>Ga0326511_10001882_pt1 | contig 17245 bp, 32 predicted proteins | sample 0_2496_0518_D_FD_203701 | JGI IMG/M metagenome (GOLD analysis project Ga0326511, IMG submission 203701) | Bovine rumen microbial communities from UC Davis, California, United States - 0_2496_0518 | ecosystem: Host-associated > Mammals > Digestive system > Stomach > Rumen | place: USA...
TGCACCTCTACGACCTGCTTGTCCAATAGTTTCAGTAGTCTGTGAAAATAAATCCATAAATCCTACTGGTCCACAAGTGGTTTTAGCTGCATTATGAACTCTAGCTCCATTTGGTCTTAAATTAGATAAATCAATTCCGCAACCTCCTCCATAACTATAAGTACGTGCTAGTTTTGAAGCACAAGCGAAAATGGATTCAATATTATCCTGAGGAGGTTCAATTACATAACAATTAGATAAACTAGCCTTTTTATTTTTAACTCCACGACTAGCTAATATTCTTCCTCCAAAGATAAACTTCTTTTCTTTAATAAGTTGTCGAATTTCTTTATTACCATTGGATATTCTATCTAAAAATTCTTCAAGTGTTTCATCTTCATTGCGATATTTCTTTGTCCAAATATCCAATGATAATTGATTTTCATTAAGCCATTCTTTTTCAGTCATATTTACTTAAATTTTAAGGGTTATAAGAATATTAATATATCCATTATAACCCTTAAATCAAAATTTAATTATATTGCTCTTTAAAAGCAAATTTATTTAATAACATTCTTTTCCATGTTATTTCAGACTCTTCATTAAATGGATCAATAACTAGTATGTTTTCTCGTTGTCCATCACATAAAACTGAAGGTTCATATTTAATTATATCACAATTGACAAGAATTTGTCCAAATCTTAAATCTGGATATTTATCAATTAATTTAGAAAGAGTTTCTAATATTAATTTATTATACTTTTGCCTTTCCATATTTTAATATAGTATTATAAGCGGATTCTGAAATTTCATATCCGTCTTCGGAACCAATCATCCAAACTTTATACTTTCCTTCTTGCTTAGTGACGCTTTCTATAAGATCCATATTAAGGAAAAATTTATCTTGATCATTTGGATTTGTTCCATAATTTACTAAAGTCATATATCAAGAATATCTTTAAGTAATAGAGTCTTTTCAAATATATTAAATGGATCTTTCTTCATTCCATCAGTAAGAACTTGAGTAAAGGCATTATATATTTGATACATACTTATATTTCCACTATCTAATCCAGCATAATATTCACTATCTTCTTTTTCAAATAATGATTTATAAGCATCAATTGGAGTACTACATGCTATCTTAACTGGCTGATAATGATTATTGAAACTATAATTTATACAATTTCTAATCCACTTACCTAAAGATTCATTTACATTCTGAACTCCACAATCAAACTCACTTTCTATTAATTTCTTCATCCATGCAGCAGTATCATCTGTTTGTTTAATAATATTTTCTAAAGGATTATAATCAATAGGAGTTTCAGATTCTAAATCTTGACAGGTTAATAATTCTGGAGAGAATACACACATATTTGTACAGGACATTCTTTCCCATCCTTTAAAAAACTTTACTACTGGTTTACGAACATCAATTCCATAAACCATTCCTAATACTGCTTTATGAGGATCATCAGAAAATTTATATTCATCAGAAAGAATTCCTTCAATAAGAACTCTATTATATGTTATATCTTCAGTATTAATATCTCCAGATGCTGTATATGTAATTTGTTTTGGCAATTGAACTTGTATTCTAAATTCAGATGTTAATCTCTGTACCCGTTCAAGAAATGGTTCAACATATGCTCTAGTTGGAAAATATTCTTTACCTTTAATTCTAGTAGCACGTCCTTCTAGTAATTCATTAAGACTTAATTCAGCCATAATTAATCGTCATCGTCTAAATTGTCAATAGTAGTAGGACTATTACTATCTTTCTTAAAGAAGTTATTGAATTCAGTAATAGCAACATCTTCTTTATATTCTTCGATAGATAACATAACAGCATCCAACTCTAACTTATCTCTTTTTGAAAGTTCTACTTCAATTACTACAAATCCAGAATTCGGAGTACTCATAGATATATGGTCTTCACGAATAGTTATTTCAAACATCTCATTTAAGGAATTATTCCTTACAATTCTGATATCATAATGATCTTCATCCTTATATTTATATATACTTAATCCCTCATTCATAGCATTACGAACAAATTCTATAATCTTTTCAATCCAACTCTTTGTCGTCATATTCGTCACCATAATATTCTCTTTTAATTTGTTCTTCGTTTATTTCTATATCTTTATTTCTATATTTCTTCCAATTATCTATAACCATTTCTTTATTGGAATAAGGACTTGCTCCAAGATAAACTGATGTATTAAAAGAATTCAATTCACTATTCCAATTATAGAAATTTCCTGCCATATCAAGAAATTCAAAGAATTTATCCTGTATATCTATAACTATATTATCATCAGTATTTAAAGGAAGTATTCTATAAATTTCTTTTTCTAAGTTATCAGGATGTTCATATCCTCTATATCCTGGATGATGATTACCATATTCATCTGTATAATCATCTATATACTTATCAACTATAGGTTCTTTACAATAGTTCTTAAGGATTTCAATTGTATCAAGAAGTTCTTGTTGAGAGTCTAATCTATAAGCATGAACATATGAATCACATATATCTTTCATTATATCTTTAGGAAGATAATAAAATTCATACGGACGTGGACCAATACATTCAGTTATAGATTTATTTTCCCAATTATGAACAGGATATGAAGAATATTCTATTAATTCCTTTTCAGTTAAAATAGATCTATTATTAAAAAGATGATTAAATCTTTCCCAAACTTTATATTTTTTTGAATAAATTCTATTTTGTTCAATAAAATCATCCCAATCTACAGATGGTTGTACAAAAGAGTATAACTCTTTCATACAATCATCTACAGCTTTACTTAATACCTTATTTCGCGTAATCATTTATAAATTTCTTTACATCCTCTAGACTAATTCTGTCAATTACGGATCCAAGCATATCCATCTTTTGCTGATGTTCCTTACTGACCTTCTCTTCTTCTTCATACTCTAGAATATCTCTCTTGATCTCATCGTAGTTTGAAATAGTCCATCCACTGAAATACTCTACAATTTCATCAAGATCTTCAACTGACTCAACATCATCCAATTCTATAGTATGCTCTTCTAAGTCTACATCATCAACCCAAGCATCATTCCACTTGTTTCTAACAATAGAATCGACGATTGAAACGGCTGTAGAAGCGATTGACTCATAGTCATAAACATCAAATTCAACATCTTCTATATCACAATCAGGTAAACTTTCAATTAATGAATTAAATTCATCTTCGGAAACAACTCCTACCTTCTCTAAAAATTCGCTATACGTTATCATTTTCTCTAAAAAATTTACATTCCTTTTGCCATAAAGCCATCATGAAGTATATTCCACAATCATCAGGATAGTCTTTACATTTAAAACATCTATCTAATAATTCTTCTGTTCTATCCATTAGAAATTTTCAAAAGTTCCTATAGTTCTTAATCCATTAATAAAGAAATCATATGAGACACCATATGAATTTGTCGGATAATTCATCATACTATAATCAGAATTACCAAACAGACTTAATACATTTCTATAATCAAATTTCCTACAGGAATTAAGATTATTAGAATGTAGGTCACCCTTTATAATATGAATATTACTTTCATAGATACCTTCTGCATCTAACCAATCCCTAATCATAACACTAGCAGCGTCATTAAGATTAAGAGGCATAGGTTTCTTCATAAATTGTCCATCTTTACCATGATGAATTACATAAGACTCTTCATAGAATTTGTAATATCCATAATATTTTTCAAATACAGTAAATTGGATGTCAGGGAATTTCTTACCAACAGCATATTCTAATGCTTTAATAGCCATATAATCAGCTGTTCCTCCATGATTACCTTCCGGGACAGCATATATAATAACTCTACTACAATAGTGAGTTAATTGTCCAATAAAGTTTAACATTTGTTTAATAAAGACATTAAACTGTTCTCTATTGTCCATATTTTGAGGCATAAAATGGTCACGTCTAGCAGTCTGATTATCCATTCCATCTAGATAATCTCCTAACATATTTAATACTATAGTATTAAGAGTTCCAAATGAATATCCAATCAGGTCTACTATTTTATCAAGTCTTCTTTCTAATTCCTCTTCATTCCAACTATTATCATAAAGACTTCCAGTATTACATTTTGCTCCAACATGAATGTCACTTAGATGAAGTATTAAATCCTTATGAGTATTATATTTTTCAACAATTCTTACAGGCTTAATTTCAACATCTTCAACAAAATGGAAATCTCCAGTGTTTTTCTTTAGTTCTAGATTTTCTTTAGCTAACTTATTAATAAGTTTATTAGCCTCTGCTAATTGATCTTTTTCTATTCTACGAAGAACATTATTCTCTTTGTTTTGATTATGTAGTTTAATTAGTTCTTCTTCAGTTTTTTCCTCTATAATATGAGGAGCAAATTCAGAATTAGCTTTATATATGTTAAATGCTTTTAAGATTCTCTTAAACTCAATAAAGGTGTATTGTGGGAACTCTCTAGATACTATCTTTTGTGTAAGGTTAGCACCATAAATAGTATAAAGTTTATAGATAGTTTCCATCTCCTTTCTATCAAGTTTTCCAGAAAGAGTAGGAGAATCCTTTCTAAAGATTTCAAATGTATAATATTGAATCAATCCGTCTTCATCACGTTCATAATTGATTACTGCTCTATCATCAGTTTCAGCGACTTCTTTCGGAGTCTTTCTTTTTACTCTATTATATTCGTCCAGGAAATCTTTAATCAATTCAGTAGCTAAATGATCTGAATTTACAATATTTTGTTTTTGGTTGTACCAATAATTTATTTTTCTGTTACTATCTTTTAAGGAAGATAATCCTTTTAGTTCTTTAATTAATTCTATTACTTTCTTTTCACTGATTTTACTCATTTTTCAATGTTTTATAACGTGCTAAAATAAAAAAATGCTCAACCAGATTTCTCTGATTGAGCATAATATTTTATAGAAATTAATCTATTACTGGATAACCAAATACAAGCAACTTAGCCTTTTGAGTACCCTTACTTGGAGTGTAGGCAACCTTTGCATAAAGAGAGTTCTTCTCCTTAGCTACCCACTCAATGTTGATAGTAATATCTTCCTTAAAATCAGTTACAAATTCCTTAGCCTTTTGTTCAGCCTCCTTAGATGTCTTAGCACGTCCAATCTCATTACCAGTCTTATCACGAAGGATATAGAACTTCTCAGGACTGTGAGTACGAGCATCATACTTAGGCTTCTCAACCTTATAAGGTCTTTCACGAGTATCTGTTACAGCTGACTGAAGCACGATATAAGCACCGTCATTAGGCATAGTAAACTTCTTTTTCTTAAGATAGTCCTTCATCCATTCCTTTTGACCATCTTCAGTAACTGCGTTTTCCTTAGCCCATTTCTTATATGCCTGTGTAGCGTCAACACGAAGATTAAGACCTGATTCTTTCATTGCTGCATCTTTGGTATCACCAATAACTTCAAACTTTCTAAAAATAGTGGTTAACTCACTCATAATAAATTTTCAATTTTAAACATTTTCATTCGGATTTTGTCCGACATTAAGAATTATCTAATTAAAAATTGAAAAATCTCTTCTCTTCATCAGAGAAGTATAATAAATATATTGTCAGTATAAAAAAATCAATATTAAAAAATGTTAAAATTTATTTAACATTAAAATGGAACATAAGTTTTTAGTATTGAAACTATTTCCTCTAAGATTTTTTTACCCTCTAATCCAAACGTAGGAAATTCATGACATTGATAAGCAAAATCTTCACAGACTATTGCTAAACCCTGTATAAATTCTTCTGGTAAATCCAGTTTAGCATTAATTTTACATAGTAAACCATAATGCGTCAAATCTGGGTTCTTAGGTTTATTCTTTTCAAAGACATAACAAATTAGAGATATTAGAATAAGTTTTCTCTCAAATTTACTATGTTCTGTTGAATTTGGTAAGTTTAAATATCCTAAACTATAATGTTCAGAATAAAAATCTCTAAGTTCTTTAAAATTCATATCCTTTAACTTGATTAAAATAAGCTACACATTTTAATAAATAACTTACTTCTGACATTCCACTCTTAAATAATTTTGGAGTCATAGGATATACTAAAGTATTATATTCTGGAATAGTAGATACAACTAAGAAATTTCCTTTAATAGTTGGATTCTCCATATTATAATACTTCTTTACTATTTGTTTCAATAGATAACTATAAAATGCTATTTCTCTTTGATAACTAAAGAACTCTGGATTAAAATCCTTAGCTGGTCTACTAGTAGTCTTGAGATCATTTACAGTTATAATATTCTCTTCAGTATCAATAGTAAAATTATCTAACTTAGCTTTTAGTTTATATACTTTAGGTTCATATCCTGGAACTTCTATTTGAACATCCAAGAGGATAGTTTTCTCATTACCCTTAATTGGGACATCCACAATACCAGTAGGATTAAGTAAACTCTGAATTTCTGTATTCTCATTTAACGTTCTAAGACAATTTGTTAACAGCTCAAAATTCCTTTGATCAGTATATATACGTTTTTTATCGCCCTTTTTAAAAGGATTATTCTGCTCATAAATATATCTATCTCTCCAATATGGTTCTGCTTTCTCTCTAAACTCTTTAATTCTATTAGCGGTAAGCTTGTCTTTATAATATCCAATTATATAAGATTGTGCTTTAATCTCATTATCAGTAGGAATAGTTCCTTTAGGATTATATAAAGCTTCAGCCATTAAACCAGCTTTAGCAGTTGGTTTAAACACTGTCTCAATTACTTCAAATTCTTCTGGTTGAAGAACTTGTTGGTGAATAAGACTTCCTGTTTCAAAACTTGGATTATATGGAGAATCTTCGTTTTTAAAGAAAGCAGCTACACCTTCTTTAACAAGTTTTCCAAGTCTAGAATTAGATATATATTCTCCTTTGTATTGTGAGAAATATGTATCGTCATCAATGTCTTCTAATTTCAAAGAATCTAATATTGGAGTTATTTTTATTTGCTTAATTAATTCCTTATCAATTTCCATTGAAATATTTATTGAAATTTTGAAACATCCCTGTTTCTTTTCCTAAATAATAGGCGTTCTCTATTTCATCATAACCTAATGTGTTAATTTTTAAAATAGGACCATACTCTCTATTATTAGGACTATCAATTAATAGACAAGGTATTCCAGCTCCGTTTAAAGCTTTCCATTGATGTGGACTATCTTCTATAAAAACGTCTACTCTTCCTTTAATATACTTTGACTTTGGAATATGATATCCAGGAACTTGATATAACGGACTATTAGGTAAGTCGTTAATCTCTATTGCTTTCTTAGTCCAACATTTTTTGTTGACTCTAGAACTACAATAAAGTTTTGGTTCAAAATCTGGACGTCTTATTACTGGTAAATTTACCCAAAAATCTCTCTCTTTAGTTAGAATATGTACTACGTTTCTTGTAATAGCCCAATCGTATTTTGGAAACTTTTTAAATCTCTTTAAATAACCTTGACTAAATCCAAAAATGGTATCATCTAAATCAAATCCAACTCTTAATTTTTTCATTTATAACTCTTCATAAATTTCCAAATCAGACAATGCTATTGCATTTTTAAAGTTTAATTCTTCTCTAAAAATATCCCACTTATCAAATTGTAAGAAGAAATCATCATCTAATTCAGTAGCATATTTATTAATAATTCTTTCAACAGCGTCGTTATAAGAACAAGCTTCAATAGTTCTAATTTGAGGCCAATAATCTTCTGTAGCCTCAGCATAAACATATTTATTCATTATTTTGTTAATAATTTATAAAAGTATTCTTTAGGCATATAAACATATTCATTATTTTGTTGCCTATCGCTTTCTTTACTCCAAAAAATAACTAAAGGTTTATCCTTTAAAGGGCAAGCTTCTGATATAGTTTCTATATTAGGAGAATTCTTAGTACGTTTACATTGTATATAACAATCTAATACTCCTAATGTATCAGCTACATCGATCTTAGCATTATCTAAATTCTTACTTTCAGAACGTGAAGATTTTAATCCTTCAAATCCTAAGTCAGTTAATTCATGTATAATCTTCAGTTCATAACCGTTTCCTTTACGTTTACTTTGTGAAGCCTTCATGGAACGTTTTGTATGTTCGTCCATCCATTCAACCCTTATTCCATCTTTTGGAATAGTATTCTTATTAGCTCTTATTTTAAGAGCCTATACTGATAAAGTGGTCATTTCAGCAGCTTTCTCTATTGTATCATAAATATATGTATTACCACCTTTATCAGTTATTTTAACAGCTGTATTAAGCTAAGTCTTCCTCATATTTACTATTACTAGTTTCTCTAAGATAAATTCCTATTATCTTATACCAAATATCTTCTGGAGTATAATTATACTCACAGGACTCAAGTCCCTTCTCTATTATTTTAATAATCTCTTCTTTATTCATCTACTATATATTCATATAAAGTACAAAGAACCATATCTAAATCTCCAATAGTCATTTCTACTCCAATCTTTTCATTACCAAAATTATTTCTTAAAGTATAATAACCATAAAAATCAGGACAAGGTTCTACCCATTCTGGTGAATATTCATTATGATAATCCTGCCAATCTATATAAAGTGACTTTGTAGAATTATTATTGATTTCTTCAACATCATTAAGTAACGCAGCAAGTAATCGTTGTTCTACTTTTGGGACTTTACATAATGTTAACTCAGTTATCTTCATACCTTTCTAATTACATTAAGTAAATCTGATAAAGAATCATAAATTCCATCCTTTATTTTATTTGGATAATTTTCAAGATCTGCTCCTACAAATTCTAGCAAATCGTTCCAATGAGTAGGAGAAGTAATATCGTTAGTAGATTCCCAAGTTTCTAATATTCCTTTACAGAACTTTATTAATTCAAGTTGTTTATTTGTTGGTTTCATTTTAATATATGTACTATTGACCACATAATATTCCTTTCAAGATACTTTCCTCTTGGAATTTCATCTTCATAAAAGGAGTTATTAATATTAAAAGGAAGTTTATATCCAGTCCAAATATCTGGCATACTTCCACATTTCATTAATATTGGAGGTTCAGCAAATACATGACATCCTCTCCAATCTTTAGCTAAATATACTTTCATTTAAATTTATATTCTTTAAAAAACTCGTCAATATATTCTTTCATATTTTCCACTCCTACAAGTTTTATTGAGTCTGTGAAATCCTTAGCCATATACCACGGAAAATAGAAGTAATTAAGTTCTGGATGACTTCGACGTATTTTTGCCATATTATATAATCCTGGTCTGTCATTGTCATAGATTACTAATATATGTTTAAAACGTTGTTTAAATTCTTCTAACTTCTTATCCTCTACAAAAAGAGTTTCACTATTAGGAGATACAGCTGGTATTCCAAACTCATACATAGCCATTAAATCTTTCATAGATTTAGTAATGACTAACAAATCTCCTGTTTTTGGCAATTGGTGATAACCTTGTAAAACTTTTTTAGATAAGTTATTTAGAAATCTATACTCTTGTCTTAAAGGAAAATATATTTTCCACTTCTCTACAGAATTTTTATCTTTACCAAAATAATATCCGTAAATTGGACATTGTTTAGAACTTGTAAACCTTAATTCTCCATTAACAAATACATGCTCTAATGAATACACGTGGAATTTTTTTAAAGTTTTCTTAGATATTCCAAATTTACTCCACCATTCTAATTCTTCATTAGAATAGTCTTTAATCTGTACTTGTATTACTGAAGATTTAGTTTCTTTTAAAGGAGCTATTTTAGGAATTTCTACTTCTGTATTATTGTTTTCTCCGTCTATTAAATTAAAATCCTTAGCTATTATATCTAATGCTTCATAATAATTTACTCCAAACTTTTTCATAACTGCTTGGAAACAATTAATATGTTCGTTTGTAGCAAAATCATGTAAATATAATATATCAGATTTAGATTTATAAAAGGATACAGTAAAATGATTATCAACACGAAACGGACTGAGCATTAGCTTTTTAGAGCTAACGTCCAATCCAGTATAGTGTTGCATTATAGACTCTTGATTTACTTTAGAAAGTATAAAGTCTTTAGTAATAGTCGGTTTTAAAGATATAAATTCCATTTTAATCAAAAGTCTAAGTTACTAATTAAACTTCTATATCATCAATGTCTACATCATCTGACTTTTCGTCGACTTTATCCATATTAGTTGGAGTAGCATTTTGATACTTCTTTTGTTGAGTAAGTTCATAGTTACTAAAGAATAGATTTTCACCAATAAAGTTTACAGGGAAAATCTCTCCCTTCTTATTAATACCACAAGCATTAGGAAGAGAAGCATATTCTACTCCATTAGTTGGATTCTTTCTACCGACTAACTTCAATTCTGTTTCAATATTTTCTTTTCCAGTAAGTGCTTTTATAATTAAATCAATAAATTGATCAATAGTCTTAATCTTAGAAGCATTAGCCTTAATCTTTTCCTCTCCAGTAGGATTAAGAGCATGAACAATTTGCATTAATGTAAATTGGAAGTTCTCAAAGTTAGAAGCAACTTGGTTCTCATGACCATTAGCATTCTTTAAGGTACGACGTTCCATATCAGATTCCTTATTAGGAATAAATATGTTATTAGTGAATACTCCCTTATCTTCACCACATCCGGAGAACTCAATAGCTATTACTGGATACTCAGTACCATCTTTACCAGTTAAAGTTGTTTTCTCAATCTTAGTAAGGTTTACTTTATAAATACCATAAGGACGAAGATATTGTCCAGCTGTACTAGAATAGTTTTGTTCTGCGATAGAATTAAAATTAAATCCCATATTTTAAATAATATATTGAAATATTGTCGAAATAATCATTATTATTTCAGAAGTATCTAATAAATCTTTATAATTAAAGTTCTAACTCAAAGTCACCAACTTCATTGGTTTCCTCTATTTTCATATCCTCTTCTTCAGGATCTGAAATCTCTTCAGGAACATCAATTATATCATCTTCTTTTTCAACATTTCCTTTCAATTTGAAATAACCTTCCTTACCTTCATAAGGGATTAATTCAAACACATCACCAAACTCTGCTAGATTATCATGCTTAGATCCTCTACAAGAGATTGTGAATGTCTTAGTAAGTCTATTACCCGCTTTCTCATCTTCACATAAAACTGGAGTAGTCACACGACCTTTCTTCTCGAATTTTATGTCGATTTTCATTTCTGGTTCGAAACCAGTCATTTCAACAGCCGCTGCGTTGAATTGAATCTTATTATCAAGAAGACTTAACTTAGCTACAGGATCTTCATCCTTTGGCTTACGTGTTCTAGTGCCACTAGAACTCTTCTTTACTTCTTTAAAATCTCCAAGAGTAGCTTCTCTTGTAATAAGTTCACCTGTAGTTTCGTCCAGGATTTCAACAATAAGTTTAGCTGAATTAATTTGCATTATTCTTCTTCATTATATTGTTTAATTGCTTCAAGTATCTGATTTAAGTCGTTATCGATTTCGATTTCATCGAACATTCCCATAGGAGTTTTAGCAAGACATTTACCATCATTATTGGTAATTAACTTATACTCCATCTTACCGTCATCTCCTTCTTCTACTTTCGTACAGAAAATATAAGTAAACAATCCCTCTAATGTTACCTTCTCTGCTAATAACTTACCAACAGTCTTAATAACATACTTAGGATCAATTTCGGTTCCGACATTTTCACTATGAGTTAAGAAACACATAGTACAGTCTTCTCTCATTTGCTCAGCATATCTTAAAATTTCCATAAGATGTTGAGCTAACTCACTAAATTTGGTATAACCAACTTCAGTGGCTCTATCAACAAACTCATAACTCAATATATACTGCATATCGTCAAGAACAACAGTCTTAATATGAGGCATTAATTTGTTAATAACTTTTAATATCTTTAAAATAGACTCCCAATTAGAACTAATATAATAGTTTCCTGTAATAGATTTGGTTTTACCTTTTTCATCCTTCTCTATTACTAAAGGAATATACTTCTTTCTCCAAGCTCTAAAAGGAAGCGGTTTTCCAGTGGTACTAATAATAAAAGTAGTACTTGGATCCATATTTCTTAAACTGGTACTTTTTCCAGTACCTGATTCACCATAAATACATAGTGTTTCACAAGCCATTATATCAATAATTTAAATGTACTGCTTAAACTATCTTCTACTACTTCTGTTTCATCTTCCTTATCAATTAAATAGTAAGGTGTTAAATATTTGTTGTAATCATAGATTTCATTAGGTAAAGGTATAGAGCTAAAATAATTAATCTTTCCAAAGAAATTAGTCGCGAATTCAACATCAACTTCTCCATATCTATGTTTCAAAGTGGTAATTGTTCTAAAGTTACCTCCTAATTTCTTTATGTCATATCCTTTATATGTATTAAGTCTATCCTTATTTGGATTATAAGCAGCAATGACAATATCACAGTCTTGTGAGGGATTAGCACTATCTTTCAAATCTCCTAAAACGAAATTAGTCATTCCTTGTTGTCTTCTATCCATAGAACCTTGAGTTCTATTAGTTTGTTGAAGTAGACATATAAACAGACCATAATTTCTAATTGTCTTAAGATAATTTGATGCTAAATCTATTTCTTCTTTTATGCTATGACCATTAGCTTGATACAATAATGATATATGATCTATCCCTACAACATAGATCATTTCTGGATTATCCCATATAAAAATTTTTCTATTTTCAGATTCTTCGAAATGTCCATATTTCTCTATCTCTTCCAATATTCTTTTATATAATCCTCCAGCACTTACATTTTTATCATAAATTGTCCATACTTTTTCTACTTTTTCATACCATTCAAGAGCCTTTAATACATATTCATAATTCTTTCCAGATAAAATATATCCTTTTTTACTAGAAAATATTTCATCAGAAGAAATCTCTACATGGAAAGTATCAAATATATACATAGAAAGCATTCTTCCTACTACTTGTTCAGCGGACATATCCATAGAAAAGAAATATCCTCTATACTTTCCATCTTCTAAATGTTCTTTTAAAGGAGCATAAACATAAGAATATAAATATAAAGCAGTTTTACCTCCACCAGGATTTGATGTTAATACTATATATCTACTATGGATAATTCCTCCAGTTACTAGATCTAGTTTCTCTAATCCTGTTGTGAATCCTTGATTTTTTCCTTCTAATCCTAATTGAATCTGATGTTTTACAGATTCAGTTATTGTCATAGTTCTTCTACATCGTCAATATGAGCTATGTTCCAATGCTCATATGCTATTTCAGAAGCAGCTTCTTCTGGACTATTTGCGTAAGTCCATTCTTTATCATAATCTCCATCCTTTGTAGTAAACCTAACTAAATATTTTTTCATTCTTCTAATATTTCTAAGTTAGAGTAGTATATATCTCCGACCTTTTCTCCATCCCAAAATGGACAAGTCATACCATCTACACAATCGATATAATCTTTGATTTTGAATACTTCGTTTATATCGTTACAATCCTCTACTTCATATTCAAACGTTTCTCTAATTTTCATTTTTTAATAATTTAGATTTACGTTGTATCTGTTTAGCTTTAGCACTACCTGAATAGTATTTACCAAAATCATCAGCGTTTCCGCTATAAAATGGTCTTAAACCTGGATATTTTGCCATATTAATAACTTAATTCTTTAGGACTATTTTCATAAGTCAAATCCGGATATAAATCATAATTTAAAATATCCTTTAAATGACTACTTCCAAAAGCCCAATATCCTTCTTTATATTTATCTTTAACTGGTTTTGAAGTACCAATTCGTAACCAATTATCCTTATCACGTGCGATCCACAGTTTCATATTAATTGTACTGCCTCAAGATTAAGATTAGTTCCTTCACCATTACGCATAGAATGGAGAAATTCATATCCTCTATCAATTATAAATCTATCTAAAGTTGTAAATCCTTGATATTGATTCTCAACTCCCCATTTAACATCATCAATTATCTGTTGATGAAGTTCTGGATTGTTTTTAATATTTTTAGCATACTTTTGAAATGCTTGTTCAAGAGAGTCAAATCTCTTAGATACTGAGCGAAGATTATACATAACTCCATTAACTACAGCAGATTGAGGATATATATTAAATAATTCCTCTCCCATTTCAAAAGCACCTCTATAATATCTTTTCAAAAAGTTTTGATTAAATTGAACGTCTTCTGGAATAAACAGAGTTCCTTCTTTTGGTAACTTATAACTCTTTAAAATAATTCCTTTTTCTTGAAGTGATTCTAATGCTAATCTTAAATAATGTTTATTCTCAAAACATTGTACGTATTGTTGAAGATAAGTATAATCTCCATCTTGAGCTAATAGTATAACCTTAATAGTATATAATTCATTAGGATATATCTTATAATCCCGCATCAGAATTAACTCATTATCAAGGTTATGATTTAAATATTTCACAGCATACTAACAAGTATTAACTGTCATAGATTTATTTCAGATTTCTCTGTGTTATTCAATGCATATGGTTTTAAAAATTCATCTAATAGTTCTAAATATCTTTTGTTGAATTTCTCTAAATCATAACGTTCCTTTAAATAGTTAAAGAAGTTACCATTATCATCAGCTAAGAAACTCCTATTCTCTATAAGAAGCATTATGATAAATTCTTGTCTATCATTAGATCCCATAGTCTTAAAATCTAAACATTATTTCTCCTAATTTTGCTTTATATAAATTAGGTTGTTCTCCTCTTAGAACTTGTTCAAGTCCTTGTTCGTCAATGGTTATGTAATTTTTATCGGTCTTGTGATTATTCTTAACCCACTTTTCTTCGACTGTGTCTTTAATAACAATATAGAATACTTCTGCTATTTTATCACCTTCTTTTCTAACTGTACGTCCTCTCCTTTGTCTAGCTTTAGTCTCAGAACTATCGGTTCCAAGTATTATAGCTACAGAAAGACCTCTTACATCTAGACCTTCATTTGCCTTAGCACAAGTATTTAAAACACCTTTATCAGAAGCATTAAATTCTTCAATCATTGTAGAACTTCTTTTCTTAGAAAGTCTACCTGTATATACTTCTCCGATACCAATAGATTCAGCCATAGCAACATTATTACTAAATGTTATTATTTTCTTATCGGAACGAGCTTCAATAATTTTTCTAGCTAATTCAATCTTCTTAGGGTGATTATAAATAAAAGACTTTCTTATTTGCATAGTCTGCATAAATCTAACTGAATGAAAGTTTATAGCCTGTAATATTTCTTTCTTTTTATTATCATCATTTCCTTTGTACAGTATATCTCTATAAGCTAACTTATTTCTCCATCCAACATCTTTCTTAACCATACTCATAGCTAAATCATAATCGAATTGAAAGAACTCATAATGTTCCATCCATTCTCTATTAGCTCTTTTGTATTCTTCTATATTGTCAACATTTATTAGGACTAGATACTCTTTATATTCGGATACCCATCCATTAGCTAAACATTCCATAAATGAAATATTATCCACAATAGGACAATATTTTTTCATAATTACATGTTTACCATCTAGTCTTTCGAATGTAGCAGTTAATCCAAGAATTAATTTATATTTAACTTTATTAAATATTTGACTAAAGTCATTAGAATTATATCTATGACATTCATCCATAATAAGGAAATCACAATTCCAAGTATGATTGATTACTGTATTTACTACTTGTACTTCAGCATTAAACGAAAGTCCCTCTTCATCAATCTTACCTTGCCATTGATTTTTTAGAGCAGTAGTTGGAACGACAACAAGAATTCTGAACTGAGGATATTTTTTCAACAAAGCTTTAATAGCTATAAGCCCCATATTGGTTTTACCAAATCCAGTAGCAGCTTCTATACTACCTTTACCTTTGGCTCTAACCCAACATCTGACAGCTTCCTGTTGTCGTTCAGTTCTAGTCATGCTTTTCTGTTTTATAAGGTCTTACGTTTAATCCACATAAAACATAATAACCATTATTTTCATAATATCCATTAATTTCTCTTGTATATGTACTTGAACCAAGTAAATCTTGTCTTGTTTCTACAGTACGTATTTCAGAGTCATCAGAAATATCAGAAAGCATCTCTATTAATTCTTTCTTAGTCATTCAGATCAATTCCTTTACTTCTGGCAACAAGCTCAATTTGTTTTTGAAGCTTTTTCCAATTATAGATATGTCCGTCAACTTCTCTTTGGAATCTAAGTAACACTTTATTTCTCAAAGTAATAAGCTGTTCGGTAGTCATATCAGAATACTTTTGTTTCTTAGGAAGAATAAGAATCGCTCTCATTTCATGATAGGATAAACCCTTCTCATTAAACTTAAGATTCAACTTCTCAGGAAGATGAAGTTTCTCTTTAGCAATCTTTAACCTTTCAGCATTAGAATTACCCTTCAATTCATTTTCCTCGGCCTTAGTAAACCATAATCCCATCTTAGTAATAAATGTCATAGTTAAATGTTGCTTATTGAAAGCACCTAAATAATCTATACATCCATCCATAGCATCGGAAATATTTACATCATGAAACTCAGAAGGAAGATTCGAACTAATTTGAGTAAATGGAATCATTGTCCAATCAGGAACCTCTGGATTGTTAGCTACAAATTTTCTTAGGCTAATCCATAAAGACTTTCTCTTTATATCCTCACGGTTATCTCTAAGATAACTATTCTCAAAATATCTTAAAAGAAGTTCAACATTACATTTGTTAATTTGGTCTGTGACTTCATCAAGAACATTATATCTTCCTAAATTCTTAGGATCTTCGTTATACAACATCTTTTCACAATGTTCATAACATTTCTTGAGTTCATCAGGACTCATATTTACTATTTTAATAGAATCTTGAACATACTTATCTCCTTCTTTTCTTTTCTCACCTTTCCAAACAAATGAAGAAAAGTCATTCTTTTTAGCGTTAATAGCCTTTTGTAAGGCATCTCCTAATACGTTATTCATTTGTAATCTTTCATATAATAATATCTTTGTTTAAATTATCTTCTTCTTTTACAAACTTTATAAAATAAATGTTTGTATATTTATACGGAACATATTCGTTATTTTTAGAGTTATACCATTTTTCTCCAGCGATTACTTCTTTATACTCTAAATAACCTTTTTCTCCAATATCTATGTCTCTAGCTTCCCAATTTGGACATCTAGTACACATTATATAGTTATGACCAAATGGAATATT
>Ga0326511_10001883_pt1 | contig 17244 bp, 20 predicted proteins | sample 0_2496_0518_D_FD_203701 | JGI IMG/M metagenome (GOLD analysis project Ga0326511, IMG submission 203701) | Bovine rumen microbial communities from UC Davis, California, United States - 0_2496_0518 | ecosystem: Host-associated > Mammals > Digestive system > Stomach > Rumen | place: USA...
CTTAATTTGTCGTCCTTTGTGATAACCCAGTTTCCGCCATTGATAGCACCGATAAAACCAAGTGTCTCACGCATGGTATACAAATACGGGTACTGTACTAGCCCGTCTGCAACTATGTTGGTTCTTGAATCCACTTCAATGCCCATATAATCGGCGACAAATCTCACCGTATCGACCTGAGTCTTAGGCCATGAAGTAGTCGGAAACGCTCTTTCCAACATGAGCATTTTGTCGAAGCACTCTAGGGTCACTAACCCCGAGTAAGAAGTATCGCGGTTATCTATGTACCACTTTCCATAGCTTACCCAGTCGGTAAAAGTCGAGTCTTTCTCTAGCCTTATCTTAACCTCAACCTCTGAGGATTTGGGTATAACATCGTCCGTCCTGATTGTGACGCTCATCGTCGAGGACAGGACGCCGCCGATTCCAAGGTGTTCAGCGATGCCCGGTCTCTCGATTTGAGGCGGGGTTATGTTGGTATATTCGGTGTTACCGATAACCAACTTAACCCCTACCAAAAAATCACGGGACGAGACTATGTTTTTCCATGTCTGCGTCGTGTCTCTCATTATCGCTCCGTTACATTGATAGATGCACCTACATAGGTGATTGCATTATCCGCCTTTGAACCTAGCTGACTTCCATAGTCCATTGAAGACGCGTAATACTGCGAGGTGCTTTGCGCGTTCGTCTTCGGGTCAATGAAAGTTATGGTCAAATACTGCGGGTCTAGTAAATTAGCGATTTGATACATTTCGGTCTCACTGAGGGGAATAAATGAAACGCTCCACTTTTTCTTTTGAGCGATTCTTTCGCGGTAAAAATATCCGTCTGTTATATCTCGCCCCGAACCATCTTTGTCTAGGTCATTTCTGACGGGTTTAAGGTCTCCGATATACTTAGCGATATCTACCGCATTATTTCCCTCCCCGACTATAAATACTGGTATCATGCTTAACCTCCTAGTAAAACGGACTGCCCCAACATTCTAGTTTGCCTATTGATATCCCTAGTTACGTTGGTAGTTGAAGCTCCACCGACTCCGATTCCATCAAGGGCGGCTATGATTGCCTGTGCCAGTGCAACCCGGTTTTGGTTCATTGCGCTCACTAGGTCGATAGTCTGATTATCAATAGCCTCTGTGACCCCGTTTAAGGCCTCTAGGACGCGTCTAGATACTTCATAGGGTAATACAGAACCCGAGGCCATTGCGGGCGTTCCTAGGGACGCTAGAGGGGCAGAAACGCTAGGTACACCGATGGACGTGAGCCTTACCGGGATGGGGTGACTAAATGCCGTTGCTATACCCGAAACAACTGCGGCATAGATAGCGGATGCAAGTTGGGATTTATTAAGAATCTCAGTTTTGCCGTTCACATTTCCGACGATTTCCGCCCCGGCCTCACCCGCAACGAATACCGTTCCGTGCGCTCTTGACGTTCCAGTGGCGTACTTTTGAACACTATCCCACCAAGAAGACTTTCCTGAGGCCATTATACTTCCGCCCGAGGCAAATCGTTTTATTTGTCCAAAACGGCTTACAATACCGCCAGTCTCGAAAAGGTCTATAGCTTTTGCCTCACTGGGGGTCAAGTGCGAACTATCAATTTTTACTTCTGCGGTCACAGTAACAGACTTCGACCTGATGGCATCGTAGTCTTCCACTACAGAGTCAAACTCCGAACCTTTTACGGCGTGGATGGTTTTGGTAGCAGAGGAATCCGTGACGCCCCTGTACTCAGAGGATTTGGCGGTAAAGGACGAATCCGTTTTACCCTTTAGAGTCTTTGTCGCGTTGGTGTCTCTGAGCTGATCCCACGCAGACTTACTAGTGGTAAAAGTAGAATCCGTTTTGCCCTTTGTTGTGACAGTTGCACTCTTGTCCGTGATACCATCATAGATTTTCTTAGTCTCTGTCAATGAGGGGTCGGAGGTTACCTTTACAGAACCGATGGGGTGTTGTAGTCTATTGCCCAACGCGTCAAATTCGTCAGAGGCATAGCCCAACGGGTTCTCGATATTCTGTTCAATCGAGGTTTTAATACTTCCCGTTGAGGTCTTCATGCTATCGGCGGACGTCTTAATGGTAGAGGTAAGGTCGTTGATATAATCTTGTGACGTCTGCACGGCGTAAGTAGCCGAATCAAGAGCCGCCCGAGACTGATTCGTTTTTGTCTTATTATCAACTTGCGCCATGTTCAACTTTTGCAAAGAAGACTTAAGTTTATCGACGTCGTAACCCGCCTCTTCCAGTGTAACTCGATTTTCTTCGAGTACATCACGCCATTCTAACCCACTTGCCTTTGCGGTTTTGAAAATCTCGTCGATGTTCTGCTTTTTCTGATAATCGACCGTTGCCTTTGTTAGGTTTGACTGCGCTTTATACTGTTCTTTGTAGGCCTCTGTCAGTGCTTCTTCCGCCGCCGACGCTTTTGCCTTTTCGGTCAGGAGTTCAATCTGTTCCCTGATAGCGTCGTTGGTGATGGTGAATCCCGTTCCCTCGTCGTTGACATACTGAATCAAATCCGGGTAAAGCTGACAAATCTCATCAACCTTATTTTTCAGCTCTTCTTGTGAGACTGCGCCGTTCTCGAATCCCTTCTGTAATTCCTCCAACTCGCTTACGAGGTCAAAGGCGTGTTCCTTCTGTAAATCATAACCCGCTATAGAATTCTCAAAGGCCGCTTGCATGGTCTCGACGTTCCCGACGATTTCCTCCGCCGCGTTCTTGATTTCCAGTGATACGCCGTCCATTGTAAGGGTTGCAAAGATGGTTTGCAGAGTGGTTACAAGGCCTTTAAACACACCAACGATGATTTCCCATACATTAGTGAGTAACTGTTTCCAGTCGATAGCCGCTAAAGCATCGGCAATACCTTGTCCGAGGGCAACCCAGTCGATTTCCTTGAGGGTTGTTGCAATAGACCCAGTTAGTCCCACTAAGAACTTGGAAACGGCTTTGGCATTGCCCGACCAGTCAAAGTTAGAGATAGCTCCACTAATTCCACCCGCGATATTAGAGGCGAATTTATTCCACTCGAAAGTCTCGACAAATCCTCCAAAGGTATCAAAAATACCATTAGCGGCGTCTGCCAGTAACTTCCCGGCCTCACTCAGGTCAAGACTTTCAAAGAGTCCATTAAGCCCGTTGGCAATCTTCACACCGAACCCGGTAAAGTCGATATTGTTGATAAAATCATCGGCCTTTTTTACTGCGGTGGTGATACCTTCACCGATAGCTCTACCAACTTCCTCATAGTCCTGTGCCTTAAAGGCATCGACGACCCTCTTTGCCCATCCTGTTATCGCGGACTCAATCGGGACTTCCTCAAACATTCCCGTGACGTCACCTACACCGCCGCCTCCGCCGCCTCCGCTTTGGTTGTCGGTCAGAATATTTAATTCATCAAATCCCGCGAGTTGTCTCTTTAAGTCTTTAGCCGCTCCCGCTGATCCCCCAAGGGCTTTAGCGTAGTCTTCCTGTACCTTAACGGCTCTTGTAAAGGAAGTCGCCCCGGTCAGTGCGGCAATGAGCTTACCCACCCATTCGACTGCGCTTACACAAAGATTGATAAGCGTAATAAGGGCGGGTGCAACGGCGGTTAAAATAGGTGCAAAGGCCGCGCCGAAAGAGTTTTTAAGGGTCAACATAGAGGCCTGTAACTGATTAAAATTCTGTTCAACCTCAGGCAGATAACCCTTAATGTTCTCAAATCCTTCTTTGAATCCGTTGAAGACATAAGAAATTGCCTGTCTCCAAAGTCTAGTCTTTATCCGTCCGATAAAGGAAGTAAAAGATTTTGTAAGTTTTCCGAGGGATTTTTCTACGCCATTAGCGGCGTTTTTGACATTAAATATCTTTTTCGCTCCCGCCCATAAAGCACTAAAGGCCTTCTTTCCAACCTTGCCAACTTTCTCTATGGCGTTAGATAGGAAAGTGTGGGTTTTCTCTGATTTTTCAGCTTCTTCCTTCTCTTCTGCTAATGCTTGTTTTGCCCCGGTTACTCCCTGTTGCATCTGAGAGAGTTTCCCTTTAATGGACTCCAACGTGGACGCAAGCTCTTGAAACTCAGCGGTTTCCGAACCCGACAAAATCGTTTTCCCGTTTTCAACCATGTAGGCCATCTGAGTTTTAACTTCGACGATCTTGTTCTTTAAGGCGGTTAGCTCATCGTTATTTTTAACCCATTCATCTGAGAGTTTACCCATTTTACCCTCTGAACGAAGTTGAGCCATTTTCTCAGTATATTTAGAAACCCCGGCTCTTGCCGCGTCTATTTCTTTTTCAACTGTTTTAAACGCTTCGGTATTCTGTTTGCCTGATCTAAGCAAACCGATATGGGTATCTAGTAGTTTTGTTAGTTTTGCGCGGTACTCGTCCGCCTGTGCCATCGCAACTTTATACTCGATTGAATAGTTGTAATCTTTTCCGCTAGACTCTAGTTTTTGTTGTGCTTCTGTTAATTTTCTGATCCTCTCCTCTGCTTCGATAAGAGTAAGTCTAAGAGAAGCAAATTCCTTATTTTCAACCTTAACCGCTCCTAGTTGTTCCATCTTTGTTTCGATAGAGGATATAGTTTCCCTCAGGAGTGCGGCTTTTTGGTCAAATTGCTTCATTGCGCTAGTATTGCCGTCCATCGCTTTGCGGAACGTCAGCCCCATACCTTCTACCTTTGTGTGGAGGGACTTAATAGCACGTTCCATTTCCTTTGTGCCAGTCTCAAAGGATTTTGAATCAAGGTCGGCGTCGATAATAATCGAACCTTTTGTCTCAGGCATAATTAGCCTCCGTTCAGCATTTTATTTAGTCTGTCAATGTTTGCTTTTTCTTCATCCGACCTCTTGCGCTCTAGTTTGACTAGGTTCGGGTTCGCCTGTACGAATTCCTGTTCCCACTTTTCCAGTTTCTTGTGTTTTGCCTTTTTCGCCCGGATAGATACGACCTTTGAGAATATCCCGTCACCGATTTCCATGTAATATCCGAGGAACGTCCACCAGTGGATATATTCACACTCTCTCGTTTCCTTCCCGGCGACCTTGTTGATAGCTGAGAATATCAACGCCTCATCCTTTTCCCAGTCCATCGTCTTGATATGAGAAGAGCCGCCGCTGATCCCGTGATCTATAAAAGCGACGGCCTCTTTATATGCCTCCTCATAATCGCCTTGCGGTATATCGTCTAGGTTTTCATAGATGATCGAAAGGCATATATATATTTTCTCATTGTCCGTTAAATTCGGGTCGTCAAAGGCCTCTAGGACGTCTAGAACGTCCCGAAAATCTGTATTGATGGGATAACTCACGCCGCCCACTTCAAGGGCTTTTGGGAGCGTTCCTATCATTTTCTCCGCCTCTGAGCGCGGTTGGTATACTTCTGAACTCTAGTGGTGATTTTCTTCACCTCAGAGTCAAATCTTGATTCAATATACTTGCCAACGCCCTCCAGTGCTACCTCGCAGTAAAATCTTCCGTTGACCGGGCTAAACGGGTTGGTTCTTCCGAAAAATGCGCTCGCAAAGTCACCGCCGAAAAGCTCATTACAAGCCTCATATAGTCTCTTAGAGGCTTCTTTGATCTGTTCCTCTGCGAATTTGTCCCGTTCCTCTTCGGTCATATCCTCACTCGAACCCTCCGTGAGTGGCTCAGTGATTTTATCAAAACCCGCCACCAGTTTGTTATATCTTTCGATGATGCCGATATCTGTAGGATTGAAGTAGAACACTCCAACCTCTTCACCATATTTATTACCGATGGAGACTCGCTCAAAACCGTCGTCGAGTACGATGCCGAAATTCTTTGCTTCTGCCATGTTTTACACCTCTCTTAAAATAATAAAAGGGCGGGTTTCCCCGCCCCTTATCAAGTTGATGCCGGGGTAAATGTCTTTGTGGCCATATCGAAAGTGCCTTTGGTTCTTGCGCCATCGTAGTAGATGGAGAAAGGCACTTGAACGCCGCTAGTATCGCCGCCCTGAGACTGAGGCACAACGCGGACGTTCTCACGACTAGCACCCTCGACAGTGCCGCTTTCGTTCAACAGAACGTCCACGACGGTAGTCTTACAGGCATCGCCAGTCTTTCTCTCATCGGCAATTTCCCAAATCTTCTCAAACAGAGCATCGCCGATAGTTGCATAGTAGGGAGTAACTTCACTGGATGCCTCATAGCCATTGTGACGCATCTTGGATTCGCCGAGGATATTCTTGAACTGTTCGATATCGGGGTTCAGCTCGATAGAATAATCTTCGAGGTCTTCGCCCAGTCGAACATAATTCACGGTAGACCCACCAAAAGAGGCATCAATGAAGTGTGCGAGGTATTTTCGCTCAAGCATACTAAGTCTCCTTTTCAAATTCGTTTGTATACCGCATCTGTAAATTGATTGCCCAGTCTTCGATACCATCGGTATAAGCCGACTGGACGTGTGCGGCATTAGTAACACTGATATTTCTGATTTTCCGATTCCCGCCTAGGTCGGGGTATTCGGTCAGTTTGTACTCATCCCCCCCGATGGTTACACTCTGCCCGGATATCCATGAGCCTAGTAGGTCGAGGAATTCCTTGACTTGGAGTCTTGTGGATTCCTTCATCGCGGCTAAACGGAAAATAATGACAATGGGGTAAGCGCACTCCTGTCTTACATGGCCTGTGATAGATTCCCGGTTTGAGATTATCACCGCCCCACTTGTAGGCCAAAAGGCTATTCCACCCTTACTGTCTAGATAAGAAAACGCTATACGGTCATTTCCGAGGCCGGGGAAAGTGTTAAGAAGGTCTAAAAGCACTTTACTAGCCGCCGATGAACCGCTCACGTCGATAACTTGTTTAAGTGCCATTCTGAATAATCTCCGTGACCCTCTTAAGGATTGCCTCGCCCGAGGTCGCCCATACCTTATCCGTCCAATGGTCTGTCGCGTTCGGGTCTCCGTATTTCAAAGGGCGGTCTGTTAAAACCTTCTTTGCACCCTTACGCGCCCACGGGCTTCCCGTTACCGGGTCAACCATGACTTTCCCGCCCCATTGAAAACGGGTATACACGCCCGGGAAAATTACAAGCCGCCCGCCCGCTTCGGTATGAGCTAACTGTCGCATTGCGCCCGTTCTAATGGGCATCACCGCCCGGGATGATTCCAAAAGCATTTCACCAAAGGCCATCTGCGCCTTTGCGAAGTTCTCATTGAAGACAGAAAAATGAATATCCGCCTTAAACTGAGCCTTTTGGTATGAAAAATCCTTAAAGTGTATAGTGTTCATTTCCCCATCACCTCAAAGTGAGGAATGAGGCCGAACCACGCGGCGGACGTTACCATGTGGGCGTCCCTTGTCTCGTTCATATACTGATAGAACCCAACGTCGTAATCCTCGTCGTCACCCTCGCCGCCTTCCCATGAGCCTTCGATAACAAAGTCTCTTTCCGGGGCAAAGGTAAAGAAGTTACTTACGTCTTCTTTAGAGTTGTACTCTGCGACTCCGATATACTGTTTCCCGTCGATAGTCTTGTCACTATCGGCTTGAATTAGCATCTTAATGTTCCCGACGTTGTTTACGCCGTTTACGGTCAGGTTTTCGGCAACGACTGTATAAATCTCACACCTATTGAATGTTGTTGGAATCCACTTATGATTGTGTTCGCAAAATAAAGTGAGTTTTTTATCGTACATGGTTTCCCTCTGCCCCCGCATATAAGAGGTTAACCCCGGTTGAATCAGGCACATAGGCAAGATACGAATTGATGATAGCCGTTATAAGGCTATTCTTTTCCGTCTGACTCTGCGCCGCCTTAGAATAGGGCGATACAGAGGAGCTATATGAGATTGACTCAGAACCCGAGGAAATAGAGGAAATAGGTGCTTGATAACTTCCGTCGCTTTGAACCTTCGCCGATGTAGCGGTCAACAGATTGTCGATTTGACAAAGGGTCTCAGCAACCGCGCACACTGCGTCTTTTACTCTCGTTTGAGCGTATGTATCAACGGGAAAGGCCGTTTGGAGGCGGCTAAACGTGCGCCCGTCTAGTTCAGAAGACGCACGTTTAAGGTATTTACTAGCATTGTCAGAGGTCAAGATATCGCCAAAATACTCAGCGGTATAGTAGCTATAATCCGCGTACATATTAACCCTCCTGTGCTAGAAATTCCTGTATAATATCCGCCTTTTTGGTTTTGGTGATAGCAACCCCCGTGTCAGCCGCAAGAGCCTTAATCTGCGCTATAGTCATTCCGTTTAATTCGTCCTGACTGTACGGGGATTGCCCCATCAGTTTCCCGCCGAAATGGTAACGACGGCGATACCGTCGAGGTACTCAGCCCAAAGAGCCATACCCATAAGGGCAAAGGACTCTCCGACGAAAGTATTATAGTTGCCGTTTGCGTGGAATCCAATCAGAGGAGTCTCGCCGTCTACAGTGAAGTTAAGGCCGAGGGCGGCATAGTCACTGTCAGAGGGGTCGGCGTAGTAGCAAACGATATTCCGGGTGGGAGTCGCAATAACGGTATTCGCGGCGATTTCAGAGGACAGAATAACGGTATCTGCGCCCATGAAATTCTTGATATAGTCGATACCAAACTCAGTCTGTACGGTCAGAGAGGCCGCGCCGAGGTATTTATAGGCGTCGAGAGTATTCACGAATACGGTAACTGCGCCCGCCGTGCGGTGGAGCTTCTTGAATTTATCCTTAACTTTACCGACTGCAAGAGCAACGGCGGCCTGAAAATCGGTCGCGGTGTCGGTCAGAGTGCCAGTGGCAAGGAAGGTGTAAAAGTCGTCCATAACGGTGGCCTGTAACTCGTCAAGAAAAGCCTCGTCGGTTCTGTCGATTGCGTTCTCTGCGCCGTATTTGTCAACGGCTTCGATGGAAACGGCTTTGGCATACTTCTTAAGGGTCAGGTCAGTCTTAGCGGCCTCTACTACGTTAGCCTGAGAGTAGGGGACTTCCTCGCCCTCACCTACAGCGGTCGGGTTGAGAGTGACGCTTGCGGTATAGGAAACAAGTTTAGAACCGGGTTCTTTCTTAATGGGTCTCATGATGCCCCAAATTTCTCTCAGGGCGTCCCAGTTTTTGGCGAACTGGCTTACAAAGTCAATTTCGCGTGCGCTAACTTGAATATTAGCGGCTTTGGTAAGATTAGCTTTTGCGGGCATAACCTTTCTCCTTTACTTTAATATCCGAATAGCTCATGGTTTTCGGCGATTTTTTGGCGTCTTTCCCGAGAATCCTTAATAGCCATAATCGCCTCTTTTGTGAGCTTTTGAGTTTCACCCCCACCGTTCGGCGTGGTGAATGTTGCGGGCTTTTTGTCGCCGCTGAATGCATCCGGGTCGGATTTGCGATAGATGTTGAGATAATCGTCGAGGCCGATTAACTGTCCATCTTTGACCCTGATATCGTTCTCGTTCTTAAGACGTGAAACAATGTCCTTTTTGGCATAGGAAGAGGTGAAACCAACACTCTCCAACGCCTTGTCAATCATGTCGTTTCTGTCGCGTCTAGCCAACTCATCATTAGCCTTTTTCTCCGCTTCTGCGGCCTTTTTAACCGCGTCTGCGACTTGTGCTTTGAGTTCTTCGGGGTTTACCCCTTCAAAGGCTTTGAGCGACTTGGTAAGGTCGTCGTTCTGCGTCTTAAAATTGTCACGTTCGGCCTCAATTCGAGTGATTTTTTTCTCGTGTTCGGCCTTGGTCACATAATTTTCCGCGACCCCTCTTGTGATCTCCTGTTCCTTATCCTCCGGGATTTCGATACCCAGTTCTCTAAGGATTGTTACCACGTTCTTCATTTCATACCCCCATTAAAGTTATTTTTTAACCGGGTCTTCCCCGGTGATGGTTAGTGCTTAACGGTTTCACCCACCGATAAAAGGGCGGTAGGGAATTGCACCCCCCGTCGTCTGTAAAGACTGTTACCGCCCCCGCGCTAGAAGAAGAAAGAGGTACAAACATGACACGAGAATTATTGCATTTATTTTCAGTTTTACCCCAAAATGTAAAAAAAATCTTACTTTCTAGCCGCCGCCGACGCGCTTGCGGCTTGTGATCTGTCCCACCCTTGAACATATACTCTATCCGGGTAGGGCTTCAAATCATGCTCTTTGATATATGCCTCTAGACGCGCGTTTTTGGCCTTTAAACGCTTCGCCGCGCTTACATAGGACGGATATATCAAATCTTTGTCCTCTTGCGTTTTACAGGCATTTAGGGCGGTTTTAAGGTTGATACACTCTGCCTTGCTCCGCCTGATATCCCTCTCATAGGCTCTTTGCTTCTGAGTCTCCTCATAGCGTTTGTTTGATTCTTCGGTGTTTATGTTTAATGCTTCATATGGATTTATTCCCAAAACTCCGACGCCAAAATGGTGACGGCAATTCGCGCCGCATAGTCCTGTGACTGTTCCATACCCGGTTGATGATATAAAATCCGGGAGGCCGGGTGTATTCCCATGCAATGAGTAAAACTTGCCTTGCCATTTCTCATGGGTAGGACGTGCGCCAAAATGAGCTGAGACTAAAACCACATCCCATCCCATTTCCTCCATTCGCTTTATTGCGATATCGCCCGCCGTCTGAGCTATTCCCGTGCGGATAGCCCTTAAAGCCGCCGTTTCTAAAGTATCTTTATGCCCTGAGGGATAATGGACTATTTCCATCTGTTTCCCGGCTAATTCCTTAATTGAATCCTTAAAGGATTCCTGTACAGATACCGCCCCGGTCATACTCTGAAAATAGGCTTTATCCCATGTTTGTCTGTAAAGTTTTGAGGAATCTAACGCCGCCGTGCCTGTCATGTTGAGGAATTCGCCCGACGTTTTCTCGTAGTTCCTTTGAAGAATCTCTAGATACCTCTCTGAGGGCTTTCTAGGCTCTTTCCCGCCCATCTGATACATTCTTGAATCATATTCCCATGAGTCCTTGAAACCGTCCTTAAAAGCCTCATAAATGACCTTGTAAGTGGCAAGCCTAGTCTTCTCTATTTCCCGGGCGATATCCTTTAATAGCTCCCCTGAGTCCTCCATCACTGAGGCCTGTAAAGTGTCCGTCCGGGTGAGATAGAATCCCTCGCCCCTCTCGTATCGGGCTATTAGTCGCTCAATGATCTTGTTTATTATCGTGGTATTTAAAGCCTCTGTTACTGGCCTAGCCCGTTCGGCTAACACTTCTATTTCGTCCGGGCTTAGCATATTTATCCTCCGATATCTGACAAGCTGAATTGAGCATTAGCGGCGGTCTGCATCGCGTCGGCTCTTGCCTTTGATACAATTTCCTCCGCCTCTTTTTCGTCCATGCCCTCAAACTTGATGAGAAAGTCCTGAGGCCTTATCCATCCTCTATCGACATAAGATAACCACATCGCTCTATCCTCATCGTAGGAATAGGTGATATCGCCCCAGTCATAGGTGACTTTGTAATTGCTAGACGGACTATTGCCCTGATTGTCCGCCATTACATTACACGCATAAACCAACTGGTCTATAGTGGTTCTGAGTGCGTCCCGGATTGTCTTGATTGTCCTGACGGTCTCTTGGTCGTCCGCTTGGATTTCCCTCGCGGTCTTCATTCCCGTCTTCTCGTCTAGCTGAAACGTGGTCTGAGAATATCCACACTTAGCGGATATCATTGCCAAAATAGAATTGATATCCTTGATTCGCGCATCTGTCAAAAGCTGAATCACATGGTCGTGGATTTGACTTTCTCCGCCGAGTCCCATTTCAAGCCCTTTGACATACCTAGGAAGACTAATCTGTTCCTGATCTGCGTATTTAATCGCGCTCTGAGGGACAAAAGTAGTATGTTTTGAGTCGTCCACTTCGGTCGATTTTCTGCTCCACGCATAGTCAAGACAAGCTAATTCCTCAATGCATGAATACCAAATAGGCAAACCAAGTGGTGAATCCCTATCGACGTTGTTGGGGCGGGGCATCTTGAAATACGCATATAACGGTTTATCAATGTTGTCGATATAGATTTCCTCTTCGATATCCGCCCATGCTTCAACCTCGCTTAATGCGCACTCATCGCCCAGTTTATCGGCCTTCTCCGACTTAAAGCATTTATTAACAATCTTGTACCGCTTGTTTTCTCCTGTTCCTTCAAAGCGGTGCATTTCCCATTTAGTATAAATATACTTTCCGATAGTCCGCTGAGTCTTAAAAGCGCAACCGAGTATATGACCGTTTGAGTCTGTTTCCAGTGGCACAAAGTACCCGGGCTGAATATAATCGACGTTTACCCCGTTGGGCTTGAACATGATACCGACGTTTCCGAGTCCCGCCGCGACATGGTCAACCATGTTTTCCATTGCGTAGTCTATCATTTTCTGTAACTCTTCTGCCCGCTTGCCGCCCTCTATGTTGACTTCCATATTGAGGCAAACAAGCTCCGCCGTGAAAGTATCAATGAAAGACGCGAAAGATATAGAATGAATATCGTCCTCATCGTCTATCCATCCCGGTTCGCCCGCCGTGATATCATCGAATAAAGGAATCAAATCCTCCATTTTCTGAGATAGTACCGCGTCCACCTCGAATACGTCTTCAACGGTCTTACGCATATTAAACGCCTGAGATACCCGTTTAATAAGGTCTGAAACGAATCCCATAACTTAAACCTCCCACCTATTGTATAGCTTCATAATGGTCATGATATAGTACCTGAGTGCGTCCATAGCGTGGTCACTTTCTTTGATAACTCTCTCTGCCACCGGGTCGTCGTCCCATGCATAGGTGGCAAATTCGTCCAGTATATCGGTACACCAATCCGCGACATAAATTAAGTTTTTGTTTAGATACTTTGTCACCTCGACGATACCGTCCAAGACGTCGTTGTTTGCCCCTCTGACTGTGTATTTGTGGTATTTCTTTATGGTCTCAATCATGCCCGCCGCCGACGGGTCAATGACTATTGATTCAATCGGTACTTTGCCCGCTAGCTCTGTTATCATCCCGTAATAGGCTTCATTGTCAACTCTCTGCCCATCCCGGCCTTTGTAATAGACTTCATCCAGTATGATAGACTTTCTCGTCTTCGGGTCGTACTCAATCAGCAAGGCCGCGAACGGGTTCACTGTTCCATAGTCGATTGAGATATAATACCGCTTGTGAAAGTCATACTCCCACTTGTTTGCCCCTTCTTTTTCTAGGTGTATAACGTGCTTTTCCCGGTCAAACATCGGATAAACCAACCCATCCGCGAGTACCCATAAGCCTAAGATATACCGCTGATAGAATACCCCTGAGTACATCGACTTGTATCTCTCTTTGATATCGTCCGCAAGAGTCAAGTTGTCGTCCATCGTGAAATGAAGATATAACAACTGTTTCTCTTTGGCCTTTAGAATCCACTCTTGCCTAAACCAATGAGAGGGACTCCCGGGGTTACAATTAAACCAATATTTACTTCCTTCGACTGAGCAACGGCCTGTCGCCTGATTCACGAATGACTGAGGCATCAGTGCCACCTCATCAAAGAACACACCCGCAAGCGTGATACCTTGAATTAAGTCTTGTGACCGTTCGTCTTTTCCGCCAAAAATATAGAACCTGTTTTCATGCCCCGCATTTGAGCATATAAAAAGGTTCTCCTGTCGCTTGTACTGCGTCCGATATCCTAGGGTGTCTAGCATCTGCATCAGTGAGACAAAGACGTTTCTCTGAAAAGACGCAATGGTCTTGCCGCACATGGCAAAATTATGCCCATCAAACGTCCTCATTGCCCATATAACGAAAGATAAGCTCATGGATATAGTTTTACCTGATCTGATAGCTCCGTCCGCTATAACGCCGCTCATATTGTTTACGGGGCTATTCTCCATCCACCAATTCATCACTTTCCTTTGTTTAAGTGAGAAAGGCCTAAACTCAAATTCACTCATCTTTCTTTTCTTCTTTTTCGTCTGCCCAGTCGATAGCCGCGCCCGCGTTCATGGCATCTATTAGTTTCTCAACGTCCCCACTGCCGCCATTCTTCTTGCCCGCGTCCGCTATCTGTTTGATTTCCGCCTCTCTGAGCTTGTCCTCTCCCGCGTATTTCATAACGGCCTCGAACGCTCTCACATTGCCCTTAACGGCGGCATTAGTCATTGAGAAAAGCATCGCGTTATATATCGACGGGTCAAGCCCTAACGCCTCTAATAAGGCCTGTAACTGGTCGTTGGGTACATCTAGCTTAAAGATATCCTTAAACGCGTTTCTAACGGCCTTCTGACGCCTTCTAGCCTCTGCTGATTTTGGCGCACCTTTGCGTCCCGCTTCCACCGCTTTTTCACCGCTAAACCTTGTCTTTTCTCCCGCCTTGTTAAACTCTTCTACTTGTCTTCTCCTTGCCTCCGACTCTACCATTTTATCCCACCTTTTCGCTCTATCACTATCTTTAAGTCTAAGGCATCTAGTAGTGATTTAATAATTTCGAAAGATACCGCTTGCCCATGCTCTACCGCGATAACTAAGTATCTAGATACATGGGCTTTTTCAGCTAAATACTTTTGTGTCCATCCTCTTCCTATACGCTCCGAGTTTATAACCTCTCCGATATTGTCCGATAGCATATAACATCACCTGTATAGACTAGTTATTGTCCAACCATCTGTAAGTATAGACTTCAAGTGTTGCGTATAAGCGTGCAATTTCCCTCTCTTTTACTTCTCTGCCGTACACGTTTTCCATACTCGTTCCCTTTGAGGATTCTTTTAAAAAGCCCACGACGTCATTTATTTCTCTTGCCATTTCTCCCGGGTGTGTTGCGTTTCCCGGGAATAGGTAGCCATATTCTCCGCGAACTAGGTCTGAATATAATTTGTCTACCGACATATTCTTTCTGTCTAGCGTAAAATTGATCTGATTTTCAGAAGAACGGGAATACGCTCTAAAGTCCGTGATTTCTTTTCTATCTTCCTTTGAAAGATAATATTTATAGCGGTTTAACCGTCCCTTGATATCTTTGTAGGCACTGGCGGCCTCGGGTGAATTTTCGACAAGTATATCTTTCTCTAATTCCTTTGCTAGATTTAAGAACTGCGTTTCTGCGGAATTGCTTACATAAGACTGTCCATCCCTTCGACCGATTTCCCCATCTGAAATGAGTTTATTTATTGTTTCCGTTATTATCTGCACATTTCTCGTTTTTCTTGAAATTCCAAATTCTTTTACAATATCTCTAGCAATCGAACTCGGTGAGCGTCTACCATTGGTCTCCGCCTCTTTTCTTCGTTCGCGGTAGCTTCTTTTTGGTTTTTCCTTCATTGCTTCACCTCGTTTTCGGTATGAATTTATAGATAAATCCGTATTTCTTTGCTTCGCTTTTATAAAAGTCTTTCCACTCTTTTGTATAATCGTATTCTTTTACAAATTTGTCCAAATACGCTTTATACTCGTTTGATACCTTGTCGTACTGCGCTATATACTCATCCAGTTTTTCCTTGCTCTCTCCGTTGCTTCTAGCTTGTGACCACTTACTCGATATTGCGGTCATTCTGTCTTGAAGTCTCTTCGCTTTTGGCGTTTCCCTTCCCTCGCGCCTTACCTCCAAATCCGACTTGACGCGCTCCTCTAGGCCTCTTCTTTGTATTTCTTGGGACATATTGTCCCATCCCTCATATCTATCCCTTTTGTCATATCGTCCGTTGATTAGAATATAGTTTCCTTCCGGGGCGGCTATATAAATAGCTCTAGCTCCATATCCGAACGACCTCAAGTCAGGTAATGAGGGTGGGCCTCCGTCCGGGTGATTATGAATATCAATCGCTCCGGGCAAATATTGACGCGACTCACCTACAGTGTGCCTCACCTCGTGATGTTCGCCTCTCTTTTCTAGAACAACCTCGCCGTTCTCGTTTATGATTCTGTATTGTTCGTTTTTAAGGTTTCTAGTTCTGTTTGCTATTCTTTGCGCCGCTTTATCCTGTGCTTCGGCTACAGAACTAGTCAAAGCAGAACGCCCACCTCTTTTCGGTTTTACTTTCATCCCATCACCTCACTATATCCACATCAACAATTACGGTTCTATCCTGTCCGTAAACACGGTTTACCCGGTATTTCAAGCCGCGTTGCAATAAAACCTCTTTTTGAGGTTCGTCTGTATTCGCATCAAATCTCGATACATCTACTCCCAAAGCCCCATTAGTGTTAATCCTCATAACAACGGGATTCTCTGCCCCGGTAAATCCTAAGAAGTCTCTAGCAATAGAAAAGTCTTTCGTCGTAGACATGAAACCCTTTTCGGTGATTTCCCGACCTACAGTTCGATTGATTAGCGGCTCGGCCTGATTGACGTAATACCTCTGTTTGTCCCCATAGCCGACGACCTGTTGAAGCGCATATAACTGACTTTCATCCCCTCCGAAAATCACACTTGCGTCAACTGATCTATAGAGAACATTTTCGCTTGTCTTTTGTTTTGTTGTTGCACTGTCTAGGTTTTTAAGGAATACCTTTTCCGACTCACTGAGTTCGCCGAAGTCACCTCTCCCTCGAAGATATTGATTTATCCACATTCCTTCTCCTGATACATAGTATTCAAGCGCATCCCATTCGTCCGGGGTAATACCTCTTTTTCTTCTTTGACTGTATTCCCTTTTCGTTTTTTGTTTCATCTGCCCCACCTTTGTTCGCTGAACGGTTTTACAAGCGTCGCAATCCCGTGCAAATCTAGGCCTTCTACTTCTTGCCCGTACAGAAAAACGTGTTTTGGATTTAGCTTTTCCAGTAAAGAATCATAGTCAGACTGATTTTCCTCTAGTGAATCCCTAAAAGCCCACATCGACGACGTTATTATGACGCTATTTTTTGGCTCACCCTCTAACCACCAGTCTTTAACCTTTTCATCTGACGCCCTCCTGACCGTCGGAATCACGTTGACGCCATTCTCCTGTAGGTATCTGCCGACCCAGTGTTTCCGATAATGGTTGTAAAGTTGTAAGGCAAACGGCATATCGGTGTAAGGTGAAAAATCAGGGGACGCAACACAGGCGTATCTTTTGAGCTTATCGACGTATTTGTCTATGTTGTTCCAAATTCTTTCAAACTGATAATCGTCAATAAAAAAATGAACCCCCTTTTCTTCCGGGGATTCATCCGTTAAGACGTAATTAAACCCTATCCATTGTTTTACTTTTGGAACTTCATGAACTGGCAGTATTTCCGGGATATCATACATTCCCGCCCCGGAAAACTGGGCTTTTTCTAGGTTCTGAATATTTGAGGTTTGATAAACATATTTTTCTTTGTTTTCCTCGTGCCTCTCCTCATAATTCAGCCCTT
>Ga0326511_10001884_pt1 | contig 17243 bp, 23 predicted proteins | sample 0_2496_0518_D_FD_203701 | JGI IMG/M metagenome (GOLD analysis project Ga0326511, IMG submission 203701) | Bovine rumen microbial communities from UC Davis, California, United States - 0_2496_0518 | ecosystem: Host-associated > Mammals > Digestive system > Stomach > Rumen | place: USA...
GCCCTCACCTGAAGTTGACAATACCGAATACGGTGGTGTTATTTTTGACAAAGATTCGATATCTTCAATTGAATTGTTTGCGCAAGATGGTAAAAAATACGTATCGTAAATGTGAAGTGAATGTTCTTACAACGAGCTGTGTTTTTTCTCAACTCTGGGATCTTAAAATGACTTCCGAAAGTTTTAAAAAAACACAGCTCACACGTTCTTTAAATTGAAATTGTCATAGATGGAAAACCTCTAAACTTTTCAATATCAAGACGGTATTCCTTAGCAAGGTCTGTAAGGGACAATTCCGAAAACTTATTGACTTTTTTTATAAAATAGTATATATTTATAAATGTAAGCAATGAACTTACAAGGAGTTATGTATGAAAGCTGTAAAAGGATTAAGATTTGAGAAACATGGTTTTAGTATTAGAATCGGAGATTTTTATCCTGAAATTTATAAAAAATTAGAATTAATCGGTTATGAAGCTACCGAAGATGTTATTTCTGAAACTGGAGAATATGTTGGAATAAGTGACTCTGAAACTTTAACGGGTCGTTTTGGATTTGACTTAAATAGTGATGATACAATCAAACAAATTTGGATTTATTAGGAATATTGAAATGAGATTATGGCATAAAGCGGTTGACTGTGAAGTAGTAAATCTGTGAAGCAAAGTAGCAGAATGTCTTTACATTAAGTATGTAAAGGTATATCCGTAAAAAAGTAAAAAGTTTTCACATAAAATAGCTATATGTTATAACATAATTAAAAAGGAGATAAGTTAAAAAAGTTTTTAACAAGGACCAGTGTTGGAGTTGGTATACATCAAGGTTTTAGAAACCTTGACCGAAAGGATTGAGAGTTCGAATCTCCTCTGGTCCATTCACACACACCTTTAGGGAAGGATTAAAAAAATGTCTAGATGGTGGAAAGGTAGACAAAGCGGACTAAAATGACTTGAGAGAGTTCGTTGAAATAAAATCTCTCAAGTTGAAGGTCGCATATTTGGAAACAAATATGTAGTAAGTGTTAAATTCATTGAAGAGCCTTTTTGGTGACTTTAAGGCAAACGATGAGCGAAACCCGAAAAGGGACGTGCAGAGACTATAATACACTACCTAAGTACTGAAAAAGTATATGGTAAAGGCATAGTCCAGACTACAACAACCAAACGAAATGGTTGGTTTAGGTAACTAAAAGTAGCAAGTAAAATCCGCTGCCGTAAGGCGTACGGGTTCGAATCCCGTTCTAGACAATATTTTTAATGAGCTTGATTCTGAGGTAAAGAGTAATTGGTACCTCCCCAGATTTTGGTTCTGGTGATTCAGCATGAATCGTGCAGGTTCGAATCCCGCTCTCAGAATCAAGCTCACTATAGGAATTAAAAAAGGATTGGCTAAAATACCAATCCTTTTTAATCGTTTAATCCTGTTTCAAGTGCTTCTTTAATTTTTTCTCCAACTAATTTGAAAATTATTTATTTTGGAGTTTTACATGAAAAAGTTGGTCACACTTGTCGGAATATTATTCTGTTGTATGTCATTATCTGCAATCACTGGAAAAGAGGTTGTCGATAATTATTTTTTTAAAAACCCTGCACCTGCGTTTAGCAAAACTGAATTCAAAGTCGAATCCTTCAGAAACGGTAAAATAGAGGATTCAATTACAATCATTCAGTTTGGACGCAACAAGAACGATTTGACAGAAACAGTTTTTGAAGTCACGAAAAATCCAAGCCTGAAAGGAACCCGCTTTCTCCAGTCACAAAAATTACGTTCTGCAGACGCAAGATGGATCTTCACACCTACCCTCAAGACAGTGAGAAAAATCGGTTCACAAGACGGAGCCAAGTCTTTTGTCGGAACTGAATTCACATACAACGACACAGCTTTGAGAGAAACTGATAAAGACAATCACTCGCTCATCTCAGAGAATCAGGACATAACAGTGGGAAGCGCGTCTTACAACTGCTACGTCGTCAAGTCCGATCCAAAATCGAAGAGGAATATCGAATTCGACTACAGAATCCAGTATTTCGACAAGAACACTTACATTCCTGTGAAAATCGAATATTTCGACAAAAGCGGAAAGCTGGTGAAGAGGATGGAAGTCACGAAGCTTGAGCAGCTTGTGGGTGCGACTGGCAAAAAGCACAACTTGCGGAGGGTCACCGAAATCACGAACATGCTGACTGGTCACCGCTCCGTTTTGACGATACTTTCAATGGAACTCGATAAAGAGCTCAAAGCAACTTATTTTTCTCAAAACTGGCTTTCGACAGGAAAATCTTGATTTAGATTGTTTTTTTTGAATTACCGATTAACTATCAACATCGATCGGTAATTCACTTACAATACCTATCGAGTTTTCTCAACAAAAGCTCGACAAACCTTTTATCCTGCGCATGAGCCTTAAAACAGCCGATGTCGGCTCTCAATTTTTTATAGACACCCTTAGAAAGTCTTACGCTAAGGTCTGATTCAACGAAACTTGCGAAATTCCACAACTTTGTACCATTTGTGATAACGTTTGTCTCCTTACACAAGTTCCAAAGTCTTACAATTTCTTTTCTTTTATTCTGTACCATTTTTGAAACAGCTCCAAGATTAGTTGTAATGCTTAAGTGGGTCGCGCTGTCCGCTTAAAAGCCAAATAACTGCAGTTTCAAGATTCTCAGCGTATGAACCTCTTGAAATCTCTACAATCAAGTCGCATCCGTTGTAAAACTGAATAGAATTTCCATTCTTAGTAACCCAAAGGTCGTCCCATACCTTTGAAATCAAGTTTTTACCGGTCTCGATATACATCTCAAGTTTTGCTTTACATCTGTCAAAGAAAAGTGTGTTTGTCTGTATCGCTTTCATATTCTACCTCGCTTACTTAACCTCTATGTTTATTATAATAAACTACCTTTGTAAAAAAGTCAATAGGTTTTTACGAATTTTTTACGAAAAAGTGATTGTGATTAGATGTAGAATTCAATCTCAACTCTGTAATCAACATTGACGAATAATCAAAACAACCTTTTCAGGGTTCTTACCAAACAGACTATGTTTTGGTAGAATTTCTACAATACAATCTTTATATTTTTCAGTTTCATCAACTACAAATAAATATTTTTTACAATTGTATTTTTCAAGACAAATATCAATCCACTCATCACAAGTCTTTTCGATTTCATCACTATTCGCGTTCCAGTGTTCTTTTCCACCATAAGGAGGACAAGTAAATAAACACTCGTGCGTTTGTTCAATATCTATCAAAATATCCTGTTGTACAACCTCACAATTGTTTAATTTCAAAAATTGAATAATTTCATTAGACTCTTTTACGTGTTTTTCGTTAATGTCCTGTCCTATGTACTTTTTATTACAGTGAGCTGTACCAATCATTCGGCCTGAAAAACCTGAAAAAGGGTCAAATACCTCAGAAAATTCATTCAAGTATTTTTCAATCAGATTTTCAGCCAATTTTGGTCTAAAGACAGATACACGCGGTGCTTTTAATGTAACTGAAAAACCTCTCAAGACTGTTTCAGGTCTACAATTTCCTACATATTTCAATCTATTCAAAGCTACGTCTTTTACAAGGTTTTTATCCTGCCAAGCCTGCAAAGGACTCTTATGTTTTTGAAAAGATGCTTCGTAAATTGATTTGTGAAAACATCTAATCACTCCCGTATCACCTGCTAAATTGTCAGGATATGGAAAAGGCAAATCTCGTCGAAAAAGATTCAAATAATCTTTTGTATAAGTTTGTTCAATATAATCGAGTATAGGTTGAATTTCAGTATCACTCCAAATCTTCACATCATTACGAGTCATTTCAATTTGTTTTACACGAAGAATAGGATCTAGCGTATGATCAAATGGATTTTGTAAAAAACCGTCTTGATCAAAAAATTGAGAGCCTTTGATTTCCAACAATTCACCTTTATACCTAAAATCAGGAAAATACTTGTGTACCTTACCTTCAAACTCATATTCAATACAAACAGGTTCACGTTCTATCAGCTCATTGTGGTCTTCAGCATAAATCCATAAAGCAAGCTCCCAACTACTGTCAAAAGTTTGATTTTCGTAAATATATTTCTTACAAGATTTTCTTCGAATTTCAGCCCAATCCTCGGCCGTACGTTGACTTACAACCTGTGATATAGCTTCACTCAATTTTCTTCGAACTTCAGGTGATTGCGCAGTACTTTTGAAACCGTACCTTTCATAATTTGTTTTAGCTTGTTTTTCTTTTACAGATTCAGCTTGTGATGCAAACTCTACTCCATATCTTTCTAAATTGGTTCCACGCCGTTTTTTGTCAAAATAATCAGTCTTGAAAATATTGTCTTCACCAAAGTGTTGTATAAAAGTTTCTTTTTTCTTTTCTTTTACAATATCAGATTGAGACGCGTTCTCTACACCATAATTTTGTTTACAGGTTTCTTTTGCTTTTTCACTACGGTGTTCAACCCAATCAGTATCCTTAAAGTACTCGCGTAATTTTTCTTTTGAATTCTCTAAAAACATCGGATTGTCGACACCATATTTCTTTTGAAAAGTCGTTTTTGCATTCAATACCTTACCACATTTGGTACATAAAAATTGTTTTTGAATTCGAATACCTACAATCTTTTTAATTACAGGCTGATCACAATTCACACAATTGAAAACAACTCTTTGCTCATTACCATGTAAATTGAAAACATCCTTGACAGCTTCAAGTGAGCAGTCTATTTGAATAGGTTCTTCGATTAGTTGTTTTTTCATGTTATTGTAAAGTATAGAGACTCAACACGTGACATCTAACAGAGGTATTTGTGGTGAACCATCGGTAGCGGTCGGCGCGCCTAACATACCACAAAGACGCATTCCATGTTTACCAAGACTGGTCGCATTTTTACCCCAAAGTCCGACACTGTTTGCAGAAATCTCAATTGAACCAGCTGTCATTTTTATATAGGAAACGTCTGAGTTAGGTGAACCAACTCTCAATAATATTTGATCTTGTGTAAGAGCAAATGTCGTTCCTGACTGTAACATCATTATTCGATCACCTGTTCTTATATTCACAACATCCAAACTAATAGCTGTTTTACGATTTGATGAGTCATCAATACCTGCGCTTTTATAAGTATCGACAAAAGATTGATTGTTGAATAGTATTTTTAATTCAGAGTACTCTGCAAGTCTATCATCTAAAGAACAACGCTCAATGTGAGTTTTGAAAGCATTAAAACCCCAAGGATCTAAAGTCTTTTCAGCTCCAAGGCTATACTGATTATTGGCTTCGGCCATTATCCAGCCAACTTTATAATCCTCTGTACATAAAACCCAAACTTGCGAAGATTTTGAAACGTCATTGGTGTCAACTTCAGCGACACCTCTTATAATTGTAGAAGGATTAAAACATGCGTAGTTGGGTAAGTCTTTTGCATCAAATCCTAACATGTCTGGTAACAAACGAACCTTCAACATGTCTGAATTGATGGTCATATTGCTATATATACTTGCGCGTTTTATAAAAAGCTGACTTTTTCTTTCTGCGTATTCTCTTATTTTTGGGTCTTGCATTGTAATGATTAGTTAGTTTTCAATCACTACCAAGAAGATTGAATCCGATTGTTATACAAACAATGAGTGCCCAAATATATTTCAATGACAGACCAAATATCTTTATACCATCTGTCAAGCTGATCAAATCTACGAAAAAGTAACAACCAAGACCGATAGGAAGAAATACGAAAAGTACGAAATATAAAAGTAGTAGCCACGCAAGTATTTTTTTCATTTTAATAACCTCTTACAATATATAATATAGGTAGAACCTTTCTAAAAAGTAGTAATTATTTTTTCAATTCTTTTTTGGTTTCGACCCATTCGAGAAAGATTCTATCCTCGAATCCACCATTACTTGCTCTTTTTAGGTCTGCAGCTTTTTCAATATCACTTGTTTTAATTTTCAGAGACTTCACTAGGTTCATATAGACTTCCAAAACATCGGCTAGTTCCTCTGTAACGTCACTTAAGTGACTATCGAGTTCTTCGTTAGAAACAGGTTCTTGATTACATAGGTGATTCAGCCAAAATACTTTACCTGCAACCTCTCTTGACTCTTCTACAAGTTTATTGGCGAGCTCGATTTCAAATTCCACATTATTCAGTTTATGAGCTTTGAAAGAAAGACCTTTACCGATCAAAAGGTTTGGTATTTTGTCTCTTACAAGTTTATTGTGTGTTATCTTTTTCATTTACTTCCTCCTGCTATATCAGCTGTGTTTGAAATATTTTTGAATTTCGATTCGATGTTATTAAACTCCTAGCGGAAAACCTGATACTGGAGTTTCTGGTAGATATTCCTTCTTACCGTAATGTCTCCAAATCACCATACTATCTCACTACAACCTGTTAAACTTACCTGAAGGAACTACATAACAAAAACCCTTACTGAAACAAAAAGCTAACAACGACTCGTGCTCTTTATCGTTTAAACATTATTGGTTCTCCATAGCGGTGCTTAAATTGTATTATTTGTTCTGGGGTCACTAGACTTTAGACGAATTTTTCCTTTATCAAGCTTTGAAAAATCTATAGGTAGTCCTCTTGGAAGATCGACCCATTTATCTTCACCCTCTTCGTATTCAATAACTACACCTTTGTCATAACAAATCTTCAAAAACTCACGACTTTCGTCTAAAAAGTTTGAAGATTCCTTTTCAGCTTCGTTCTTAAAACATTCATATCTATAATTCCAGTTGGCTCTTGTTGCAAGATCGTGCTGAAGTCCTTTCTTTTCAATAAACTTTCGAAAGTCTGAAATCTCAATTGTGTCCTCAAGCGCTCTACAATACTCATCTAAAGAGAAAGGACGATTTTGTTCGTAACACCTTTTGACAAACTCTACAAATTTACCTTTAGTACTCATGTGTAAAAATATATAGAGTTGTCTTTTGACGTATTTTTGAGATAAGTGAACTAATCTATCGTCGTATCAAGCGTGCATGTACACCGTTGTACCAGCGTGAAGTGTGTTCCAGATTTGTTCAAGTTTTATGGAACCAGACATTGGATAACCATCTTCATCTAAGTGTGAAAAGTCAAACTTAAACGTAACTTTTTGAAAAAGTATACCCGTTATTTTTATTTTTGACTGGTCACTAACTACTGTTTTTTCATACAACGACTTTAAATCAGTATCCTGTATATCCGGATAACCCATAGAAATAGTACGCGTAAACGCCTCTACACCGTTTTTATATAAATTCATCAAGGTAGTACCTTTTAGATTGTACTCAAAATTTACAAGATTTAATAAAATATCTGGTAATGACTTTTTATCACTACCAACCTCCGGAGCTGTCTCCTCTACAAACTTTAATCCTTTCTCTAGTGTACCGGATACAACATAATTATCTAAGGTTAGAGACTGAGTCTCCGCATCTTTGTCAATTTTATTAACCGCAGCTGTCACTAAGTCTCTTTCAGATGTGTTTGCCGTTAGTTTAAAGTCCTCACCATAGTCCGGTATTTCTTTTGTAGCATCAGGTATAGTTTCTTTATAAGAGGATACCGTATTTTTAACAAAGTTTTTAATGGCATTAGCAAAGACATCAAAACCACTTGAATCATCCGAGGTAAATCTTCTTTCAGGATTTGTTTTTATGAATGTACTCTCCAACTCAGCTTTCGGAGGAAGTGCAGGTGTCGTTAGTGTTGTATCTACTGTTTCACCCTTAACACTATGAGTGGACTCTTTCTGAAACTTTGCCCAAATTTGTTTATTGACCATTACGTCTCCCTTTTGGTCGTCATCAATAAGCCGTATGTCAGGATTAGCCTCGTCTTGAAGCTGTTGTCTCTTATTCACCCAACGGTCACTTGCATTTGCTAATTGACTAGCTATTTGAGATAGATTACTACCAACCTGTTGTACAAAACCTAAAAATTTTCCTCCAACTAATTCACTGGTGTCCCTTGAATTTTTAAACGCTGCGGTTATCATTTCAGGTAGTATTTGTTGATTATAAGGTACGTTTACAACATCCTTCCACACACCCATACCAACCTTAGGGTCAATCTCGTTCATTTTTGGAGCTATTGCATTATATATCGCCATTATTGGCTTATAAACCTCTTCCTTAGCGTTGAACTTGTTACAAGATCCATATTCGAATTTTATCTCAATACCATTACCAACTGGTATATTTAGACTCGGCATACCTTTACGTATAGGTGGTCTGTATATATAATCTCTAGAGAAAAGAGTGTTAATTCGGCTAGACACTTTAGCGATAGGACTATCCTCAGGGTTTGTACTTTTTTCATACATCGTTGCATAAGCTGAGTAGGTAAAAATAACGGCAGTCCTTAAAGAGTCAAAACCTTGAATCTTACCGAATAGAGGTATTTTTCCAACAATAAGCTCCAAAGCCTTCTTAAGAGCTTTTGTTATTTTTTCAAAATTCTCATCAACGGCCTTTCTCGAATCTTCAAAAGCCTCTGTAAATGTAAAACTAATATTACTTAAGCTTGAGTCTGTTACATTTCCATACCAAGTCCATGGCACACCGTCACTACCATTGGGTATGCCACTTATTGTAATTTTTCTATTTGCATTTATTAAAAAAGAACTAGCCATTTCTTCTCTCTATATTGAAAAAATTAGTTCACTGTGAAAAGGTGTCTCACCTATAAGACACCTTTTTTCAAGTCTCTCCACTATAATGTAAAACATGAGTTATTCGATTAGTTTCAAAGGTTTCAATTGGATTTTTTCATCTAAAGCAGATGTTCTTGAAGCTCTACCAGGTTTCATACTTTGGAGGGATGTTGAATGTCATTGAAAAGATACTCTTCAAAAACAGTACAGTACGTTGTAGGTTCAATCGTAATGTTGTGTGTCACAAACGCACTAGAACTGTCACCTCTCCACAAGGATGTTGAACCTAATGTACTTGGTACAATTATTTTTCTAGTTGTAGGCCTTGCTGTTGTTTTTATAGGTGAGTTTTTTCAAAAACCGTCTTGTAAGATCAATGGTGAATCGGTCAATCTTGAAGGTATTGAAATGAGTTTCAAAAAAGGTGAGTTGCTAATTACAATGGATTCAAGGTGTACCGATAATGAGTCGTTGAAAAGTTTTACAAAACTTCGAGACCTTTTTGAACAATATCAGGCTTTGACGAAGAGTCAACCTGACACACTTAAGAATGTATGAAAAAACATACGAAAAGCCGTTATAAGTTTAACGGCTTTTTCTTTCTCAACCGAGTGTGTCTATCAAAATCACATATTCATGTTTATTCGCAAATAAACCGTTTTTATGTTGTAAGTTTTCTACAATACTACCTCTATACTTTTCGGTTTCATCTACAACAAAAAGGTATCTTTTACATTTGTAGTACTGAAGGCATAAATCAATCCATTCATCGCAGCTTTTTTCTACCTCATCGTTATTTTCATTCCAATGTTCCTTTCCACCATAAGGTGGACAAGTGAAAAGACAATCATGAACCTCTACATCGCTCTTTTGTAGTAGATCTTCAACAGTCACAACACAGTCTGAGCAATTTTTGTACCGAATGATTTCATTAGATTCTTTTACATGTTTTTCGTTAATGTCTTTTCCAATATATCGTTTTTCACATTTGACAGTTCCAAGTAATCTACCTGAAAAACCTGAAAATGGATCAACAACCTCCTCAAACTCATTCAAGTATTGTTTAATCAACCTTTCTGCCAAGTTCGGCTTGAATACAGAGATTTTTGGTGCTATTCGTGTTACAGACAATCCTTGTAAAATATCTGAAGGTGTACACTTTTTCACATATTTTAATCTGTTCAAAGCTACCTTTTTAATAATGTTCTTATCCTGCCAAGCCTGCAGTGGTGACAACTTTCCTTTCTTAGATGCTTCATAGATTGATTTGTGAAAATGTTGTATGATAGCTAAATCGGTCTTTTCTTTCAAGTCAGGATTTAGGTAAGGAAAAGGTAGCTGAGTGTTGAAAAGGTTTAGGAAATCCTTACTGTATTTGTTTTCAACATAATCGACGTATTTTTGATAGTCTGCGCTGTAGTATATTTTTACTCCATTTTGTAAAGCACATTGATGTTTAGCTTCAAAAATCTTATCCTGAGAGTGATCGAAAGGATTTTGCCAAGTACTGTCATCTTTCACAAAATGATCACCCTTGATTTCTATAAAATCACTACCTATCATAAAATCAGGGTAGTATCTATGTTCCTTACCTTGAGCTGTAAATACAAAAAAATCTGTATGATTCCTGTGTATATCTATATTATGTTCTTTACAGTAAATCCAAAAAGCTAATTCAGGTTTTGAGTCAAATGCTTCATTGTCGAATATAAAATGCCTCAATAGTGAGAGTGTACCATAACGCTGCATTTTTGTATCAAGTGCTTTCTATACGTTACAGTAATTTGAATTACCATATCGAAGCTCTTTTGTCTTACGTAATTTTTCAGACATTTGTTTTCCAAAGTCGTCTCCAAACCGAGCTCGCATTGTATCTAGTCTTTTTTGTATTTGGTTTTGTTGCTGTTCAGCTGTTTTGTTAGACCAACTATGAACCTCTTTGACGAAGTCTAACTGCATTACATTCTCAACGTCATATCTTTGTAAAACAGTTTCTTTTATCTTATTTTGAATTTCAGGTTTTTGATTAGGTCTTACAAAACCATACAACCGTATACAGGTTTCGTCCATTTTCTTATGAATCTCTTCATTTTGACAAGGTCTTTTTGTTCCATAATTTTTTATACAGGTTTCATAGTTTTTTTGTTTGACAGATTCAACCTGCATTACATTCTCTACGCCGTATTTTTCGAGATTATGTTTTTTCGTCGTTTCGGTTTGTCTACAGTTTGGACAGATGATGGAATTACGATTTGTAAAAACAATAGACAAAAGATTTTGAGTTCTTTCACGACTACACTTTTCACAACTATATGAAACTTTTATACGTTTTTGTAAAGACATTGGTAGTGTTTTTAAGTAAGGTACTTCATTTATAGTGAAAGGTGATTTTTGTAAAATTTCTTGATTTTCGGGATTTTTCAAACAAGTTGTTTTGTGTTTCTCTAAAGCATACACACTTTTAATTGACTTTTGACAAAATGGACAAGTAAACATAAATGAACCTTAAAAAGAGGTTTAATGATTTTCACACCATTAAGCCTCTTTTACTTAGTTACTCCCAGGGAAACTCTGTAGCTACGTCAGTTTTGAAAACAACGTCTTCAAGATATTTTCTCTTCTTACAGGCGTAGCAGCGCTGTTCTGGTACTTTATCTACACAGCCGTTACCGTTATAACAACTTACACTGTGGTAGAGGTCGTCGAGTGTGTAATTGTACTTCTTAATCCAAGGTCTCATTGAGAGAAGACTCTTTCCTTTTACAGGCATCTCGAAATGTCCTCTGTGCTGAGTTTCACCCTCGACAAGCTGCGACATCAAACCTTTATAATCACCGACATCACAACTCACATTGAAATCTCTATGAGGGTATCCATATTTGTAATCGTCTGTATGACACCACTCATCCATTGTATAGATTGTAAACTCTTCATCCTCGTATTTACTGCAAATGTAATTTACTGCTTTCAAAATCATCAAAGGATTTCTGCAAGGTTTTTCACGTTTACTTGTACGAAGAACAGGAAGTTCAATTTCGTGAAGAGGTACGCCGAATTTCTCGGTAAAATAAGTTACCGACTTGTGTTCAGGTTCATAGTTACGCTGACCAATGTTGAAAAAAATCGCCTCAACATTTTCAACACCGTACTCTTTTACCAACATTGTCAATCCAAGTGTACTATCAAAACCACCACTCAAAAGCATTATGTGTTTCATTGTCTTTCTTACTCCTGTACAATCCTTTCAAATTCTACGTTGTTACAATAGTGTTTAAATCTATCGATATTTGAATATATAGATTCCAAAGTATCAGTTGTTATGATTTTTTCATAATCAACCATGTTCTTGCGTTTTTTATAGTCGTAAATATCCTCTGGGTATTTTCCAACTTCATAACCATATACGACAGGGCTTGATGTGTCTGTACTGACGATATTTTTGACTGACCTATAAGCTGAGTATTCTGTAAGTTCTTTACAACCTAAAAGATGTACAGGCTTGTTTGTTTTCCAAGTACCTCGTTTAACGTTTTTCAAAATAAACATTGCGCGGTCTTCACCTGTATTAAAAATACCAGCAGGGATCATTACCAAGTCTGCGTTATCAAACATAAACTGAAGACACTCGTTCATCTCCTGTTCGTTCGCACCCTGTACTACTCCGCCAATCTTTCCAACTTTTGAATCATACCTAGCCTTAAACTCTTTGAAGTTTTCAATGGTTGTGTTTTTGTCTTTGACTACATCAGGTGCTACAACGAATTCAGGGTGAATCATTTCATAACCTTCAACGATTTTATCACCTGTAAGACCTGCACCAAGTTCAAAAGCGCTGTTGTCCAAAATCAAATGTTCTTTGCGAGCCTTATTTACAAACCAATCTCTATAAGACTCGTTCTGCAACAACATATGTAAAAGACAATAGTCGTAATCTGTTTTTGTTTGTACCTTGTCAAGAATTGATATCGGTGCTTCGTGTGAAATTTTCAATTGTGTATAACCTCCTCTGACTTGTTCAATTTTTCTGCATAAGTTTTTGCAAAATAAAAAGGTTCTGTAGATGAAACTGTTTCATAAAATGCCTTCCAATCTATAGGCATAGACCTGTCATCAAAATAAAAAGATGCAGGTAGTTTTGTATTGGTTACTTCATAAAAGTACTTGAGGTAATCAATTTCCTTTAAGCGATCTTTTGCATTTTGAATGTCTTCAGGTTTTAATCGCGCAGTACATATTACAAATCTGTATTCATCAAGTTTTACAAGTTTTGGCATATACTCTAGAAAACCTTTTTGAAAAGGTTGAGGTCTCCAAGCCTTGTTTTTGAAATCTTCATAAGAATCTGGCTCTGTAATAGTACCGTCAAAGTCTATAGAAATTATTGTCATGTTGTAAAGTATAGACGATGTGAGGTCTTTTGAAAAGGATTATTTTCCATTTGAAAAAGGATATCTATGACGGAGCTGTGTTTTTTCTTAAAAAAGGGAGAAATGGTTTTTCTCCGAAAGTTTTAAAAAAAACACAGCTCGCAATTTTTATGTCTGATTTAATTTATGATTAAAAGATGATAAAAGCTGAGCTGTGTTTTTTTAAAACTTTGGGAAACTGAAATGATCTCCCAGAGTTGATCAAAAACACAGCTCAGCTAAAGACGTTAGTCGAAGACGTTCACTTTTTTCAAAGTTTAATTTTTATATCCAAACCTGAAATTGACAAATACGGTCCATCCTCATCGAAAGTGAATTGTATTTGATTCTCAATAATCATTCTTCGTACACTTTGTAGAGTATTTAATTTTTCACGAAATTCATTTGGTATTTTATAAGGAACTGGAATTGATTCACCTAAAATATCATTTACAAACTCCTTTGGATTTTTAATAGCCAGCTCGAGCAAGTTCATTTGGTTTACTTTATCAGGAAACTGCCTAATATTATTTTCAGGATGTTCTGATACATATGTATCAAGATTTTCAATTTTATCAACTGTACCATTCAATAAATCAATGAAGTGCGTATTTTTTGGAAATTGATTCGGATCAATATCTCTTAAATACGTTGGAACAAAACGCTCTACAAGGTAAAATGTTCTTTCAATATATTGATTCACCAAATCATTGTATAAGTTGTTTGGTGATTTTTCCACTATAAGACAAGAAAACAGGTTTTTGAAAAAACCTAACCGAGCGTTCATTCTTTCTTGAATTTGTTTAAGAAAACTCATTGCCGTCACAGTATCATAAGCATCTGCGTCATAATCGACAATTACCGGGTTTATACCTAAAAAACTTGACATAGCCTTTACAGCTTTGAAAATAATTTCATTGTCTCCATAACGCGCAACGTATATGCCATTTGAATTTTGAAAAATATTTATGTTATTATTATTCGTATTTTCATCAAAAGTAAAAATAGGATTTTTATCATCCTGTATTTCTCTTAAAAAGTGTAAAAACATTGTCAATTTTTCACTAGAATACAAACCTATAAATACACAAGATAATTCGCAGGTAGGTGCAATTTGAAAAACATCTTCTTTTGGATTTTTAAGTAATAGTGTCAGGTAAAGTCTGTATGCAATAATCAGATAAGTATAAACGCCCTTACCTACACCTAAAGCACCAGTAACATATACTTCAGATACCTTACACGGTATTTTTTCAAAATCTCTTTCGTAGATTTTTAGTGCGTTTTCGACACAAGTGAAAAGTCGTACAAGTTTAGTTTGTCTTTCAACAAATTCCCAAAACGTGAGAGGTCTTTTAATGTAACAAGGTTCCCACAAAGCTGTAATTTTACTTTGCATATTTTTTCTCCTTTTTTTGAAAAAACAAATCAATCGCAGTAATATCGGATTGACGGATTTTTTTATACTTTAGGTAGTCGCTTATGCCTATAATTCACAGCGTAGGAGGTCGCTAAAATGATTTCATTATTGGAATACGCTGAAAATATACCTAGAAAAGAGGAATTTATTGAATATTTGAGGTGTTTTACAGGCTATAATAAACACTCTAAACGCTCAGACAAGGAGTGTGAGGATATTTATGTAGACTTTGAAAACGAGTACAATGAAAAAAGGACATACGATGATTTTACAGATATTTACCTTTGGGAGTTTGTAAGACAGCGACAGAATGGTCAAATATCAGATGAAGAGTTTAATAAAAATGAAAGACTTTTAAATTATGCAGTAAGGAAAAGAGTTGATCAAACTTTAAGAACCTTTACAGAGTGGAAAACATTTTTCAATCGTGAAAAAGATTCTGTAGAAAAGTGGGAAACAAACAATTCAGCTGCTTTCTTTGAAAATGAAATCCGGCCAATTGCAGAAGCTTTTAGTAAAAATGGTACGGTTGCCCTTTCAAAACAAGTTTTAGCTGATCTTATTGAGGCTGCTTATAATGAAGGAAAACGTTCTTTGTGAGGAGAGTATAGATGATAACAGTTAAAGAGTGTGAATTGAATGAGCTTTATAAAAGAGTATCAGTTGCAATGAATCATTTTCCTGATTTGAGGTATGGCCAGACGATTTTTAACGAAGCATACTCAATGTGGCCAGATGAGGTTAATAAAATTCGCGGTACTAATGATGATTGTTTTTACGATGATGAAAGGGTAGGAGCTTTTTTAAGTCATTTTAAGATAGTGATGTGAATTTCTCAAACACGCAAAAAGAGGGTGACTATAATACGTAATATGGGAAAAGCACAAAAACTTTTGAATAGATTTGAAAGAAAGACTGAACGTTTTTTTAAAGATTTTCTTAAACAAAGAACAACTTTTTATGTTGATCAGTATTGTAAATCTGTTGGAAAATCATTTAATGACTTGGAGGTTCTTGAAAAACTCAAAATTGCATTTGAGTCCAAAAAACTAGCTGAATTAGACCTACAAACAGCTGTACATACACAGATGAGAAAACAATCAAAAGAAAAAGGAGTATAAGATTTTATGAATATTGGTGAAGCAGATAAATCTGAAGAGATGTCAACAATTGGGGACATAAACACAGATGGTTTGACTACACAAGCGCTTGATATAGCTTATGATGAAGCTCAAAAAAAGCTGCTGGTATTTGTCACTGAAAATATTAAAGTAATGCAGGCCCATCTGTTGAAAGATCGATTTTCAAGTTTTGATGAATTGCGTAAGGCTTATATTGATTATGTACCAACAAGTCTTGAATTGAATCGATTGTATCAACGTGTAAAAATGGATGCAAAACGTGCCGCTGATGAACTGGAGGCTTTTGATGATCAAGCGATGGATTCAACGAAACGTGAATTGAATCGTGATGACAACAAAAAGACTTGGTTTTCACCAACAGAACTCCGTGCTGCAGCTCATACAAAATATAAAAATAAATACGCGCAGTTGAATGCAAGAGTTGCGCTTGCAGAGGGTCGAAGGTCTTTTGTTGAAAGATTGTGTAAGACTTGGGATTCTTGGAACTTTAGTTTGAATCAATTGTCAGCAAACTTGCGAGCTGAAGCTAATGCAAATGGCCTTGATATGCAAAGTCAGAATTATATGGCAGCCGATCCAGATGATCACAGATCAGAAGGTATCCTAGCAGCTACATTGAATGGAGAGTGAATTTCTGAGAAAAGGATTCTAAGCAACCAGGGTCCTTTTCTTGAAGGATTAAATGATACTCACTGAACAAAAATTAAAAAGACTTGGAAGGTTATTCTATAGAGGCTCTCTATATCCAGATTGGAGTGAGAGCCTATCTTTTTTTAAATGTTTTTACGTGACTTCAGAACCCTCCTACGCTTTGTATTATGCTACAGATGAGGGTTCCTACGAAGTAGGTTATGTTACAGAGTTTTACTTGAATGAACCTTGTAACCTTTTTAATGCAAATTCTGATAGAGACTTTCAGATACTTAAAACATACCTAGCATCAAAAAAAGAAAACTCTATATCTTTATCAGATTTGAAATCTTTGTGCACAGAGGACTGGCTTTCGTTAGGTTCCGATAAAAAAGAAAAATTCCTGATTTTTCTCAAGGACCTCTCTTGAATAAAAATTTTTTTAATGTTTCAAAAAGAACAAAAGGGCAATTGTTGAGATTATTATTATTGAGATTGCAAATGGTGCCCAAAGTGGTAAAAATACCATAAACCAGCCATCCCACCATGCATCTGTTGACTGAAGAAATCTTGGAAAATGGTCTCCCCAAGAACTCTCAGTGAGTTTCATTATGAGAAAAATTACAAACAAAAGTCCACCAAGTCCAATACCTGAACCTGTTGTTGATAACGAAACCGATACTCTCATATACAATACCTCTCCTTAATATAGTGTATACTATAAAATAGGTTTTCGAAAGTACGTGTTTTACAAAAAAAAGAACTTATCCTAAACTAGGATAAGTTCTTAGGGAGGTACAAGACCTACGTCTTCAAGTTTTGAAGTTCGTTGTTACAACTGTAACCTTTTTAATATGTATATGAGTATAGCAAAGTGAATCTGTTTTTTATCAGAAAAAGAATTGTAATTATTGAAAATGTTTTTTCAAGGATTGTTTGTGACGAACGTTTTCGGTGAGCTGTGTTTTTTTAAAACTTTGGGAGAAATGATTTTGATCCGA
>Ga0326511_10001885_pt1 | contig 17229 bp, 32 predicted proteins | sample 0_2496_0518_D_FD_203701 | JGI IMG/M metagenome (GOLD analysis project Ga0326511, IMG submission 203701) | Bovine rumen microbial communities from UC Davis, California, United States - 0_2496_0518 | ecosystem: Host-associated > Mammals > Digestive system > Stomach > Rumen | place: USA...
TTTTTAATTAAAAACGTATTTATGGTTCAAGCTCAAGAGTATGAAGATGATGGAACTCAACAAGGATTTTTAAATTATCTATTATTACGCTTAAGATGCGGTGATGAAAATATTAAAAACCCTTGTGTAATATTCAAGAAATATGAACCTGATTTAATTCCGTTAATAAGAGATGTTGCTTATGAACCTGATGGCACTCAAAGAATTAAAAAGACTATAACTCTATGTGAATGGATTATAGAAAATATTAAAGAATTTAACTGGGAAATGAGCCAACCAGATGAAATTCTATCAGGAATCGGAGCTGGAGGCTCTATTGCTAGTCCTAAGCTAGGAGCTGGTGCTGGTAGCTTTGGCACAGCACCTTGTAGAGGAGCTTTAGAGGTAGGCCCAACATCTGGAGACCCTCAAGGAACAGCTCAAACTGGTGAAGAAATGCCTGAACCTGAGGAATCTGAAGAGGATGAAGAATCTGAGGAAGACGAAGAGTTTGAAGAAGGTGATGAATCTGAGACTGAAGAGTCCGAAGAGGGTGAAGAAGAAGAGGAAGAAGAGGAAGAGGAAGAAGATGAAAATCCTCTTTCACCTTCCACTCCTACATTTATACCACCAGAACCAGATGAGGATTTTATTAATGAATGCTTTGAAGATTGTGAACGTACTGGAGATGACCACTCATGGTTTATTGCTAAAGAAGAGTGTGAACCTTCTAGAGTTGCAATAGAAGAAGTTAATAAAGTTATTTCTGATAACATAGAAGTAATAAAAGACATGTCTGACTTCTTTACAACATTTAAAGGTAGAATAAAGCCAGTAAAAACAGAAGGCATGACTTCAGGTAGATTATCTATTAGAAGAGCTATTGCTTCTGAAATTCGTGGTGGATGCGACCAAAGAATATTCAAACGTAAAATGGCAAGAGGTAGAGATGCTGACGCTTGTGTATCAGAATTAATAGATGTATCTGGTTCAATGAGTGGTAAAAAGAGTGTTATAGCCTTTGAAGCAAGTGTCGTAGTAGCTCAAGCATGTGAATGGGCAGGTATCCCATTTGAAATGAATGCATTTGTTAATGGATATCATGAAGGTTATTGTGAAAATGTTACTATAATAGAAAAAAGCTTTGAAGATTCATTTGAAGAATCAAAAGGATTCTTCGCTTTAAGTAATTCTTCACTTAAAGGAGAAGTAACAGGATGCAGTAAAGTTCCTTTGTTCTCTGGTAATGAAGAAGAGGTTAACATTTATTATATTTGGAAAAAACTTAAAAAAGTTAAGCATAAAACAAAATTAATGTTTGTTATATGTGATGGTATGACATGTGGTTCTCGTGCTATACTTCGAGATACAGTTGCTGCAATGGAAGATGAAGATAATATTATAGTTATCGGAATTGGTATCATGTGTTCCGAAGTAAAAGACAGTTATCGTCATTACAAAGTGTTCAATAGTATAGAGGAAATTCAAAACGAATTAGCTCCATATTTAATTGATACAATAACACAATATGCAATGTAATATTGTAACAGTGAAGAAAGCTGGAAGTGAGACAAATCCAGCAAATTTATAAAAAAGAGAGGAATATAAAATGACAAAAGAAAAATTTATTGAAGGTTTAAAAGGATTATTAGCGTTTGGAGTATTAGCAGATACTGATTGTTTCGTATTATGCTTAGTAAGTAAGAAAGATAAATATTTTATCCCTATGCTAAGAAAAAATGGAGTTGGGTCAGCTTATATTGACCCAGCTAAATATGATGATGCTCAATATGAAAATATTAGCTCATTAATTAATACATTAAATACATATAAAATATTTACACCTATTAAATATACTCCAAAGAGTATGGTAGCTCCAGATTTCACTAAAGAAGTCACAGCTTTTATTAGACCTACTGGTGTTCAATATGCATTACCAAAAGGTATAAAACAAGCTTTAGAAGCTGATGGGTATGTAGTAAAATTAAATTTAGGACATAAATTGCCTTATACACCAAGAAATTATGGAAATCAAATTGAAGATAATCCTGATTTCAAATTACAATATGAGGCAGAATTAAACTTACTTAAATCTGCAAAGATGACATATGATGATTTACCTGAAGAAATAAAAATTAATTATGAATCTGTTGCATCTGGCGCAAAACCTGGTATAATATTTGTAGGACCTACTGGAACAGGAAAGACATGGTTATCTATGGCATTAGCTTGTGAAGCTAAAGCTCATAGAGAAGATGTTCAATTTACTCCTGATACTCAAGTTGAAGATTTAATTGGAAAATATGTAGCTGACGATAGACCAGATAGTAAATCTAATTGGAGATTCGTAGAAGGACCTCTATTAAAAGCTTATTATCTTGGTTATGTCTTTACAGGACAAGAAATCAACTATGGTTCATCAGGAGTAAACTCTTGTTTAAATAGATATCTAGATGGTACTCTACAAATTGAGGAAAATGGTAAAATATATCATAGACATCCTAATTTCGTAGCATACTTAACTATGAATCCAGGATATGAAGGAACAGAAGAATTAAATCGTGCTCTTAAGAATAGATTTAGTATTATTCAAGTTCCTGCATGGACAGAGCAAAAATATATAGAGGTTTTATCTAATCATTCAGAAAGATTAGGACATAAATTATCTCCTATATTCTTCCAAGAGTTATTAAAATTCGCAGCTACAGTAGAACAAACTGCTAATGGTGGTGGATACCATGAACATGTAAAATTCTCTGTTAGAAATGCTCAAAGATTCTTAGATACTATTCTATTAAAACCTAGAACATTTACAGAATTTGAAGCTGCATTCCATTCAGAATATATTAATTTATTAAGTTGTGATAATGATAACTCAGATAAATTAGATAAATACAAAAAAGATGAGATGATTGTAAATAGTATTAAAAAACTATATGATTTATATGATTATTCTGAAATAGAAGAATCTAGTAAGCTAGCTGATGACCTTTCTGACTTATTCTCCCAAGAAGAGGAAGAAGTTGAGGCAATCGGACGAAATGATGATATAACTAAAAAGGCTAGAGAAAATCTAGCAAATAAATATAATTTATAATAGGAGGATAGAAAGATGGCAAAGACACGTAAAACAACTATTTCAATTAATGAGAATGATTTCTCAGTAAAGGATGTTATTCTAAAAGGAGCAGATGCTCCTTTAGAACATCGTATATGTTCTATGATTAAGTTAAAAAGCGTCATGGACAAAATCAGTAATGAATTAGCTCAATTAAAAGTTGTATATGAGGAGATTTCAAACTCTGTAACTACAGTTAGTTATGAAGAAAACATTAAATCTTTAGTAAAAAGAGGCGTAATATGGAATAGTGATTATAAACCAGTATTTGAATTTAGTACTAATGATGGTGGCGTTTATTCTGTAAATATTAGTCAAGGTATAGATGAGTGCTTCGCAATTGACCCACATCTATCTCAAAAGGCTGTTATAGACAGTCTTGATGAAAGATATAAAAAAGTAAGTATCAGTTTAGATAAAGCAGTTATCAAAAGTGAATTTGAATCAGGTGCTTTACCAGCATCTCTTTCAATGTTCTGCTCTAAAAATCCAGTTGAAATTACAAAATTAAGAACTTCTGTTAAAGTTCAACCAACTGTTAAAGATGAAGATGAAAATTAATAAAAATATAAAGAAAGGAGGTGTCTTTATGACACTAAAACAAATTTATGACAAATATGTAGCAAATGATGAACTAGTAAGGGAGGTGAGATTCAACTATACCAATGAACTCTTAGAGGACACATGTAAGTATATGCCTAGATATATATTTGAACAGGCTTGTGAAGCAGAAGAAAACGGTACTCCTTTCGTAATAGAAGATGCCGTTGCGTCTACAACTTTAGACAATGCTGCAATCAGCTTTATGGAAGATTATTATGAGAAAGATTATGGGAACGACGATAATGGAGCTCCTATAATCTCAAGATTCCCTTATTATGTTCTAGTAATTTCTTTACAACATAAGGACTTTGAAGAATTTACTAAAGAAGATTACAAAAAAGCTTTTGAAGAGACTCAAAAGCAACTAATCATAAAAAGAGAAAACGTAATAAATAGAGAAACAATTATCTCTGATATTCGTGCATTTTTACTTTCACCTAAGAAGAAGACTGCTCCAATATATAAAGGAGACCTTACTAAATATATCTATGTAATTAAGAAGCTAGATAAGAGTCAAATGGACATTCAAATAGATGATCTTTATGACGCTATATGTGCAGAAATTGTTATAGATATTGCTAAAGGCTATGTTGATGATGTTGAAGATTATTTAAAATGTCTTGAAGATAAGTCTAGAAAAGATGAATTTATTGAGATGTTAACTACAACAATTGAAAATATTCCTATGAGCATAATAAAAGGTATATTTGACCTAGATGAATATGAAAGCTTAGACTATGACTATGAAGACATGGCAGAAGGATACTATGATGATATATATAATAGTTTCTTTGCTAAATATAATATTGAGGCATTTGAATCTTCAACTAATGAAGAATGTTTCAATTCATATTTACAAGCTAAAGCAAAATTTGATAAACTTAAAATGGAATGTCCTCAAATGGTATTATTCGAAGCAAAAGTAGAGACTAGTGAGTCTTCATCTAAAATTTCTTATACACCTATGGAAGTTTATAATTTTATCGATGAATATAGAAAGGAGAAAAATATATGATAAAAGAAGAATTAAGACAAGCATTTGCTGAGTATTTTGAAAACAAGGAGGTAAAAGAACAACCTGTGTTCTTAGATGGTCATGCATATGACAACTCTATTGTTGGTATTACTAAAGACAATAATTTAGTATATGATTATGATAAAATGATTGAGGAATTCGCCTCAGATGAAGAGTGTTCTGAAGAGGAAGCTCAAGAATGGGTAGATTATAATACAATGAGAGCTATAGGCTATGCCTCTTCTTTAACAAAAGGGGCTAGAGCTCCATATGTTGTAGGAGAAGACGCAGAAACTGATATGGAGAGAGACCTTAAATGGATACCAATTGAAATATATCTTGATAAGATTCAATATATTAATCGTTCTCTATTCTGTTGGAAAGATAAACAAGCATTTATCCAAAAAATTGATACTGCTATAAAACAATATAGAATAGAAGGTCATAGTGAGTCTTTAGGTGGAGTTGAAGAAGTAAATTATGAAGTATACGCTTTAGATACTCCTACAGGATTCTATATTAAGGAATATTTAGTTGTTCATTATAGAGGTGGAGCTATTGCTGTTAGAAATGTTTCAGCAAATAGTATCGCTGCAATAATGGGTGATTTCAATAAACTAATGTACGGAGGATACTATGAAGAAGTAGATACTTATAAAGAGTTCCAACGTAGAATAGCTACTAAAGAGGTACAACGTATTATATAGAAAGGGGTGGTAATATGGTCAGTGAGCAAGCTAAACAATGGTTTATTCTTCTTGACCTTAAAAATGAAATTGAGAATCTAAAATTAACAATTTCTAATATTAAAATATCAATAGGATATTCTAAGAACAAGAATCAAACTGCTAAATTAAAGCAAAAGGAATTTACTTTAAATCGACGCCTAAAAGAGTTGAGTGAAAAAAGAAAGAAAATGGAAAAAGAATATTACTCAATTTGGAAGACGGAAAGAAAGGAGGAATTCTAGTGATAATTATAGAGGTACGTTTTAATCAAGCTGGTAAAAAATATCAATATTTATGGATTAATCCTAATCATTATAAAATTGATAAAAGTAAAGCATTAATTTACGAATATGGGTCAACCTCTGGGTCCCCATTAATAAAAGCTGTGTGGCCAGCAAAATCTTATAAAGTAGATTCTTTGCCAAAAATAGTCACATCTCAAATTACTCTACTTGATAATAATAATCATATTGATATACAAAATATCGGGAGCGCTTCTATAATAGAAAAAGCTCCTGAACCAAAACAAGAAGAAAAATGTTTAGGCGTATCAATGTCCGTAGAGTCTTTTACAGACATGATTATGCCTTTGTTGCAACATTATAAAAAATAAGGAGGAATAATAATGACATTAGAAGAATATGCAGTTGAACAACTTAAAGATTTAAAAGCTAGGAAGCTAGAATTAGAAACTGAATTAAAAATAAAGGAAAAAGAATATAATCAAGCTAACGCTATTATAAAGAAATTAAGAGAAGAAAATGAATATGTAAAAGAAATAATTTGTCACTTCGGAGTCCAGAGTAGTCATAACTCACTTCAAAGAGGTGGCAATATTTATGTAAATATTAGTGATACATGGAAAACACATGATTTAACAGAAAAAGAATTAAAAGAGCGAGCAATGTTTGACTTCTGTAATTCGCTCATTCAAGAATATATGGAACAACATCCTACCCTTAAAGAAGTAGAAGAAGAGGGTGAATAATATGGGTATAATAGAAGTATGCAATAATCACACTGGGAAGATGGAGGGGATTAAAAGCCTCTCTACTTCTGTTTTATTAAACCCAAATTGTAAAAAGAATAGAACTATCCCTGGAAGTATATGCTCCCATTGCTATGCGAATACTTTAGCTCAAATGTATAGTGCTTTGGGAGCTAGATTAGAACGTAATACAAAAGAGCTAACCTCCAGATTCTTAACTACTCAAGATTTGGATTATCTAAAGAAAGAGTTACAAAATGAAACTATATTTCGTTTTGAAGCTTTCGGTGATTTAAACAATGAGATTCAACTTAGAAATTATATAAGAATTTGTAGAAGCTTTCCAGAAGTAAAATTTGCTTTATACACTAAAATGTACAAATTAGTATATGATTTCTTTAGTAAGAATAAATATTGTCCAGAGAATCTTACCTTAATTATAAGTTCTCTCAAATTAAACAAAACTGTTAAGATAGAAAATTTTTATAAACTGGGAATATTTTCTGACTATCAAGTCAAGGTTTTTACTGTTTACGATAAGAATTTTATTAAAAGCCATCCAAATTTAAACATAAATTGTGGAGCGCGCTCATGTAACAAATGTCGTCTTTGTTATTCTCATACTCCAGTTACTGAAGTTAATGAGATTTTAAAATCAGATCGTGAAAGTACAACATTGTATCTAGAACTTCGTGACCCTGTCAAAAAAGCTAAGATACTTGATACAGTTGAAAAAATGCTTAATAAATACTAAAAGGAGGAATTACAATGAAAATAGAAGAATTTTATTATGGTTTGTTCATACAAGCAAATGGTGACCAAAAGCAATTCTTTGATACAATCGTAAATATGACATTAAGAACTGGTGGTTCTTTAGACGCGAAAAAATTATCAGATAATATTGCTCAAAGGTCTCTTTATTTGAACACTGTCGTTAATGGACCTGTTCATTACTGTACAGCTGACTTTTTAGGGACTCAACCAGGAACTGTAGGAAGTAACTTACTAGAAAGAATAGCTTCATCAGATGAGTATCCACTAAACTTTGTAGAATGGATGGGAGATTTGCTCGATTATAATAATATGATGATTATGATTGATGACTATCACTTTTTTCAAAGGGTTAAAAATAGTTGGATTAAAGACCTAGCTAAGGAGCATGAAATGGGGTTAATATCTGTATGTCCTGTATCTGATATTAATGAGGAAGATGGAGATGTTAAACCTATAGGAGCAGAATATGCCGTACTAACCTACAATCCTAAAAGAAAGAAGGAAAGTGTTCTATTCGGAACAGAGCGTTTCTGTTGGTGGTTAGCCGCGCAACTAAGCAAGGTAGCATTTGCATATGGCGATGATAAAGAGAATGTTAATGAAGACTTTGCATATTTTGCGGCCAAGTATATAGCTCCAACAGATTTATTAGCTGTAATTGGAACATCTGGAAGTCAAACAAATCTTTTGATTAAATCGGGATGGCATCTAGTGGACATGGTAGATGATTTAAAAGCATGTCTAAAAGGAAAATATAAGAAGGAGGAAGAATAATATGCCAAATTGGTGTTATTCAAGATACGCTATCTACGCAAAAGAAGGTGGCGAACAACAATTAAGAAATTTATATATGAGGATTCAAAGTATAAGAGATGAGAAGCTATCTCCATTTGATCCAAAATACTTAAAAGATGAGGGTATTAGCTCTGGTTGGTTGGGGCTACTACTAATGGCTAATGGAGTGGAGAAAGGTGATGTGACTGAAGAGTGCCGTGGATTCTTATCAAGCACTATTGATTGGGAAACAAAACCAGTGAACCATATCACTTTCTCTTCAGATGATGCTTGGGGACCAAAATATGAGGTAATCAATCAGCTACTAGACCTACCTCAGTATAACAAACTAGCTTATGAATATATAGCTGAAGAGTGTGGAAATGAAGTTTGGGTTAACACAGATAAGAAAACCAAAAGATTCTTCCCTGAGGAATTCCATATGGATTATGAATTTCTGGGGCACTGTGATGAAGGATATTTTAATAATATACGTGAGCTTGTGGATTATTTTAATATTCATATTGTCATGGCTGTCCAAGCTGATTACCCTGAATTTAAACCAAAAATAATGCTAACACATAGCTCTAATTTTAATGATGTTCTAGCTGCTCAGGACGAAGTAGAAGACTTCTTAACGGAACAGGGAATTGAAGTGTTTATGAGTATTAACGAATATGATTGCTAAGGAGGTGAATTACAATGGCATATATTTGTAAAAAACCAAAGGGAAGCTGCACTCCAGGCAAATGCGTGCACTGCAGATGGGACGAAGACCGTATGGAAAATTCCTGTTGGGCAGTAGCTGATGCTAAGTATCCTTATAGAAAGCAGCTAAGCACAGAGGAGTGGAACGCCCTAGCTAAGTTAACATCTGAAACTCATTTGGATAGCGTCATAGATGTTGTCCAATATAGTGAAACTGTAGATGGATTCATGGATTATGACCATGACTGTCCTGTGTTCATAGATTTGCATGATGGATTGGAAATCCTATTTGATGGACTTGCGTATCCTCTGAAGCATGATAATATGAACGAGATTGAATCTCATCTAATTGTGAATCTATTTAAAGAATTCAGAATCATCACTGATAAACAAGGTGAATGGTTATTGGAGGATAGAGAGGAGGTGTAGAGGTGACAGAACAGAAGTACAAGAGTGCTTCTACTTCCATGAACAAAAAGCAACCAGCATGGTTGGGCAAGATATTGGGTAAGTATTACGCAACATCTGGTGACACTGTGCTGGATTATGGAGGTGGACAATTTGACACAACCACTAAGTATTTAGAGGAGCTGGGGATTACTAATGTGATCTACGATCCTTACAATCAAGATGGTGAATCAAATAGAAAAGCACTGGGAAAGAATGACTATGACTTTGCAATGCTATCAAATGTATTAAATGTCATAGCCGAGAGGGAGGTAAGGCTCCTAATTATAGAGGATGCAAAGAAGCATCTTCGAAAAGGTGGAACACTTCTTATCAAAGTTTACGAAGGGGACGGAAGCGGAACCTTGAAGGTAAATAAGAAGAGAAATAGCTGCCAGTTAAACCAGAAAATAAGATTCTATTTCTGGGAAGTTGCAGCAATGTTCGGTGCAGCTAATACGCATTTTGCATCCCATCAGGGAAAGAAAATCATTGTAGCTGTAAATAATTAAAAAGGGAGGGGGTTGACAGCCTCCTCCTGATATAATATAATAAAAATTAAGAAAGAAGGTAAATGTATATGCATTCAAGAATTTATAAATTACAAGAAAATTTAACAGCAGATTTTGAGCCAATTAGAGAATGGGATTATGAGGACAACGGGTTCTTAGACACAATCGGGGACTACGTGAGTGAAGACACAGACTGGATGGATGACTATGAATGGTTATCTGATAGCTCAAAGAGTGAGCTATGGAAAGTAAGTTTCGGTGACCCAATCAAGATAGAGAGGGACGACGAAGAAGTAGAAGTTCCAGTTGGTTATTTAACTGTAAATATAGCCAAAGCAAAGCAATGGTTGCTAGAGCGTGCACAAAAAGTAGCGGATTTAATTAAAGAAGACCCAATGAAGGTTTTCGGGTATGGAGCACAGGAATTAATTTTAGGTGATAAGTTTGGATTCTATTTTGATATAGGTGATAGCTATTACACAGACGTGGAATTTATCAAATATTGTGTGGAGATTTATAGAGACAAAGAGGAAGTTACCTTCAGACTAGAAGGAACTTTAGATTATCATTCATAGGAGGTTGATGAATATGAAAAGACAATGGAAAGTATTTAGCCACATCAGCGAGTGTTGGCAAGCATTGCGAGACGCAGAATCAGTAGAGGAAGTAGAGAAATTATTTGAAATATTTCCTAGATGGAGTGGAGATTGGGAATGGTATTGGTCAGATGATGACTTTGATGGTGAACGCCACTTCCGCGTAGAGAACACTTACTGGAATCGCCAATACAATGACTATGAAGTTGACTGGGAAGATTTAGACCAATTTATATATCACGAAGAGGAGGATGAATAATATGGCAATGAGTGATTATGGTGCAATGGTGAAGAAGAATGGAATAATCATCACCCAGAAACATGGGGGATTGTTCCAGAACTATACAGACTTAAAATATGTTTGTGAATATGATACAATTACGAATCCTGATGGAACATGGGAGTTAAAAGAATGTGATACTAACGTAGATGAGACTTTAGTTCAACGCTACGCATTTAGAGTAGAATATGATGAGAAGACTGAAGAATATATAACTATTAATGAAGGTATCCATCCTGAGAAGTTTTCTATGGCAGGTAACTACATGGCGGTTATCGGGGACAAAGATTTCATGATAGGGTTCTATAAAGATGGATTCACATTGGTGTATGATGGAATCACGGCTAATATTGAAGAAGTAGCGAAACAACATGGATTTGATGAGTCCACATATGAATGGTTCAGCGCACACAAAAAGCCGAAGGTATATCATCTAGATAAGATTGGAGATTTAGTGGTGAAGCGAGTCACAAATAAAACTAATGATAATGTATACTTGGCCAAGTTTGAATATAAGGGCGACAAATATGAAGTTCTATATGGATATGGGGTTGACCCAGATTGGAACTTTATGTGCGATACAAAGCGTTCATATTGGTCAAACTGGTGGAGATGGGACTGGTATCGATATGAAAAGAAGGATATCTTGAAGAAATACTACCACAAGAGAAAGAAAATGAGCCCTATCATAAAAGCGGTTCGCAAATGGGTAAACTATTAGAAGGGGGGTGAATGATTTGAAAAACGACAAGAAAATTTTAGAAGCCGTAAAGGAGATTTATAACCTTGCGGCTTATTTTATTGATTTCGTAGAAGAGGCCAATCCTTGTGCCCATACAGACCGTATGCTTGAGAAGATAATTTCTACAGCAGAAGAAGTTAAGAAATTACAGAGTGAAAATTTTGAAGGAGGAAAATAAGATGAAAGATTCAAGATTCAGATTCGCCCGTGATGGTGAAATATACTTCAGAAAGAAGAAAACCGGATACCGTATTACAATGGATACATATAAAGATAGAGGAGGCATGTACTGGGTTTCCAGAGGGGGGTGGACAGTAAGTTTACCACATGATTACCTAGCTGACGCAAAAGAGGAGGCTAAACGACTTATCCTAGCTGAAGAGGAAGCTAAGAGAGTTTGGGTAGTTATATCAGAATGGAACTTGGAAGACCGTGATGCGTATGGCTCTACAGTGTGTGGTGTATTTAAAAGCTACCAAGCAGCTAGGAAGAGATTTATAGAAGAGGCAATCAGAGCTGATAAAGATATGGAGCCGATGAGCACAGATTCTGAAGAAGATGCTTACAACTATGCTGTTTGGGACTTGGGTAACTACTCAGGTAATCATGTTACAGTAAAAATTGTTGAATCAAAAATCACAGAAGAATAAGGAGGAAAATAATATGAGAACAAAGAGAAAAGATGAGTGTATTGCAGATATAGCAAAAATGGATTTTGATTGTGGAGTTGTTTACAGACATACTGAAGAAGGCTTTGAAGCATTCAAAAAAGAACTAGAAGCAGAAGACTATGCTAAAATTGATGGAGAAGTTGACGAAGATGACTTCACTTATTATTTTAATATGCTAAGCTATTATGCAAAAGAGGAAGGAAGTGAAAAGTGGTGGGACTAGATCAATATTTAGTTGCAAAATTTAAAGATGCAAGAGAAACAAACAACTTAACAGGTGCGTGTGGAGGGTTATTCCCTCTTGCACCAAAAAGTGATAAGACTGAGATTGGATACTGGAGAAAGTTTTATAAACTTGATGAAATTATCCGTGATCAGAAAGAAATAAGCGAAGATGAATGGGATAAATTAAACTGTGAAGATATTCCATTAACTCTAGAAGATTGCACTTGGTTGAAAGACTATGCCTCTGAAGAGATACTTGCACTAAGAGAATGGTGGAATGATGAGGAGCCTGACCAAAATAATGATGATTATTGGGATTACCAAGAATGGTCTGCAACACTTGATATTTTTGAGAAAGCGATAAAACTTATCAAAGATGAGGGTGCTCAGGTGTATTATAAATATTGGAGATAGGGGGGTGAAGGAAATGTTCAAGGAGATAAGAGCCTTATTCAGTGTTGCTAAGGATACTGCATTTGAAACAGGTCAATGGCACAGAAATCGAACTGAGTTTAAGTTTGAAGTCAAAAGATACGAATCAGGATGCTTTGCCTACGGTGATAGGTCTGCACACAGTGTGGAAATCGTAAATCATCCCGAAGCATTTATGTATCATTTTGATACAAGATATTCTCAGATCAAGACAACGAAGGAAGAATGGATCGCCTTCTGGAAAGAATGGATCCAAAATGAATATACTCTAGAAGTAAAGCTAGATGAGTATGAAGAACGAGAAGTAAAAGAAAGAGAGGAAAAATAATATGAGTTCAACATGGAATGATGAGAATTTAAAGAAAATTTATGGAGAGGAGATGCCTGAAGTAAAGTTTACTGTGGAAAGAGTATTAACTGTCAGTGAGATGGATGATATCTTTACAACGGCTCTTGAATCAGGATATTCAGGAATCGGGTATTGGGCAGTATTAGATAATACAACTCCTGAGTGGGAAAAAGCAGAACAGCAATTAAAAAAAGCTGGAGCTGACTTGTTCTTTGGAAGTGTCATGGTAAAAGTCTTATTGAATGGAGATAAGGTTAGATTCTATGATGCTGAGGCTGATGAGGATGATCTACAGGAAGATGAGATTTGGTATCTTGACATGGAAAAATTTCTTAACGGATGCAAGTTATATGAAGCACACCGTGGCTCTTTGATTAAATGCCTAGAGGATGGAAATTTTGATGCTGTAGAGGCAGATTGTCTAGTGCAATATGCTGTATTTGGTGACGTAATATTTGGATAGGAGGAATAATAATATGAAAACAATTTTCGAAAAATATATTGACGCAGTTGAAAGCATACAGGCACCTGGAATGCCTGATAATAAAGTCGCAATTTTTACGGGAGCTCAAGTATTCACTGATTCTGGTGAATCAAACGTAGAAAACTACGTAAACTATCATATCATACCGTGGGCTTTCATGAACGGTATTTACTGTAAAGGTATGACGCATGGTAATTTCGTTGTGGAAAGAGATTATCAAAAGCCTGAAGGAGTAGTTAAAAATCAGGAAGAAGATTTCTGCTTAAATGTGGATATCCTTAATTATGTTTACGCTGTCATGGCCGCAGCTATTGATATTAAGAAAGTAAAAGCTGGAACTGTGATACTTGTAGGATATTCAGGTGAAGCTGATATGGCGTATGTCAATCGTTATGATTCTGTAGAAGAATTCACAGAACAAGCAGAACGAGAGATAGCATGTTTAGAATATGAAGAGGAGGAAGAGTGATATGGCAAAAATGAAAGATAGAGATATGCACAATGTAAAAGTATATTTTGAAATTCACGGAGCAATAGAACCACATTATTATTTAAGAGATATTGTCCAGCCTAGCAATAAAATAACTGAAACTTATCTAGCTAATTTAGCTGGAACTACTGCAAAAAGAGAATGGTGTGATAAAAGCATGGGTTGCTGGAATTACTATATTCCACCTCTTAATAAGCAACAATACTTTACTATGTGTAAAGAAATTGATAGACTTGGTGGAACAATTATACTAAATTCGCCAGATAATAATTAAAAGGAGGGAAAATAATATGGAGAAAACTTATTATATTAAATTCGAAGGATATTGCGATGCTACTTTAGGAATAGTAAAAGTAGAAGCTTCTAGCTGTGAAGAGGCAAAAATGAAAGCAATGAAAGAATGGTTATCAGATATAGATATCTATGAAACTGATAAAGATGAATATGAAGAATATCATGAAGATGATGACGATGAGGACGAAGAAGAGCTAACTGATGAGGATTATGAAGACCAATTTGGTAGCGAAATGGCGATTCGAATTTGTCGTGCAAATAATATTCCATTAAGCGACATCGAAGTATACGGCTCTGATGCGTATTGGATTAATGATGGAATCAACAATCTTCAAGACCTATATGATATTAACGAGAACTATGTAATACCTACAGGGGACGAAGACTTAATAAGGGATTACAGAGAAGAAATTTTAGAGGAGGATGAGTAATATGGAAGTATATGTATTATTTCATTGCAATCAATGGAAAAGTTATGATAGCTATAGATTAATAGGTGTTGTATCAAAAACTAAGCTTCAAAAAGCATTAAAGGAAATCAAAAAAGAATGTGCTTATGATGACGAAGATATGGAAACTTATATTGCTATTGAAAAATGCGATATGAATAACTTATATAGCTATTGAAAGGAGGTGATACGACATGTATAATTATGTTATGTTAATTGGTAAAGTCAAGAGGATCTACAGCACATGGATTGTAAATAAAGAAATAACCCATTTAGTTGTTAGATGCGTGAGACCGTTTAAAAATGTGGATGGGGAGTATGACTATGACGACATCGACGTTGTAACATACGACGCGCTAGCAGATTTTGTGCAAACAGATTTAAAAGAAGGAGACCATGTAACTGTAAAAGGAAGGTTAAATTCTTCAAATTATCAAACTTTATGTTACGTTATTGGGGAACGCATCCTAACGGCTAAGGAGGCTCAATAGGCATGAGATTAACTGTAACAGAAAAGAAAATTGTTAAAAGATTAGTTGAACATGCAATAGACCTTGACAAACAAGATAGGATATTGTATCATAAAGGTAAAAAGAGAGAGGAAAGAAAGGAGCTACAAAAGCTCCTTGATTCCATCTTGAAAAAAGTCACAAAGGATATAGAGGAGGAAAAATAATATGAAGGTATTTGTGTTGGCAGTAAGTAACAGTGAAGGTTGTTGTAGACCTGATGTCTTTGATTCAAAGGCAAAAGCAGTAGCAAAAATGACTCAGGATTATATGACTGAAGTAGAAATGGATGAAGATGAAGATTGTAGTCTAATTGAAGCTAAAGGAATTAATGCTGAAGAGGGCTGGGCGTATATCCAATACCCTGATAACCATGTTGATTTCAATATTTTCGAAGAGGAGGTAAAATAATATGAATAAACCAATAACTGTTAATGAATTATTAAAAAATTTAAAGGACTTAAAAGAGAGAGGCTATGGTGAAGCTTCAATATTTATCACGGATGATGAAGAGGCCAATGGATATCATGGATTATGGTATATTGGAGAGCCAGCATGCGATTTAGACATGCGTGAAGAAGTTGAAGAGTCAAACTATGACCTTGACTGCTTAGAAAACAAAGACATGGCAATTTACATGGGATAGGAGGTGAAGAAAAATGTATGAATCAATAGTAGTGATTATCAACGATAAGAAGTATATTCTAACTTATAATACTAATGCACTTAGTGTATCAGAGTTAATGGATATCATTGAGTATGAAGGGTTAGATATAGAAGAAGATTTCGATGCTATCAACGAAGTATTACAAATGGAATATGATAGTGAATTAGCAGAATATACAGAATACAGATTCTAAAAAGGAGGAATAATATTATGGGATTAGATATGTATTTATATTTAAGAAAGCACGAAAGTTGTTCTGAATGGAGCACGAAGGACTTTGAGAAAAAGAAGAAGGAATTTTATCCTGAGGAATTAAAAGAATTAGGTGAAAATATAGCCAAAAACAATTATATGTCAAAACAGACTGATTATCAGGTTGCATACTGGAGAAAAGCGAACCAAGTTCACAATTATTTTGTTCAAAAGTGCGCTGAGGGTGTAGATGATTGTAGACCAGTTTACGTTGAGCTAGAGGACTTAAAAGAACTAGTATCATTATGTAGAGAAGTAATTGAAAATCCTGATAAGGCTAATGAATTATTACCTACAAGCGCAGGTTTCTTCTTCGGAAGCGTTGAGTATGATAAGTATTATGAGCAAGAACTAGAATATACAGTCGAGCAGTTAGAGCCGATTATTAAATTCTTGGAAAGCGAAAAAGGTAGCAACTATGATGTTGTATATAGAGCCAGCTGGTAATCCAGTTGGCTTTTTAAATTAAAAAGGAAAGGTGAATAATATGAAAAGAGAATATACAATAGAACTAATGGAATTTGTTGGGGTATACTCCCCTAAAATTTATAGGATCAAAGTGGAAGCTGGTTGTGTAGAGGACGCAATTTATGAAGCTTTAAAAGATGTTGGATCAAGGGTGTCGCCAGGAGATCTTGAATATGCAAAACAAGATATAAATGATGATGATTATAATATAATGTTTAACCCAAGATCAAATGATTATATTGCAATAGCTTACAATTATGTCTTAGACCAATATCAAAATTCAGACTACCGCTTATTAAGAGGGTATTGTGGAAAGAGAAAATGCTTTGACATAGTAATTAAAGATGAGTATAGCATTAATAAATAAGGAGGAAAATGTATGGGAAACTTAACGAAATTTGTTTTAGGATACAGTCCAGAGTTTATTGAAAATGGAACTGACGATTTCATGTATATCGACATCGCAGTTGAATTCAGTCTAAACTTATTCTTTGAAGTGGGGGTCAACCACGTAGAGATTGACAAAGATGGATATATCCACAATGAGCTAGGAAGTTTCTACTACAACGGCGACTGTTGTTGGATGTGGGCGGTCACAAATAAAAGCACGAGATCGCATGACTTCAGTAGTGTTGGAAAATTTTATTTAACAGATGGAGAAACTGTAAATACAAT
>Ga0326511_10001886_pt1 | contig 17227 bp, 13 predicted proteins | sample 0_2496_0518_D_FD_203701 | JGI IMG/M metagenome (GOLD analysis project Ga0326511, IMG submission 203701) | Bovine rumen microbial communities from UC Davis, California, United States - 0_2496_0518 | ecosystem: Host-associated > Mammals > Digestive system > Stomach > Rumen | place: USA...
GCCTGTTGTTGAGAATGTAAAGCATGGAACACGCCGAAAAAAACCTGCTCCTCCTTTCATAACATCAACTTTGCAGCAGGAAGCTTCAAGAAAACTTGGTTTCCAGTCCAAAAGAACAATGAAAGTTGCTCAGGAACTTTATGAAGGTATTGAAATAGACGGAATGGGTGCAGTTGGTCTTATAACATATATGAGAACTGATTCACTAAGACTTTCTGAGGATTCTCTTGATGCTGCCGAGAAATTCATACGCAATAAATGGGGAGATAAATATGTTCCGAAGGAACACAGACATTTCAAATCCCGTTCAAATGCTCAGGACGGACATGAAGCAATACGTCCTACAATGGCAGATCTTGAGCCTGATAATATAAAAGCTAATCTTACATCAGACCAATATAAGCTTTATAAGCTGATATGGGAGAGATTCATTGCTTGTCAGATGGCTGAATGTATTCAGAAAACAACTCAGGCTGATATTGCTGTAAAGGATTATATCTTCAAAGCATCAGGCTATGTTGTCGATTTTGACGGCTATACGATACTTTATGTTGAAAGTAATGATACTCCTGATGATGAAAAGGAATCCGAACTTCCCGAGCTTTATAAGGATATGCCGCTGAAAATAAAGGAAATGATACCTAATCAGCATTTCACACAGCCGCCCGCACGTTATACAGAAGCAAGTCTTATCAAGGCTCTTGAAGAATATGGCATAGGCAGACCTTCCACATATGCCGCTACAATAAGCACCATTACTACAAGAGGTTATGTGAAAAGAGAAGCAAAGTCTCTTGTTCCTACAGAACTCGGAGAGGTTTCCACAAAGCTTATGGAGGAACGTTTTCCGAATGTTGCCAATGTGAAATTTACCGCTCAGATGGAACAGAACCTCGATAAAGTAGAGGAAGGCAAATATGAATGGGTACAGCTCCTTACAGATTTTTACGGTGATTTTGACAAAACTCTTAAAGCTGCAAAGGAAGAAATGAAGGATGTAAAAATTCAGCTTGAAGAAGATAAAACAGATCTGGTATGTGATAAGTGCGGTAAGCCAATGGTTGTAAAATACGGTCGTTACGGCAGATTTATTGCCTGCTCAGGTTATCCCGACTGTAAGAACATTGTAAAGATGCTCAATAAAATAGGTGTACCCTGCCCGAAATGCGGAGGAGATGTTATTTCCAAAAATACCAAAAAGGGCAGACAGTTCTTCGGGTGTTCAAATTATCCCGACTGCGATTTTGTTTCATGGTACGAACCGACTGCCGAAAAATGTCCGAACTGCGGAAGTGTATTGTTTAAGAAAAAAGGCAAAAAGCCGAAACTTTTCTGTAACAGTGACGGATGCGGTTTTGAAAAGGATATTCAGGAAGAAGAATAAACTAAAAATAACACCTTTGACTTTTGAATGGTCAGAGGTGTTTTCTTATTTTCGGGTAAAATAAAGATATTATTGTTGATAATATCAGCTTTTTGTGGTAGAATTAAGTGGAATATGTACGGGAAAGGATAAGATTAATGGTTATAAATGTACTTGGTGCAGGTCTTGCAGGCAGTGAAGCTGCATGGCAGATAGCAAAAAGAGGTATAAAAGTAAAACTATATGAAATGAAACCTTTAAAGAAAACTCCTGCACATAAGAGTGACGATTTTTGTGAACTGATATGCTCAAATTCTCTTAAAGCATCAAGACTCGAAAGTGCCGCAGGTCTGCTTAAAGAGGAAATGCGGAGAATGGGGTCACTGCTTATGGAAGTGGCTGATGGATGTGCTGTGCCTGCCGGAGGTGCTCTGGCAGTTGACAGGGATAAGTTTTCGTCAGGTGTTACCAGAAGACTTCGTGAACATCCTTTGATAGAGATAATTGAGGAAGAAGTAAAAAATATTCCCTCAGATAATATAACAGTTATAGCTACAGGGCCTCTCACAAGTGATGCACTTGCTGAGAAAATAGCAGAAATGTGCGGAAGTCCTCTGCATTTTTTTGATGCGGCAGCACCTGTTATAACTGCCGAAAGTATAGATATGGATTTTGCTTTCACAGCATCAAGATATGATAAGGGCGGGGATGATGCATATATCAACTGCCCGATGAATAAGGAAGAATATGAAGCTTTCCATGAAGCTCTTGTAAACGCTCAAAGAGCACCCAGACATGATGTTGATGTTATGAATCCTAAAGTATACGAGGGCTGTATGCCTGTTGAAATACTTGCTCAAAGGGGACTTGATACCCTCAGATTCGGGCCTATGAAGCCTGTGGGACTGAAAGACCCCAAAACCGGTCACAGACCCTGGGCTGTTCTTCAGCTGCGTACCGAAAATGCGGAAAAAACCATGTATAATTTAGTCGGATTTCAGACAAATCTCAGATTTCCCGAACAAAAAAGGGTTTTCGGAATGATACCGGCTTTACACAATGCCGAATATGTACGCTATGGCGTTATGCACAGAAATACATATCTTGAATCTCCGAAGCTCCTTAATGCCGATTATTCTATGAAAGAGAATCCGGATATATTTTTTGCAGGTCAGATGACGGGTGTCGAAGGGTACATGGAATCCGCTTCATCGGGTCTTATTGCCGGTATAAATGCAGCAGGAAGAGCAAAGGGTGAATCTGCCTTTATACTGCCCGTTGATACTATGACAGGGGCTTTGGCTGATTATATATCAAATTCCGTTACAAAGGATTTTCAGCCTATGGGTGCAAATCTCGGAATATTGCCTGCCCTTGATGTTCATATCAGGGATAAAAAGGAAAGAGCAGCGGCTTATTCCGAACGTGCGATAAATTCTCTTGAAAGGGTACTTAATGGGAGAAATCAGGAGTAATTTTTATGGAGAAACAAAGAAAAAAATATGAAATTCTTTCGGGCAGTACACTTAAACTTATTGCACTTATTACAATGTTTATTGACCATGCAGGAGCAATTCTTCTCAGTCAGATGAAATTTGCGGTAACTCCCTTTTTTGTCTTGAGCTCGGAGAAAATTTCTCTTTATTATATTTTTCGGCTTATCGGAAGAACAGCTTTCCCTATATTTTGTTTCCTGATAGTCGAAGGTTTTATCCACACAAAAAATACGAAAAAATACGGAAGGAATCTTTTTATATTTGCTCTGATTTCCGAAATACCGTGGAATCTGGTTCATACAGGCACAGTTTTTTGTGAAAGTCAGAATGTGTTTTTTACCTTGTTTCTCGGGTGGCTGGCTCTTTACTGTATACAGAATTTTTCGGAAAACAAAGTAAAACTTCTGCTGTCTCTTTTATTTGTGGTCATTTCGGGAATATTGCTTAATTCAGATTACGGGCTGTATGGTGTGGGACTCATTATTGCTCTTTATCTTGCAAAAAATAACAGGATAATCCAAGGTGTTGTCGGCTGCTGTTTTTTCAGTAAGCCATGGAAGGTGATCCCTGCTTTTGCCATGATAAATCTTTATAACGGTGAAAGAGGTTTTATAAGATCAAAGACTGCAAAATATATTTTCTATGCTGCATATCCTGTTCATTTTATTATACTATTTATCATAAGAAGTTTATGTTTCGGTTATAACTGATGAAAAAGAAAGGTGGTATTTATATATGCTGGTACTTGTAGATGCTTTCGGCGGAGACAAAGCTCCTCTTGAGGTTTTGAAAGGATGTATTCTTTCTCTTTCGGAAAATCCCGGAATAGATGTCGCACTTGTAGGGAACGAGGAGAAAATAAATAAATGTGCAAAGGAAAACGGACTTGATATTTCAAGCTTTAAGATATTTCCGGCACAAAGTGAAATAACTATGAATGATGAACCGGGTGCTGTACTGAAAGAAAAAAAGGACAGTTCCATATCGGAAGGATTGAGACTTCTTTCGGAAGATAATGCAGATGCTTTTGTAAGTGCCGGAAACAGCGGTGCTGTGATACTTGGTTCGACTATGATAGTGAAAAGAATAAAGGGCATCAGCAGACCTGCCTTTGCTCCCATTATGCCTACTGCCGCCGGGCCTTTTATGCTTATAGACGGCGGTGCAAATGTTGAGGTAAGACCCGAAATGCTCCGTCAGTTCGGTATCATGGGCTCAGTATATATGGAAAGTATCTTAGGAGTGAAAAATCCGAGAGTTGTTCTGGCAAATGTAGGTACAGAAGACCATAAAGGCGGCCCGCTTCAGCATAAGGCTTTTGAACTTCTTAAAACATCAGGCATAAATTTCTTGGGAAATACAGAGGCAAGGGATATTCCGGCAGGTGTTGCGGATGTTGTTGTTGCTGATGGTTTTACCGGAAATATAATAGCAAAAATGTATGAGGGTGCGGCAAAAGAACTTTTCGGAAAAATAAAAGGTGTTTTCTACAAAAACCTCCGGACAAAAATAGCAGCACTTCTTATCAAAAAAGAACTTATGGAACTTAAACAGTATTTCGATTATAACCGCTATGGCGGAGCTGTTGTTTTAGGAGTAAGAAAACCCGTACTTAAAACACACGGCAGTGCAAATGCTGTTGCAGTATCGGCAGTTATACGTGCCGCTGCTGAATTTGCCCAGTCGGGTGCTATAGATATTATCGAAAAGAAAATTTCAGAACTCAAAGGTGAAGAGGACAAATGACAATGAAGGAACTTGAAAAAAGGATAGGTTATCATTATAAAAATATTCAGTATCTTGAAAATGCACTTACACATTCTTCATATGCAAATGAAGCAAGAAACGGTGTAAAAAGTAATGAAAGACTTGAATTTCTGGGAGATGCCGTACTGAGTATAGTTGTTTCGGATTATATTTACAGAAATTGTCCGAAACTGCCTGAAGGTGAACTCAGTAAGCTTCGGGCATCTCTTGTGTGTGAAAAAAGTCTTTGTCGTTTTTCTTCAGCATTGGGAGTGGGGGATCACCTGAAACTTTCAAAAGGAGAAAGAAATCTTAAAGGTCACGAAAGACCTTCTATCCTTGCGGATGCATTTGAGGCTATTATAGCCTCAATATACCTTGACGGAGGCATGGAGGAAGCAAGAAAATTCATTCTTAAATATGTAGAGCCTGAAATAAAAAATCCTAAACCACGTGCATTCAAGGATTATAAAACTACGCTTCAGGAAATAGTACAGAAAAATCCCGAAGAACATCTTTCATATGTTCTTGTCGGAGAGGAAGGTCCCGACCATGACAAGCATTTCTTTGTTGAAGTGCATCTTAATAATAATGTCATAGGCAAGGGCGGAGGAAGAAGTAAAAAAGAAGCTGAACAACAGGCTGCAAGAGAAGCTCTGAAACTTATGGGTTACTGATGACGAGAGGAACTTATTTATGAAACACGCAAATATTGCAATATTCGTTCCGCATAACGGCTGTCCTCACTGCTGCAGCTTCTGCAATCAAAGGGAAATAACCGGTCAGAGCTTTCAGCCGCACAGGGAAGATGTTATAAATGCTTTAGAAATTGCGAGAAAAAGTCTTGGAGAAAAAACAAAACAGGCGGAAATAGCTTTTTTCGGAGGCAGTTTTACGGCTATCGAAAGAGATTATATGCTTGAGCTTCTGAATGCGGCTTCTCCTTTTGTAAAAAGCGGAGAATTCTATGGTATCAGAATATCAACAAGACCTGATGCAATTGACGAAGAAATACTTTCCATACTACATGAACATGGCGTAACAGCAATAGAACTCGGTGCTCAGAGTATGGATGATGAAGTTTTGCTCGGTAATAAAAGAGGTCACACAAGCGATGATGTAATAAAAGCATCAGAGCTTATAAAAAAGAGTGGATTTTCTCTCGGACTTCAGATGATGACAGGGCTTTATCTCAGCAATGACGAAAAGGATATTATGACAGCAAAAAAGCTTGCGTCACTTTCTCCCGATACAGTCAGGATATATCCTACAGTTGTGCTGAAAGATACCGAACTTTATGATCTTTATATCAAAGGAAAATATAAACCTCAGACAGTAGAGGAGGCAGTATCGTTATGTGCGGTACTTCTTTCTTTTTTTGAAGAAAAAGGTATAAATGTCATAAGGCTCGGACTGCATGACAGTGACAGTCTCAGAGAAAATTATGCGGCAGGTGCTTTTCATCCTGCACTAAGGGAGCTTTGCGAAAGCCGTATGATGCTTTCAAAGGCTATGGAACTGATAAGTGAGAATAATACGGAAAATGAAGTTGTTTTTGCCGTCAATCCTTCATCCGTTTCGAGAATGACAGGGCAAAAACGCTGTAATATGCTTGAATTTGAGAAAAAAGGTATAAAAGTAAAACTTATTCCTGACAGTGATCTGGGGAAATATGATGTTTTACTGAAAACAGGAAAGGAAGAAAAAAGTGCGACTTAAAGCATTGGAGGTACAGGGCTTTAAAACTTTTCCCGAAAAAACAAAACTTAGTTTTACCGAAGGTATTACCGCAGTAGTAGGGCCTAACGGCAGCGGAAAAAGTAATATAAGTGATGCCATACGTTGGGTACTTGGCGAACAGTCGGCAAAAGCTCTGAGATGTTCCAAAATGGAGGATGTTATCTTCAACGGAACAAAGGAAAGAAAAAAGGCGGGTTATGCTCAGGTAACTTTATCTTTCGATAATGCCGACAGAACTTTACAGTTTGACGGCGACGAGGTAGCAATAACAAGACGTTACTATCGTTCCGGTAACAGTGAATATCTTATAAACAATACAACAGTACGCCTTCAGGATATACATGAGCTTTTCATGGATACAGGTCTCGGACGTGACGGATATTCTATGATAGGTCAGGGCAAAATCGATTCTATTGTTGCCACAAAAGGAGAGGACAGAAGAGAAATATTCGAGGAGGCGGCTGGTATATCAAAATTCCGTTATAAAAAAGCGGATGCTGAACGCCGTCTTGATAAAGCAGAAGATAATCTTTTAAGACTGAGGGATATTTTATCCGAACTTGAAAGCAGAGTAGGCCCTCTTAAAATACAGTCCGAAAAGGCAAAAGCATTTCTTACATACGAAGAAGAAAAAAAGGGTCTTGAAATTGCCCTGTGGCTTAAAAATCTGGATAAATCCGATGCTGCCGTAAAGGAACAGGAGGATAATCTTGCAATAGCAAATGCACAGCTTGCCGAAATTGAACAGGCTCTTGAGGGTATTTCCTCCGAAATTGAAAACAATCTTAATGAAAGAAATAAATGTAATGCGGATATTGATATTTTAAGACGTGAAATATCATCCTGTGAGGAAAAATCGGCTGAACTTCGTTCAAAAGCGGAAGTCCTTCGAAATGATATAAAACATAACGAAGAAACAATAATCAGAATAGGCAAGGATATAAAGGAGCTTTCGTCTTCAAGAAATCAACATGAAAATCTTATTGTAAAAAAAAGGGATGAACTTTCAAAAATATCCGAAAAGCTTGAAGAAGAACGCAAAAACGAAACCGAATGTACAAATAAACTTCTTACCCTGAGAGGCGGAGAAAGTGATTCGGCAGATAAGATAACGGCAGTAAATGTTGTTCTGACAGGTCTTACAGATAAAGCATCTGACGCAAAAGTAAAATTTATGACTTCTTCCGCTTCTATAACTCAGCTTACTGAACGTGGAGAGGTGATCGAAAATACTATAAAGGCTAATGAATCAAAAATAACTACCCTTAAAAATATTATAAGCTCCTATCAGAAGTCAATAGAGGAATGTGATACAAAATTTCAGGATGCTTCTGCAAGGAAAGAAAAAGCTCAGAATGTTTTACAGCAGGACAAAAACAAAAGCGAAGAACTGAAAAGGAATTTCGATTCGTGTTATCTGAAAGCCCGTCAGCTTTCAGATAAAGCGAAAATGCTTGAGGATCTTGAACGCAACCTCGAAGGCTTTGTTCAGAGTGTAAAAAATATAATGAAGGAAGTACAAAGGGGTGGTCTTGGAGGTATTCACGGGCCTGTTTCGAGAGTAATAAAAACTCCCCTTCGTTACAGTACGGCAATAGAAATTGCACTTGGTGCTGCTATGCAGAATATAGTTACTTCTACCGATGAAGATGCTAAAAGAGCTATACGCTATCTTAAATCAAGCGGAGGAGGACGTGCAACCTTTCTCCCGCTGTCAACTATAAAGGGCAGGGAACTTGTTGAAAAAGGTATCGAAAACTGCAAAGGATTTATCGGAATAGCCGCAGAGCTTTGCAGCTGTGAAGAACAGTACAGGGATATTCTTATGAATCTTTTGGGCAGGATAGTAGTTGTTGAAGACCTTGACAGTGCTAATGCAATAGCGAAAAAATACGGTTATCGTTTCAAGGTCGTTACTCTTGACGGTCAGGTCATAAATACAGGAGGTTCACTTACAGGAGGTTCGCTGTCGAAAAATACGGGTCTTCTCGGCAGAACTGAGGAAATTCAAAAGCTCAGAGCCGAATCCGATGATATGAATCAAAAAGGAAACGGTTTCAAAAAAGCTTTTGACGATATTCAGCAGAAAATAAGACAAGATGAACAGGAGATAATAATTATTACGGCAGAACAAAATACAATAAATGCCGATAAAATAAAATTCTCCGCTGAAATGAGAAGCAGGAGTTCGGAGCTTGAATCTACGCAGCAGCAGCTTGCTCAGGTTATGTCGGAAAGAGAAAATTCCGTCAGCAAACTCGATGAACTTACCGAAACTATGGAGGACGCAAGAAAACTCCTTGATGATTACAGAAAACAAATTTCTGAACAGGAAAAAACCGTAAAAGAACTCACAGGATCAAAAGAGGAATTTACCAAAAAAAGAGAAGCTTTAAGCGAAGAATTACAGAATATAAAGCTCAGGATACTATCTCTTGAAAAGGATGAAACTAATGTAAATGACCTTATTACATCTTCAGCAGCTGCAAGAGATGGTGCAGATGACAAGATAAAGGCTGAAAATGATGAAGCAAAACGTCTGAAAGAACTTAATAAAACTCTCGATTCGGATATAAAAAGATATACTGCCGATGCTGCGAAGAAATCAGATGAAGCAAAAATCAAACGCTCCCATGCCGATGATATTACTCAAAGCAGGCTTGTGCTTGAAAACCGGTCAAATCAGCTTCGTCAGGAAGAAAAGGGCAAAATCGAAGAAAAAGAACATATCTCAAGGGATATTGCAAGGCTTGAGGAAAGAAGAAATAATCTGAAAGCAGCTTTCGATGAAACAGAAAAGAAACTTTGGGAAGATTATAATCTTACAAGACGTGAAGCGGAACGTATTGCAATACCGATAGAGGATCCGTCAAAGTCACAGAAAAGACTTAATGAACTGAAGCAGAAAATAAGAAATCTCGGCTCTGTCAATGTCGGTGCGATAGAGGAATACAAAGAGGTAAATGCAAGGTACATTGAACTTAAAGATCAGCTCGGTGATGTTGAAAAATCCAAATCTGAACTTCTTAAACTTATAAATGATCTCACTAAACAAATGCGTGACATATTTATAGAAAGTTTTGAAATGATAAACAAAAACTTTGCACAGACCTTTACGGAACTTTTTGGTGGAGGAAGAGCTTCACTGTCTCTGAGTGACCCCGAAAATGTGCTTACGACAGGTATAGAAATATCAGTTGAACCGCCCGGAAAGATAGTTTCACATATAGAACTCCTGTCAGGCGGAGAAAAAGCTCTTGTTGCTATCGCACTTTATTTTGCTATAATGAAAGTGAGTCCTGCACCGTTCTGTGTAATGGACGAGATAGAAGCAGCACTTGATGATGTAAATGTATACCGCTTCGCAGAATACCTCAGACGCATGAATGACAGGACACAGTTCATCTGTATTACCCACAGACGAGGTACTATGGAGGAAGCTGACGTATTGTACGGTGTCACCATGCAGGACAGGGGTATTTCAAAACTTCTTGAACTGAAAGCAAGTGAGATCGAACAGAAACTCGGAATGAAAGCATGATTTTTCTTAATGTACTGAGGAGGTAATTTATGAAAAAGGATAAGGATAAGATCTGTAAGGTCACTTCTATCGGAGGTCAGGCTCTTATGGAAGGAATTATGATGCGTGGCCCTTTTAAAACTACTGTCGGCGTAAGAAAGGCAGACGGTACAATAGAGCTTGAGGAAATACATCCGCTTGATTGGGGCAAAAAACATAAGATACTGAGACTGCCTATAATCAGAGGTGTCGTCAATATGATAGACTCACTTGTTACGGGTGAAAAGGCTCTTATGCTTTCGGCAGACAAAGCTCTTGAGGGTACTGAGGAAGAAGAAGGCGAGTCGTCAAAGCTTGATCAGTGGCTGGATAAACATTTCGGTGATAAGATAATAAATGTCATTATGACAATATCAACTGTAATTGCTGTAATTATATGTATCGGATTATTTTATTTTCTCCCGACATGGCTTTTCCGTATGTCATCGGAGGCACTTACCTTTATGAAAGAGCCTGTAATGGGTATTCCTACATTCTGGCAGTCAGCATATGAAGGTATTGTAAGAGTTATTCTGTTTCTGATATATATGAGTCTTTGTACTCTCAACAAGGATATAAAAAGAGTTTTCCAGTATCATGGAGCAGAGCATAAAACCATTTTCTGTTATGAAAAAGGTCTTGAGCTTACAGTGGAAAATGTAAGAAAACAAATTCGTTTTCACCCAAGATGCGGTACAAGTTTTCTTGTGCTTATGCTTATTGTGGGCATAATAATAGGACTTTTTATCCCCATAAACCATCCCATAATAAGACCTGTGGTAAAATTCTGTCTTCTTCCCGTAACTGTTGGCATAGGATACGAGCTTATAAAAATATGTGCAAGAAATGATAATATCATCACAAGGATCATCGCTGCTCCGGGTGTATGGATGCAGCATATAACCACAAAAGAGCCGGAGGACGATATGATAGAAGTAGCTATAGCTGCCATGAAGGATGTTATCCCCGAAAACGGAGAGGATATAATCAAATGATGATGCACCTTAAACTTTTTTATCTTGCAAAAAGAATACTCGGTGATGCAGGAATTGAATCTCCCGAAGTGGATGCAAAAGAACTTGTCTATAAATTTCTTCCTGAAGATCTGGATCCGGTCTCAATAAAAAAATTCAATGAAGCTGTAAAAAAACGATCAGAAGGTTATCCCTTGCAGTATATCCTCGGTGAATGGAGTTTTATGGGATGTGATATTTCAGTAGGTGAGGGTGTGCTTATACCCCGTGACGATACGGAGGTATGTGTGCGTGGACTTATTGACGAATTAAATTCTCAGGATAACAAAAATATAAAAATAGCAGACCTTTGCAGCGGCAGCGGCTGTATTGCAATAGCACTAAGTAAACAATATCCTCTGTCTGATATTACTGCAATAGAGCTTTCCGATAAGGCTTTTGAATATCTTACAAAAAATATTTCCCGCAACAACTGTAATAATATCACAGCAAAAAAAGATGACATTTCCTTGTGCTTTGATGATTTTGAGGATGAAAGCTTTGATGTTATAATTTCCAATCCCCCATATATATGTACTGATGAAATAAGTACACTGCAAAAGGAAATAAGCTTTGAGCCTTTTATGGCACTTGACGGGGGTAAAGACGGATTATACTTTTATCGTATCATTGTCGAAAAATGGTTTCCTAAACTTAAAAAGGGAGGAATAATGTCCCTCGAAGTAGGAGAAACACAGGCAGAAGCTGTTGCAAAGCTTTTTGGAAAAGTTCAGTATATCCGTATTTTAAAGGATATTCAGTATTTGGACAGATGTGATATAATAAAAAAATAAAATCTTGTACTATAAATTGTACATATCAGGACTTGCTAAATGAGTTATATGCTTGAAATTAACGATTTAAAATTGTATAATGAGGGTACAATAAATAAACGAAAGGATGTAACATAATGGCGGTAGATAAACAGAAAGCACTCGAAACAGCACTTCGTCAGATAGAAAAGCAGTTCGGAAAGGGTGCAGTAATGAGACTGGGACAAAATCCCGCTATGCAGGTGGATGCTATCCCTACAGGCTCTCTTTCACTTGATATGGCACTCGGTATAGGCGGTCTTCCGAAAGGAAGAATTATCGAGATATTCGGGCCTGAATCATCAGGTAAAACAACTCTTGCACTTCATTGTATCGCAGAGGCTCAGAAGCGTGGAGGATATGCGGCATTCATTGATGTTGAACACGCTCTTGACCCTATATACGCAAAGGCTCTCGGAGTAGATATTGATGAACTGCTTGTTTCACAGCCGGATACAGGTGAGGATGCACTCGAAATTACTGAGGAACTTGTACGTTCAGGAGCTCTTGATATTATAGTAGTTGACTCCGTTGCAGCACTTGCTCCAAAAGCAGAAATAGAGGGAGAAATGGGTGCTGCCCATGTAGGTCTTCAGGCAAGACTTATGTCACAGGCACTCAGAAAGCTTGCAGGCTCTATCTCAAAGCTTAATTGTGTGGCAATATTTATAAATCAGCTTCGTGAAAAAGTGGGTGTCATGTTTGGAAACCCTGAAACTACTCCCGGCGGACGTGCATTGAAATTCTATTCGTCAGTACGAATCGATATACGCAAAATAGATACTCTTAAATCCGGCGGAGAAGTTATAGGTTCACGTACACGTGCAAAAGTTGTTAAAAATAAAATTGCTCCTCCTTTCAGAGAAGCTGAATTTGATATTATGTACGGTAAGGGCGTATCAAGAACCGGTGAACTTCTTGACATGGCTGTTTCTCTTGATATAATAAAAAAGAGCGGTGCTTGGTTCTCCTATGACGGAAACAGAATAGGTCAGGGTCGTGATAATGCAAAGGAATTCCTTAAAAATAATCCTGATGTTTCCGCAAAGGTGGAAGAGGAAGTAATGGCAAATAAGGACAAGCTTGCATTTATACGCCAGAGCTCCAAAAAGACAAAAACAAAGAAGGGCGAAGATGACAGTGAAAGCTCAGGAGAGTCAGATGTTGCAGATACTCCGGAGCGTCCTGAAACAACTCCTGTTGAAACGCCTCCTGCTGAGGAAAAATCCGAATCACGCACATCTGAAACCGATATTGATATAATGGTGGACTGATATGCTGATAACGGCTATAGAAGAGAGAAAAAAGAGTATGTCTGCTCTTTTCATTGACGGTGAATATGCGGTGAGCATAGACACCGTTACTCTCATTTCTTCGGGAAAAAAGGTCGGAAGTGAAATTTCCGATGAAGAACTGTATGACCTTATAGAAAATTCAAATATAAGCCGTGCAAAAGAAAAAGCTTTATATCTGATAGAATACCGTCAAAGAAGCCGAAAGGAAATAGAGGATAAACTTATCCCTCTTTTTGGAGAAAAAGCATCAGAGGCAGCTATAGAACGTCTTGAACAGCTTGGTCTTGTAGATGATGAAAGCTTTGCAAGGGAATATGCACGAAGTATTATTGAAGTAAAAAAACTGTCAGGAAAAAGAGCTTTGTTTGAACTTGTAAAAAAAGGCATTGACAAAGATCTGGCAGAAGAAATACTTGAAGAATACGAGGTCGATACAGTACAGCAGATAATTGATGTTATAAATAAAAAATATTTTCGTTCGCTTGATGACGAAAAAGGTTTAAAGCGGACAATAAACGGGCTTCGTACAATGGGCTACAGCTGGGATGATATAAAACAGGCTATGTACGAGCTTGATGTAGAAATTTGATACTGCACAATGTGCATGGGAAGGATGATATATATATGCCGGTAAGAGTGGGAATGGTGAGTTTAGGATGTGCCAAAAACCGTGTCGATGCCGAAATGATGATGTATACTCTCAGAGAGGCAGGTTTTGAACTTGTCAAGGACGTTCAGTATTGTGATGTTGCGATAGTCAACACCTGCGGATTTATAGAGGATGCAAAGCAGGAGAGTATAGATGAAATTCTGGATCTTGTGCGTCTTAAAAACAGACACCGTATAAAAGCAATAATAGTTACCGGCTGTCTTGCCGAAAGGTATCAGAGCGAAGTAATGAAGGAGCTTTATGAAGTTGATGCTGTTGTCGGTATAGGAGGAAACAAGGATATAGCAAAGGTGATAAATGAAGTTCTTGAGGGAAAGAAAAAAGAACTTTTTCCTGATAAGGACGAACTGCCTATATGCGGCGGCAGAGTACGTTCAACCCCTTTTTATTATACATATCTCAAAATTGCAGAAGGGTGTGACAACCACTGTACATATTGTGCCATACCTATGATAAGAGGACGTTTCAGAAGCAGACCTATGGATGATATTATCCGTGAAGCAGAAGAACTCAGCGGAAAAGGAGTAAGAGAATTCATTCTTATTGCACAGGATACGTCACGTTACGGGGAAGATATTTACGGCTGTTCAAAACTTCCTGAACTTCTCAGAAAGCTTTGTGCTATTGAGAAACTGAAACATATCCGTGTTCTTTACTGCTATCCCGAAAGAATTACGGATGAACTTATAGATGTGTTTGCCACAGAACCAAAAGTGCTTAAATATATCGACATTCCCATGCAGCATTGTAACAAGAGAATACTTAAACTTATGAACAGACATGGAGACCGTGAAAGTCTTACTGCACTTGTGAATAAACTCCGTGAAAGAGTGCCCGGTATTACAATAAGAACTACATTCATGACCGGTTTCCCCTCAGAAACAGAAGAGGAGTTCACAGAGCTTTCAGAATTCGTTGAGGAAATGAAATTTGAAAGAATGGGTTGTTTTGCATATTCTGTGGAGGAGGATACTCCTGCGGCTAAAATGAAAGATCAGCTGGACGAGGAAGTAAAACGTCACAGACGTGATATTATAATGGAACAGCAGTCAAGGATAATGGCTGATAATACCCGTAAATTCATAGATAAAAAAGTTGTGGTGCTCATTGACGGTTTTGACCATATGACAGGCTGTTGGTTCGGAAGAACTGCGGCTGATGCTCCCGATGTTGATGCAAAGGTATTTTTTGTTGATAATGGGAAGAAACCGAGAATAGGAGATACCGTTACCGTTCTTGTAACTGATTCTGTTGACTGCGACCTGATGGGCGAAATGATTTCGGAGGATTGACTATGAATTTACCTAACAAACTTACACTGATGCGTATAATACTCGTTCCGTTTTATATTTTCTTTCTGCTTATGCCGATGATACCTCACCATTATCTTATAGCTTTTATTATATTTGCGGCAGCGGCTTATACCGATCACCTTGACGGAAAGATCGCAAGAAAACATAACCTTATAACCGATTTCGGAAAATTTGCAGACCCGCTTGCCGATAAGATCATGATACTTGCGGCACTTGCCTGTTTTGTACAGCTTGGGCTTACGAATGCAGTTGTGCTTACTGTTATAGTTTCAAGAGAATTTATGGTAACAGCAATACGTCTTGTTGCTTCGGCAAAAGGAAAAGTAGTTGCCGCTAATAACTGGGGCAAAGCAAAAACTATAAGTCAGATAGCTGCTGTACTTCTTGTGATGCTTTTGCAGTATATACTTGAACTTGATGCAATGAAAATAATAAGCATTACAAATTATGATCAGGCTGCATTTTGGTTTATGATAACAGATGAAGTTGTTATATGGATATCTGCGGCTCTTACGGTTATTTCAGGGGTTATATATATGGTGCAGAATTTCGAGTTTATAAAAAATGCAAAATAATTTTTCAAAACCCCTTAACATTTGACGATTTATCGTGTATAATGTTAGAAAAGCGAATATCTATCTGCTATGACGGAGAATAGTAACAAAATGGTGTGTTTCAGAGAGATGCCGTGCGGTGAAAGGCATTAACATCACCCTTTGCGAATGCACTCCATCAGCTGATACTGTGAACGGCTTCTATTAGCGGTATCCGTTTGATCTGCGTTAAAGAGAAATAAGGACGGACTTTTGTTCGTTGGATTGGGTGGAACCGTGCATACTGCACCCCATTGTATATTTTTTGTATACAGTGGGGTGCTTTTTGATTCAATCAGCAAATTGATAAAAGGGTTGGTGAGAAATGTTTAAAAATTTGTGTGAGGAACTTGATTCGATAATGGAAAGAGATCCCGCTGCAAGAAGCCGATTGGAAGTTTATTTCTTATATTCGGGCTTCAAGGCTGTGAGGGCTTATAGAAGAGCTAATTGGTTTTTCAGGCATAATATGAAATTCATTGCAAGAATGATCTCACAGCACGCAAGATTTAAAACAGGTATAGAAATACATCCCGGTGCTACAATAGGAAAAGGTCTTTTTATTGATCACGGGATGGGAGTGGTAATAGGTGAAACTGCCGAAATAGGTGATAACTGTACCATATATCAGGGTGTTACTTTAGGCGGTACCGGTAAGGATCACGGTAAACGTCATCCCACACTCGGAAATAATGTACTTGTGGGGTCTGGTGCAAAGGTTTTAGGGCCTTTTAAAGTAGGGGATAATGCAAGAATTGCCGCAGGAGCTGTGGTGCTTACAGAAGTACCCGAAAATGCTACTGCTGTGGGTGTGCCTGCAAAGGTTGTAAGAGTAAACGGTGAAAAAGTCGTATGTTCAAGTACAAATCTTGATCAGATACATTATAAGGATCCGGTTGCAGAACAGCTTAGTGAGATCGAAGGACGTATACGAGAACTTAAATCTGCTTTCGATAATTTTGAAAATGGTGCAGGGATATGATTGAAAATTATGATATGAAAGGAAGATACTTATGAAAATCTTTAACACTATGTCAGGCAAAAAGGAAGAACTTAAAACTATAAATGACGGGGAAGTAAAAATTTATGCCTGCGGTCCTACAGTTTATAATTATATCCATATAGGAAATGCACGTCCTATATGCGTTTTTGATATTCTGAGAAGGTATCTTGAATACAGAGGCTATAAAGTTACTTTTGTGCAGAATTTCACAGATATTGATGACAAGATAATCAAAAGAGCAAACGAGGAAAACAGCGACTACAAAACCGTTTCCGAAAAATATATAGAAGAATATAAAAAAGATGCAAAGGGGCTTAATGTGCGTGATGCATCGATTCATCCCAAGGCTACGGAAAATATAGCTCAGATGATAGATATGATAAAAACTCTTGAGGAAAAGGGTTATGCATATTCCACAGAATACGGTGATGTATATTTCCGTACAAATAAATTTAAAGAGTACGGCAAGCTTTCACATCAGCCCCTCGAAGATCTTGAGGCAGGTGCAAGAATACAGATAGGCGAAACAAAAGAAGACCCGATGGATTTTGCCCTCTGGAAAGGTGCAAAACCCGGTGAGCCTTCATGGACTTCTCCGTGGGGAGAGGGCAGACCCGGATGGCA
>Ga0326511_10001889_pt1 | contig 17220 bp, 21 predicted proteins | sample 0_2496_0518_D_FD_203701 | JGI IMG/M metagenome (GOLD analysis project Ga0326511, IMG submission 203701) | Bovine rumen microbial communities from UC Davis, California, United States - 0_2496_0518 | ecosystem: Host-associated > Mammals > Digestive system > Stomach > Rumen | place: USA...
GGCGCGAGTCTTGAATTGCCCGACGTGTCCGACCGCGCCATATGGGAGCGAACCAACCCGTCGCTCGGCATCCTGATTTCGATGGACACCGTCGAGGCCGAGTTTGAGTCAGAAGACCCTGAGCAGTTCGCGCACCAGCGTCTCGGCTGGTTTGCGACGAAGGAGGACGCGGACAGGCTCATTTCTGGCGAGTCATGGGACGCATGCGAGATTGCAGACCCGCCCGAGGGCTTCACGAAGCTTGCCTACGGCGTGCGCTTCACGCCCGACGGGCGCAGCGTCTCGCTGGCCGCAGCAGCGACCACCACGGCGGGCGCACACGTCGAGTTCATGCGCACGGAGCCGACCGTGGCCGGCATCGGCTGGCTGGTCGACTGGCTCGTGGCGCGCAAGGACAAGGCTGCGGCGGTTGCCGTGGACGGGCGCGCGGACGCGACCGACCTTGCGCAGCAGCTCGTCAAGGCGGGCATGCCGAAGCAGGCCGTCATGGTCGCGCGCACGCAGGACGCGATCACGGCAGACGCGATGCTCGTCAACGCGATTAACGACGGCACGCTCACCCATTTGGCAGACCCCGCGCTCGCTGAGAGCGCGCTAGGCGCGACGAGACGCGCCATAGGCAAGGATGGCGGCTACGGCTTCGGCGGCGGGTGCCCCGAGCGCCTGGACGCATGCGCGCTGGCCCTGTGGGCGGTGCGAACCACGAAGCGCGACCCGAAGCGCCGAGGGAGGATAGGATGATGGGACCGAATCTCTGGAAGCCGCTTGGCAAGGCGTCCATCGACCTGAGCGGCATCCTGCAAGCCGACGGCCTGAGCGACGATGCGCGCTGGTGGGCGGAGCTGCTGATCAACGAGTACCAGAACCACGCTGGACACAACGAGACGCTGCGTCGCTACTACGACGGGCGCGTTGCCGTCTCCGACTACGGCGTGGGCGCGGACATTCCCAACGACCAGACGTGCCACTGGCCGAGCAAGGCCGTGGACGCGCTGGCAGACCGGATCACGCTCGAGCGGTTCAACGTGCCCGACGGCTACGACGCCACAGCGCTGGACTCCATCCTCGACGGCTCCAACGTCGTGAACGCCTACAACCGGCACCTCGCGCCGAAGCTGCTCTATGGCTGCATGGCCGCGACCGTCACGCGCAACCGCGCCGGCCACGCCGTGGTGCGCTTCCACAGCGCCGAGACGTTCACCGCCATCCCGTCACCCGACGGCAGGGAGGGCGTCGTCGGCGCGGGGCTTGCCATCGCGCGCGTGGAGTTCACGCCGTGGTCAACGCTCGTCCCCGTCGCGACCATCGTGAACCTGCACCTCCCCGGCAACGTCGTGGAGCTGCGGCAGGTGGCGGCTGGCCAGTGGGTGGCCGAGGACGGCCTCACGCCCGAGCCCGAGCCGAGCCTGTACGTGTTCTGCCACGACGGCACTGGCACCATGAACCCGTTCGGGCGCACGCGCATCACGCGCTTCGTGCGCACGCTCACCGACGACGCCATCCGCTGCATGTGGCACATGCAGGTGGCGGGCGCCTACTACAGCGTTCCGAAGCTGGCACTGCTCAACCTGCTGCCCGAGCAGTACGAGGCGGTCATCGACAACAAGCTGAAGTACCAGCTCGACCGAGTCATCGCCACCGAGGTGGACGAGAGCGGGGACAACCGCACGGCCATCCAGCAGCTCTCGGGCAACAGCCCGCAGCCGTTCGTGGAGGAGCTGCGGGCGCTCGCGTGCCAGTTCTCGGGCGCCACGGGCGTGCCGCTCAACAGCCTCGGCATCGTGCAGGACAACCCGAGCAGCGCCGAGGCCATCGGGGCGAGCCGCGAGGACATCTGCCTCGTCGCCCAGCGCGACATCGACGCCGACAGCAAGACCATCGAGCGCGTCGTCCGCGCCGCGCTGGCGGTGGAGCGCAACACCACCACCGACAGGCTGGGCGAGGGCGACCGCGCCGTGCGCGCGAGCTTCGCCGACCCGCTCATCCACTCTCGCTCCGAGATGGCCGACTGGGCCGTGAAGGTCAACTCCATGCGCCCGAGCTTCGGCCAGACCGACGTGGCGGCGCGCATGGTGGGCATCAGCGACGCCGACCTCGAGAGCGTCAAGAGCGACGAGGTCAGGGCGGCGAGCGCGGCAATGACGCAGGCCATCTTCGGCGGTGGCAATGTCTAGGGTTCCGCGCTCGTTCGTGGACGGCTACGCGGATTCGTTGGAATCGCTTAGCGAGGACATGCGAAAGAAGCTGGCCGAGTCGCTAGAGCGCATCAATTGGGACGCGCCTGTGGCGGATGTGCGCGACGCGCTAATCACCGTCATGCAGGGCTACTGCGGCGCGTCTGCGGACGTTGCCGCGTCGCTCGCAGCCGAGTTCTACGACGGGCTGCGAGAGCGCATGATTGGCGAGAAGTACGGCGCTATTCTCGCGCCCGACTACTCCGACGAAGCCATTGACCAGTTCGTGCGCTGGGCCGTCCAGCCGCTTGTGGACGATGGCGCGGACGGCTCGCAATCCGTCGTGGACAGGCTGGACGAGCGCATCGGCTATGAGGTGAAGCGCTCGGCGGGCAACACCGTGTTCAGGAATGGCGAGAGAGACCCCAGAAAGGTCAGATTCGCCCGCGTACCGCGCGGTTCGAAGTCTTACCCACATGGATGTCCTTTCTGCCAAATGCTGGCTTCTCGTGGCTTTGTGTACCGCAACGCAAAGACGGCGGGCGAAATGAACCACTTCCACGCTGATTGCCAGTGCATGGTGGTGCCTGGATTCGGCGATAACCCGACCGTCGAGGGCTACGATCCGAACGAGTACATGGACAGGTGGAAGCATCCTGAGAAGTACGCGAATGAGGATGCAGAGCCGCAGACATCGAAACTGGTCAGCCCAGATATCCCATCACTTCAAAAGAGCGATATCGACACGTCCATTACCGCGTGCGCCAATGAGACTAACCCGAACGTCTCAATGGTGGACGATATGCTTGAGCAGCTGAACGCACTTGCAAGAGAAATCGACGCAATGCCGAGCGATACGCCCGAAGAATACTTCGCTCGCGCCCAGAGGCGCAAGGAATGGACGGCACTGCAAAAGCGATACAAGAAGTCGTATCGAGAATGGCGCGAGAATTGCCAAAGATGCGTCCCCGCATACGAAATGCGGCGGCGTGGTTACGACGTGCAGGCTTCTAGCCGCATGGCTAGAAATGACGTGGTTGCAAACAACTGGAACCGCCTATTCAAAGGGCAGACGTGGACAAACGTTAGCGCAAGAACCAGAGAACAGGCCATTAGGAACCTTGAAGAAGAAATCGCCCGCCATGAGGACGGCGCGCGCTTCGAGGTTTGTGTCAAGTGGAATGGAAGAAGTGGGCATGTGTTCGTCGCAGAGTTGCAGGGCGGCGAAATCGTGTATGTCTGTCCACAGACAAACAACACCGATTACACGGGATGGATGGACAGGTTCAGCCCGCGTGACCTCACGGTATCGAGAATCGACAACCTTGAATTTGACGAACAATACCTCGCGAAGACGGTGGAGGTGATCAAATGATGAGCGCAGACGAAGCCATTAAGACGCTTATGGACGCCATTGGCGATGATGAGCCAATCGCAGCCGCATGGGAGCTGTCAGATTCTTTCGTTTTCGTCATTGGTGATGGCGATGAAATGCAGTTTGACCTGCCGATGTACCGACTGGGGAAGTCGGACGTTTTGCCTGTCGCAATCACTGAAACCGATGATGCCGTGCTCGCAATCGCTAACGGCAAGGCTAATCAGATTATCTAGCTAACCTATTGTGCGAACGCACAAACAACCAGATGAGACTGGCCCCGCAAGGGGCCTTTTTCATACCCACGCAATGCGCGGGGCGGTCAATCCGCGCACCGACACCGGCTGGGGCCGGGGAAGGAGGCCGACATGGCCGACGAGACGACTCAGGCAGCGCCTGAGGGCACCACCGACGACCAGACTGGCGCAGCTGCCCAGTCTGGCGAGCGCACGTTCACGCAGGAGGAGGTCAACCGCATGGTCGGTGACGCCCGCCAGCGCGAGCGGCGCAAGTACGAGGGGTACGTGGACGGGGCGCAGCTTGACGAGCTGCGCACGCAGGCCGAGACGGCCCAGCGCGAGCTGGACGAGCTGAGGGCGCAGCAGGCCCGCGCAGCTGCCGTGGCCACCGCGTCCGAGAAGGCAGGCATCCCGCTCGAGGTCGCGCAGATGCTCAACGGCTCCGACGCCGACGAGCTGCTTGCGCAGGCCAAGCGCCTGCTGAAGCTCATGCCCGTCCACCCGACCCGCACCGACGATGGCGGCGGCAGCGCCACCGCCAAGAAGACAAACGCGCAGCTGTTCGCCGAGGCACTGGCGAACGCGCACTAGCAGAAAGGGGCAACCATGCCCGCTATCGACATCAACCGCGGCACCACCAACGTCGTTCTCCCCGAGGCCGTCAGCGCCGAGATCTGGGGAGCCACCATCGAGGACTCCGCGTTCATGAGCGCGGCCCGTCGCATCACCATCCCCGGCACCGGCCTGAAGGTCCAGACCATCACCGGCGAGCCGCAGGCCAACTGGGTCGACGAGACCAGCGCCAAGCCCGTCTCCAACCACACCCTCGGCAAGAAGACCATCGTCCCGTACAAGCTGGCCGTCATCGAGGCGTTCTCCATGGAGTTCCTGCGCGACGCCAACGCCCTCTACGCCGAGCTTGTCCGCCGCCTGCCGCTGGCCCTCGGCACCAAGTTCGACCAGACCATCATGGGCACCACCGCGCCCGGCTCCGGCTTCGACGTGCTCGGCAGCGCAACCGCCGTCTCCCTGACCCCCGCGTCCGGCTCCACCGTCTACGACCAGTTTCTTGCCGTGGACGGCAACATCGCCACCGCTGGCGGTGTGATGGACCACATCATCCTCGCCCCGCAGGGCCGCGCCAAGGTCCTCGCCGCCGTGGACGGCGACAAGCGCCCGCTGTTCACCGCTGGCGTCGAGACCGGCACCATCAGCCCGATTCTCGGTGCCACCGTCTCCACCTCCAAGAACGTCTACGTCGACGCGACCACCGACATCCTCGGCATCGCTGGCGACTTCACCAAGGCCATCTTCGGCACCGTCGAGGGCGTTCAGGTCTCCGTCTCCGACCAGGCGACGCTCACCTCCGGCGAGACCGTCATCAACCTCTGGCAGCAGAACATGATCGCCGTGCGCGCCGAGGTCGAGGTCGCCTTCGCCGTCGAGGGCACCGGATACTTCAACCTGCTCACCGCCTAATGGTCGAGCTCATCGCACCCAACGGCGTGCGCGTCATGGCCAGCGACGAGGACGCCCCGCGCATGCTCGCGAGCGGCTACGCGCTCAAGCCCAAGCCCGCGCCCAAGCGCCGTGCGCCGCGCAAGGCGCAGAAGCCGCAGGACAAGCAGTAAGGGGGTGGTCGGCGTGTCGTACGCCACCATCGAGGACTACGAGGCCCGCTACGGCGCGGTGTCCGACGAGGACATGCTCCAGGAGTGCCTTGACGACTGCACCGCCGTGATTCAGGCGGAGCTGGACAGGCGCGGCGTGGACTACTCCGAGCCGTCCGAGTCATTCGCCGCGAGGCTGAAGATCGTGTGCCGCTCCATGGCGAACCGCGTGATGCCCACGGGTGACGCTGGCACGACCGACGTTCCCGTTGGCATCACCGCCATGACCGCCACGGCAGGCCCCTACTCCCGCAGCTACACCTTCGCCACCACCTACGGCACGCCAAAGATGCTGCCGTCCGAGATGGCGCTTCTGGGCATCGGCGGCGGGCGCATCGGCTGCGGCAGGATGGCGGGGTGACGCGCCATGTGGCCAACAGTCACCGCCACCGTCCGCCTGCGCGACTGGTCTGCCACCGACCGCCTCGGCAACCACGTCGAGGCGTACGGCGAGCCGACGCAGGCGCACGTGCTCGTGGCACCCGGCTCCACCAACGACCTCGGCCCGTCGCGCCCCGAGGGCGTGCGCGTCGACCTGACGCTCCACTTCACGAGGCGCTGGTCCGACCCGCAGGCCCTCCGTGGCGCGAAGGTCACGCTGCCCGCGCCATGGGCTGGCGACTTCGTCGTGGTGGGCGTCCCCGAGGGCTACATGCCGTCGCTCGTACCCGGCCAGCTCTACCTCCCCGTGGAGGTGCAGGCCTATGACGGTTAGGTACAGGGCGAACAAGGCCTTCAAGGCGCAGCTGCTCAACCTGCCCGGCACCATGCAGGCGGTCGACGCCAGCGCGGCCCGCATACTCGGGCGCGCGAACTCCATGTTCGAGGCGAGCGGCTACGTCATGCGCAAGGCGCGCCCGGGCAAGGTGCGCTGCCACGCCTACGTCGCCACCGGCGACCGCCACGCCATGAACTCCAACGCGCGACACATGACGCTCGAGAAGTCTCTGAGGGGGTAGCCATGTTCTCTTCGCTCGAGGTGGTCGTCGGATGGGTCGGCAGGACGCTGTCCGTCCCGTCGTCCACCTACCCGCAGGCCGGCCAGGCCCCGGCGTTCGCCGTCGTGAACCGCACGGGCGGCACCTGCGACTACCCGCACGACTACCCCCGCTACACCGTCCAGCTGTGGACGGCCAGCGACGCCGAGGGCGAGTCCCTGGCGTTCGACCTCGCGCTCTCGCTGCCGGGCGTCGCCGACGAGTCGGAGCGCATCAACGCCGTGGGGGCGCCAGAGATAACGCAGCTCGGCCTCATCGACGGCGGCGGCTTCGTCTGGCAGGTCAGCTTCGACCTCGCAACCAACATCTACAACAGCTAACCCGAAAGGGGGCAACCATGCCCATCAACGCAGTGAACGTCGTCGTCGGCGCTCCTGACCAGTCCGCGACCGTCGGCGCGGTGAACTGGGCGGCCACCACCGCCACGATGCCCACCGACGCGAAGACGGCGCTCCCCGCAGCAACGTGGACGAGCGGCGGCTACGTCTCCACCGACGGCGTCTCGCTGTCCATCGACAACAGCACCACCAGCATCCAGGACTGGTCGCTCGGCCACATCCGCACCCTGCTGGAGGACTTCACGGGCACCGTGACGTTCACCTTCATCCAGACCGACTACAACTCCCTGTGCGCCATCTTCGGCGAGTCCAACGTGACCAAGACCGACGCGACCACGACCGCGGGCACGCTCATCAGCGTGGCCATCGGCCCCGAGCTGGCCGACGCCAAGGCGTGGGCGTTCAACATGAAGGACGGAAGCCAGCGCATCCGTCTCGTGCTGCCCAACGCGCAGCCGACCCTCGACGGCGAGCTGACGTTCGTCGCCAACGAGCCCATCAGCTGGTCCGTGTCGCTCGACTGCAACATGGACGCCTCGGGCAAGAGCATCTACTTCTACTACGACGACGGCGTGACCGCCGCCTAAGGAGCACACATGCCTCAAGTTGCGCGCATCGACTTCGATACCGTGGAGCGCCCGTTCATCGTGGTGAACCTCTCGGGCGAGGAGCACGAGCTGCCCATCACGCTCGACTCGTCTGACCTCGAGCTGGTCGGCCAGCACGACGAGCCCGCCGACGGCATGCTGGCGCTCATGGCGAAGTACCTCGGCGACGTGGTCTACAGACTCGGCGACTACGACCTCAAGCGGCTGCTCTCCGTCTGGAACCAGCAGCGCGAGGCGCTGGGCGAGCCCGACCTGGGGGAATCCTAGGCCTCGCCGTGATCGTGGCGCAGCACGGCGCGGCGCTCGAGTACGACCTCATGACGAGGACGCGCTTCCTGATGCGCGACGTGGGCAGGGCGCTCCCGGCGGGCGCCCTGCTCTCTTTCGTTCGCTACCTGCCGCCGGACTCGGCGCTCAGGCAGGAGACCGACCCCGACAACGAGTGGCTGACGGGGGTGCACGGCGACATGCTGCTGGCCGCGATCTACGACCAGCTCGCGTCGTTCCAGTACAGCTTCCTGCGCTCCAAGGGCGCGAAGCCGAGGAGGCCGAAGCCGCTGCCGAGGCCGGGGGTCAGGGACAACGTGCAGAAGGTCGGCAAGGACCCCATCCCCATCGCCGACTTCGACAAGTGGTACTACGGGGGTGATTAAGAATGGCAAACGCTGAGGTCGGAACTGCCTACGTGACCATCATGCCGAAGATGGACAAGGGCTTCAGCGGCGACGTGACCTCCGCGCTCGAGGCGACGGGCGTCGAGGGCGGCAGCATGTTCGGCGAGGGCATGCTCGGCACCTTCAAGGGCATGGCGACCAAGATCGTGGCCGCTCTCGGCCTCGTAGAGGTCGGCAAGAAGATAGCCGAGATCGGCCAGGAGGCGTACGGCCTCTACGCCGACTACGAGCAGCTGTCAGGCGGCGTCAACAAGCTGTTCGGCGACGACGCCGCGAAGCTCGTGGAGTCCAACGCCTCGAAAGCGTTCGAGACCGCCGGCATGAGCGCCAACGAGTACATGGAGACCGTGACGGGCTTCTCCGCGTCGCTCATCAACAGCCTAGGTGGTGACACCGCGACGGCAGCGTCGCAGGCCGACAAGGCCATCCGCGACATGTCCGACAACGCCAACACGTTCGGCACCGACATGGAGTCGATTCAGAACGCCTACCAGGGCTTTGCCAAGCAGAATTACACGATGCTTGACAACCTCAAGCTCGGATACGGCGGCACGAAGGAAGAGATGCAACGGCTCCTTGAGGATGCCGAGGCAATCAGCGGCGTGCACTACGACATCGACAACTACTCCGACGTGGTCGACGCCATCCACACCATCCAAGAAGAGCAGCACATCGCGGGCACCACCGCTAATGAGGCCGCGGGCACCGTCGAGGGCAGCACCAACGCCATGAAGTCGTCGTGGGCGAACTTCCTGACCGAGCTGGGCAAGGACAACGCCGACATGGACGCCGTCTCCAAGCAGCTGGCCGACACCGTGGTCAACGCGCTGAAGAACATGGCCAAGGTCGCGTTCAACATCGTGAAGAACGCCGTGAAGGCGTTCCCCGGCATCGTCAAGGGCTTCTACAACGCGCTGAAGCCTCTGCTCAAGGACTGGCTGGGCAAGCTGAAGAACGCGCTGTCAGAGGCGTGGGACGCCATCAAGACCGCGGCGGTCAAGTCGTGGGAGAACATCAAGACCGCCGTCGCCGACAAGTGGGACGCCATCAAGAAGGCCGTCACCGACAAGCTCAACGCCGTCAAGACCGGCATCTCGACCGGCTGGGACAACGTCAAGGCCACGGCGCTGGCCAAGTGGGAGGCCGTCAAGGCGTCCATCGTGGCCAAGTGGGAGGCCATCAAGACCGCCGTCGCCAACGCGCTCAAGGCCGTCGTGACGGCGATATCGGGCGGCTGGGACAGCGTCAAGACGACCGCCACCAGCAAGTGGGAGGCCGTGAAGTCGGCCATCGGCGCGAAGTGGGACGCCATCAAATCTGCTGTCGACGCCAAGCTGACGGCGGTGAAGAACGCCGTGTCGGCGGGCTGGGACTCCGTGAAGTCAACGGCCACGAGCAAGTGGGACACCGTGAAAGGCGCCATCACGGCCAAGTGGGACGAGATCAAGGCCGGCGTGGGCACAAGGCTGGACGGCATCAAGTCCGCGGCGAGCACGGCATGGGACAGCATCAAGTCCACCGCCAGCTCGAGGTGGAACGCCGTCAAGGGCGCCATCACGGACGCCATCGGCTCCGCGAAGAGCTCCTTCTCGACCAAGGTCGGCGAGATGAAGTCGCTGGTCGCGAACTTCAAGCCGACGTTCTCCAAGATAGCCGCGCCCGTCATCGGCTCGATATCGGGCGTCCTCAGCAGCATGAGGCAATCCATCACGAACTTCAGGCCATCCTTCTCCAAGATAGCCGCGCCTGCCATCGGCTCCATCTCCGGCGTCCTCGACAGCATGAAGCAGTCCATTTCGAACTTCAGGCCGTCCTTCTCCAAGATCGCGGCACCGGTCGTCGGCTCCATCTCAGGCGCGCTGGACACCATCAGCCAGGCCGTGTCCAACTTCATGCCGTCCTTCCCGAAGATATCGTGGCCGACGCCCAGCATGCCACACATCCCGACGCCGCACTTCAGCCTGTCGTGGAGCAGCATCCTCGGCGGAATCGTCAAGGTGCCGAGCGTGTCCTTCGACGGATGGTGGCGCACCGGCGGCTTCTTCGACGAGCCGAGCGTCATCGGCGTCGGCGAGGCTGGCCCCGAGATGGTGCTGCCGCAGCGCGGCAGGCTCATGGACGACTTCGCTGACGCCATCGCGTCGAAGGTCGGCGGCGGCGTGACCGTCACCGGCAACACCTTCGTCGTGCGCAGCGACCGCGACATCACATCGATAGCGCGCGAGATCAACAGGCAGGCCGACAGGCAGAGGAGGGCCGCGCTGTGAGCTACGAGCTGACCTTCGACGGCCACGAGCTGTCCGACCTCTTCGCCGTCGAGCGACACGCCACGCGACCGCTCGGGGCGTGGGAGCCGACGCTGGTGGACGTGCCCGGGCGCGACGGCGCACTCTTCGCCGGGACGCGGCGCACGCCCGTGCAGCTGACGTTCGACCTCTACGCCATCGGCGGCACCCGCGAGGAGCGGCAGGTCGCCATGCGCACGCTGGCCGGGTGGCTCGCCGTGGACTCCCCGCGCCAGCTCGTGCTCGGCGACGAGGGCGGGCTGTGGCGCATGGCGGTGCCCACGGGCGACGCCGCGCAGGAGGCGTTCCTCAACGCCGACCACGTGGCCGTCACCTTCGAGTGCCCCGACCCGTGGCTCTACGGCGAGGCGCGCACGGCCACCATCCCCAGCGGCGGCAGCGTCGAGGTGGAGGTGGGCGGCACAGCGCCAACGTGGCCGACAATCGAGTGCGAGGCCACGGGAGGCACGCAGGACAGCTGGGTGGTGACGCTGGACGGCGGCCCCGCCATCTACGCCGCCATCCCAAGCGGCACCGAGCTGGAGGTCACCGCCGACTGCGGCGCCCGCACGCTCATGGTCAACCGCGAGGCGGCGATGCTGCCGCCGGCATACGACTGGCCGATGCTCACCCCGGGCGAGCACACGCTCGCCATGGCGCAGGGCACCGGGGAGGCCACCGTGACGTGGCGCGAGAGGTGGTGGTAGCGCATGGCCGAGGCGCCGCGCATTATCGTCACGTCCCACGACGGCGCGGTGGTCGGCGACCTCGACCCCGCGCGGCTCGTGGACATGGTCGTGGTGGACGAGGTCAACGGCGAGCGGTCGCTGTCCGTCACCACCACGCAGGAGCTGTCCAAGGGCGACCGGCTGCTCTGGCGCGACGGCATGCTCAAGTGGCGCGAGTACGTGGTGGAGGCCGACGAGGCGGAGCACTCCGCGGGCGAGGCCACCCACGCCTACTTCTGCCCGTGGTCGCTCCAGTACGACCTCTCGCGCACCTTCGTCAGCGCCATGCCCGGCACGGGCGGCACGCCCGCCACGGCGGAGCAGGCGCTGGAGGCCGCCCTCGGCGGCACGGCCCGCTGGGCCGTCGGCGCCGTGGACGTGGGGACCGTGGGCAGCGCGTCCTTCTTCCGCATGTCGGGCTGGGAGGCGCTACAGACGCTCGTGGAGACGTGGGGCGGCGAGGTCGACGCGACCATCGAGGTCGGCCTCGCGAGCGTGACCTCGCGCTCCGTGAGCCTGCTGGCCCACGTGGGCGACGAGGGGGCCACGCGCCGCTTCGACTACGGCCACGACGTGTCCGGCATCAGGCGCACCGTCATGGACGAGCCGTGGACGTGCCGCGTCATCCCGCTGGGCAAGGCCGAGGAGACCGAGGGCGGCGGCTACGGTCGCAAGGTGACCATCGAGGACGCCAACGGCGGCGTGATGTGGCTGGAGGACGCCGACGCGGTGCCGCTCACCCGCGTGCCCGACGGCAGCGGCGGCTGGGAGCACCCCGTGCAGGTCGTGGAGAACGAGGCCATGGAGACCGCAGCCGACCTCAAGGCGTGGGCGCTGGGGCACCTGCACGACTGGACGCGCCCCAAGGTGAGCTACGAGTGCGACGTCGTCCAGCTCGCCGAGGCGGGCATGGACGCGCACGGCGTCGCCGTGGGCGACGAGTGCGCCGTGGTCGACGCGGCCTTCGGCGAGGTGCCCATCCGCATCGAGACGCGCCTGCTGCGCGTGGAGCACCACCCGCTCGACCGCTCGCAGGACGTGCTGACCTTCTCGAACCTCGTGGGCGGGCTCGGCTCGCAGCTTGGCGACATAGCGCGCAGCGTCGCGCAGGTGCAGTCGCAGGTGACGAGCCTCAGCCTCAACCAGTCCACCGCCGAGTACGTGAGCAACCTCATCGCGCGCATGAACGCCGAGGCGAACGCCACGGGCGGCTTCACCTACATCACGGAGGGGCAGGGCATCCGCACCTACGACCGGGCCGTGAGCGACCCGCTGGTGGGCACGGAGGCCACGCAGGTGGTGGAGATAAAGGGCGGCAACGTCCGCATCGCCGACAGCCGCGACTCCGACGGCGACTGGGAGTGGCGCACCGTCATCGTGAGCGGCCACGTGGCAGCAGACGTCGTGACGGCCGCGCAGATCACCACGGGCTACATCGGCAGCGAGGGCGGCACCTTCATCGACCTCGACAACGACACCGTGCAGCTCGGCAGCTCCGACAGCTTCCACGTCGTGGCCGACTCGCAGGAGCTGGGCTTCTACCAGGCCGACACGCGCGTGGCCTACGTCAACGGAAACCAGCTCTACATCCCCTACACCGTCGTGCTCAACGCCATGCAGGTCGGCGAGGAGGGCAACAACTGCTGGGAGTGGCGACTGCAGGACAACGGCAACCTCACGCTCAAGTGGATTGGATAGCGACATGGCAGCACCTTGGAGCAGCACGGGACTCCTGACGAGCAACAAGGCCGAGCAGGCCGGGAGGGGCAGCACCTACGCCCTCCGCGGCAAGATGGCCAGCTCGTCGCCCACCGAGACAGACACTACGTACACGATACCAGGCGTTAAGCTGTCGACAGTCCTCTCCAAGACGTCGAGCGAGAGCTTCACCCTCGCCGCGCAGAGCATATCCAGCGTTTATGTGGGGGTGTCCATCGGCGGCACCACCAAGCTCGAGTACTCCGGCACCAGCATCACCGGAACAAAGTCCGGCAGCATAGCCATCGCCAAGACGCACCAGTCGCAGTCGGTCACGCTCAGCCTCAGGTTCAACTATGTCGGCTCCATCGTTGCCAACTACAGCGGCGGAAGCGGATGGTCTGACTTTTACTCGAACACGGGTCTACCCGTCTACGGCAGCCACACCTTCACCGTCCCCGCCAAGACGCACTACACCGTCAGCTACAACGCCAACAGCGGCTCGGGCGCACCGAGCGCACAGACCAAGTGGCACGGGGAGACGCTGACCCTCAGCAGCACCAAGCCGACCCGCACCGGCTACACGTTCCTCGGGTGGTCGACCAGCTCGACCGCGACGAGCGCGACCTACGCGGCAGGCGGCAGCTACACCGCGAACGCCGCGGCCACGCTCTATGCGGTGTGGAGGATCAACACGTGGACGGTGGCCTACAGCGCCAACGGCGGCACCGGCGCTCCGGCATCGCAGACCAAGACCTACGGCCAGACGCTGACGCTGTCCAGCACCAGGCCCACCCGCAGCGGCTACACCTTCCTCGGGTGGAGCACCAACGCCGCCGGCACCGGCACGGCCTACGCGCCGAGCGGCAGCTACACGGCCAACGCCGCCGCCACGCTCTACGCCGTGTGGGTGGCGGTGCAGGTGACCAGCCTCAGCGCCTACCGCTCCGACAGCGCTGGCACGAGGTCGGACAGCGGCACCTACGGCCACCTGAGCGCCGGGTGGAAGGCCATGGGCACCATCGCTGGCACGGTGGCCGTGACCGCCACGGCCAACGACGCGAGCGTGACCAGCAGCCTGTCAAACCGCAGCGGCAGCAAGACGGCCACCGCAGACCTCTCGAACACGTCGGTCGGCACCTTCGGCGGCTCCTACGCGCAGGACGTGGCCGTGCGCGTCTCCGTGACGGCCACGCTCACCGTGAGCTACGGCGGCTCCAGCCGCTCCGTCAGCGCCACGCGCGTGGCGACCATCCCCAAGGTGTTCCGCCTGCTCGACGCCCTGCACGGCGGCACGGGACTTGCCATCGGAGCCATCGCCACGCTGGCCAACACCTTCGAGGTGGCGCTGACAACGCTCTTCCAGAATGTCGTGGAGGTGGCACAGGGCAACATCACGCGGGACGGCACCTACACCGAGCCGATGAACGGCGACCACCAGATTCGCCTCGTGGACGGCTCACGGCGGATTCTGAGCTACGTCGGGGCGCACAAGACGGCGAATAGCCCGAACAACTACCTGCGGCTCACCGCCTACGGCCCGTCTGGCTCGAAGACCGCCAACGTCTACATCTGCGCGAGCGACACGGAAGGACTCATCTCGACCGACTGCGACTTGGGCACCAGCCTCAAGCAGAGCGCCTCGGGCAGGGGCTACTTCCTCAAGGACTCGGCGGGCAACAGCTACCCCGGCGTCTTCGACAACGGCGAGAACCTGTGGCTAGGCTCCACCAAGACCGCCTCGACACACCACAAGGGGCAGACCTTCATCAGCGCGGGCCACAACGGCACCAGCGGCAACGCGACCATCTACGTCAGCGTGCCGAACGCCGCCAACGACGGCGGAACCAACTATGGCGTGTACCACACCGGGAACAAGCCGACACCAGCCGACATCGGCGCGGTCAGCACGACCACGTACAACACGGTCACGAGCGACAGCACGGGGACGGGCGTCGTGACCGCAAATAGCGGCTTCTCCGTGTATACGGCAGGCAACCTCAATCGCGCATACAAACGCAACGGAGTCGCAACCGTCTATCTCGGCTTCAAGACGACGAATGCGCTGACGGCGGGCACCTCTTACAACATCGGCACACTAAAGAGCGGATGGCGAGCAAATGCGATGGCCGGGCTATGGGCGTCGGGCACGCGCTACGGCATCAACGCGAGCACGCAGGCAAACGGCGAAATCTACATGACGCCTACGGTTGCCATACCAGCAGGCACGACGTTCTATTTGAGCGGCACCTTCGTACAGCCATAGGGAGGCCACCAATGGACAACGCGATAACCAGCTTCATCGCGTGGGCAGCCCAAATCGCCTCGGCTGTCATCGTCACCGCCCTGACGGCCCAGATAAAGGCGCGGCAGGACGCGGCGGAGCGCAAGCGAGACGAGGCTCAGGCGGAGACGGATGCCAAGCGCAGGGCCGAGGCCGAGTGGCGCGAGCGCGTGGAGGGCAGCGTGGCCGGCATAGACGCCAAGCTCGACGCGCTCAACGAGGCCACGCAGACCACGATGCGCACTACGCTGCTGCACTACATCGAGAAGTACCTGACGCGCGGCTGGGTCACGCCCGAGGAGCGGGCCAGCCTGATGGACATGCACCGGAAGTACGCGGCGCTCAACGCCAACGGCTTCATCGATGGCTACATGGCCCGGGTGGCGGAGCTGCCCGACAGAGAGATCTAAGGAGGACACAATGGAGTACTTCTTGCCAGACCGAGTTTATGACGCGGCTAAATGGCTGGGCCTCATCGCCTGTCCCGCCATCGCCACCTTCGTCGGCGTGGTCGGCCCCGTCTGGGGCATGCCGCACGTCGACGCGGTGGTGACCACCATCAACGCCGTGGGCCTGCTCATCGGCGCACTCATCGGAGCCAGCGCGGTCACGGCGAAGGAGGCGTGAGATGCCCACACCGCAGGAGCGCCTCGTCGCATGGTTCGAGAGCCAGGTCGGCTATGCGGCTGACGCTGGCAAGCACAACAAGTTCGCTGTCTACATGGACTCGCTCGGCATGTACAACGGCCCGAAGAACGGCTACGACTGGTGCGACGTCACGTATGATTGCGGCATCGCCCAAACGTTCGGCCCGGACATGGTGCAGCCCATGCTCAACCAGCCCAAGGGCGGCTGCGGCGCGGGCTGCGAGTTCAGTGCACAGTACTACAAGGACATGGGCCGCTTCTCCCACACGCCGAAGATCGGCAGCCAGATCTTCTTCGGAGACTTCGACCACACCGGGTGCGTCGTGAGCTTCAACGACGGCGTCGTCAACACGATCGAGGGCAACACCGGGTACTCCGAGGGGTACCCCGGCGGCGCGGTGCGCCGTCGCAGCTATGCAAGGAACAGCGGCTACATCGCAGGCTATGGAGAGCCTCGGTGGGAACTCGTAGAGGAGGACATCGTGACAGACAAGGACAAGCGCGAGATCGCACAGATGGCAGCTGACATGGTCATGGCGAAGATGAGCGCCAAGAACGCGAACGGCGTGCCGAAGGTGGCCGAGCTGGTGCTCGGGGCCAAGAACAAGAACCTGGAGACCGTGGACTTCTACCAGATCGTCCGCGACATCCGCAACGCCCTCGGCATTTATGACGGCCAGAAGGTCACCAAGACCACCGCGACCAACGTGGGCTGGGACAAGTCGGTCGTGAGGCGCATCGCCGAGAAGCTCGGCGTCAAGTAGGCCCGCATGGGCAGGGACGCCAGGGACATCGTCGTGGCGATCGTGGCGACCTACGCGGGCTTCGCCGCCGTCACGTGGCTCGTCATGCGGTTGATGCCGCTCATCGTGTAAGGACATGCGCCCCCCACCGCTGCGGCGGTGGGGGGCGTTTTTGTGTCCCAAGCGCGTCCCAAATGCGCCGAAACGGGGCATCCGGCGGCACGATGCGCACGCAAAAGCGCAGCTAGGGCATGTTGTGACACGGGACGGCACAGGCTAAAATGATGCAGCAGATGATGCGCAACCTGCAAAGGCGCAGGTAGATGGCCTAGATAGCCGCACTCCCGTCCCAATTAGGCCCATCGAGCCACGACCACCCGGCGTCGAACGGGTGCTCGCGGTAGGCGTCGGCCACCGCCGCGGCGAACAGCTCGGCCTGCGGTCGGTCGTAGTGGGCGCCCGTGACGCCCTCCCCACGATGGCCCATCAGCGGCTCCACGAGCCACGGGGGCATGCCCAGCGACCACCGGCAGTTGGTCTGCCAGGAGTTGCGCAGGTTCTGGAAGATGTGGCGCTGCGGCTCGGGCAGCAGCGGCAGCACGTCCAGCCGCCACGCGCGGTTCACCCTGTCCCGGCTCACCCACAGGCCCGCGCCGTCGTGCGTGAGCGGCCAGTCGGGCGGCAGCTGCGACGCGGCGCGCCCGAGGGCCAGCGCGGCCCTGCCCGGCACCACGACCGTGCGCCTGCTCTGCTCGGTCT
>Ga0326511_10001890_pt1 | contig 17220 bp, 20 predicted proteins | sample 0_2496_0518_D_FD_203701 | JGI IMG/M metagenome (GOLD analysis project Ga0326511, IMG submission 203701) | Bovine rumen microbial communities from UC Davis, California, United States - 0_2496_0518 | ecosystem: Host-associated > Mammals > Digestive system > Stomach > Rumen | place: USA...
TTGCATAATATTTGTTCCAACAATCAGGGTATGATTCAATATAAATTTTTGATTCAAAATAATCAAATAAAAAACACAAAAATACAATTGTGGCAAATATAAAAACAATAAAACTTAGTATTACAAATAATGTATAAATACCCCTGCAAAGTATAGCTACAATTGTTAACCTACTGCCACAACAAATTGACAAGTAATTATTAAATAAGTTTGTAAGTTTTTTATTTTTAATAATACCAAGTCTTTCTGTACTAAAGAAAGCATATCTTATAGCTACAAGTATGGCAGGAACACTATAAACTATATATCCTATAAATATAGGTAAAAAACTTTTCATATTATTCTCCTTTTTTAAAATATTATATAAGATTTAAAAAAATATTTCAAGACTTTTTTGAGGCTACTATATCATCATCTTTTGCTTCTAAAACAATATCTTCATTTTCTAACAATTCTTTTAATATTTTGTTTTCTTTTTCAAGTACGGCTATTCTTTTTTCAAAGTTTTTTATTCTATCAATAACAAATTTCCTAAATTTATAAGCGTCCATGTTTTATTTTCCATCATCAAAATTTCTTCTTTTTTCTAATTCTATTCCTTTCCTAATTCCTTCTTCAAAAAGTCTTTTGTTTGATATTGGATATGGTTTGTTATATTTTAGGATTTTCCCACAATCCTCTTCCAAATCATTTTCTTCCAGCCAATCTTCATAACTATATTCTTTGTCATAAAACATAATTTAATCCCTGGGTGCAAGAGCACCCAATAAATTTATTTTTTAAAATGCTTTACACCGTCAAAAATTTTGTTGTCAATCACTCTCTTCAAAACTTTTAATTGTGTTCTCAAATCAGACTTTTCCTTTCTAAAGCTTTCTTTTGTAGGAGCAGTCATCATATCGTGAATATCCATGATTACAATTGCTGCAATATCATAAATATCCATATTTTCTTTTTTTATAGTTTCCAAATTTGCAACTATTTCTTCAATTTTAACATTCTCTGTTTTTTCCATATAATATCTCCATATATTTAAACTTATTTTATAATAAAAAAATTTTTTTTCAAGTTAAAATATAAAGGAAGAAAAGATGACAGAACAAGAAAGCGCTTTTTTAAAAAGTATACAATATAAAATAGAGCACTATGACATTCATAATTACAAAACTAAACAAAAGCTTACAATAAGAGATGTTTTGCCATATGCAAGAAACAAGTTTGTGACTGCTCATTATAATGATGGAAGTCCAGATGAAATAATAGATATTGGTATTGAAAGTTTTCTTTATAAATGTTCTCCTCTTTTATTTTTGGAAAAATACGCCCAGTTTGAATTGCCAGGTGTTGGTAAACTTGGCTGTAAATCATTATATTATTTTCAAAGAGAAATACTCAAAGATTTTAATAATTGGAAAAAAATAGTACTTACCAAAACAAGACAGGCTGGTTTGAGTACTTTGATGAGCCTTATCTTTTTCTGGAAAGCTGTGTTATTTCCAAATGAATGGCTTGTTGTAATTTCAAAAGACGGTAAATCGGCCCAAGATTTTTTGGATAAAATTAAAACAAACCTTGAAAATATTCCAGAATGGTTTGGATTAAAAATCACCAAAAACAATGTCAAAGGCGTTGCTTTTTCAAATAAAACTAAAATAGATACTTTCAGTAGATCTAAATCTGCTGGTCGTGGTACTTCACCTACTATGGTTATACTTGATGAGGCTGCTTTCTACCTTACAAATTCTATTATTGAAGGAATTGTATCTTCTGTCATGCCTTCTTTGTCAAGAACCGGAGGACAACTTTTTGTTGTTTCTACGCCTAATGGTTCTGCTGAGGGTAGCGAAGGTTATTGGTATTATAATCAGGTTAGACAACTTCAAGAAGCAGGTGGTATTAGTGGATTAGCCAAGCTTTATGATGTTGCATGGTGGGAGGTTCTTGACTATCCTGGAATTACACCTTATAAGGGATATAATGATAAAGTTCAAGGTTATATAGACAGAGACTATTTTAATAATCCAGAGGTTAAGAAAGAAGCATGCAGATTCTTTGATCCAATAGCCAAAGAACACTGGAAAGATAATGCCTGGTTATCTTATCAGATGGAAACTGCTGGTAAGGTCAAATACATGCAGGAAATTTTGCAGAACTTTGTGGTCACTGGAAATACTGTATTTTCCGATGAAATTATTTCTAAAGTTTCTGCTGAAACTAAAGTTCCTATAACAAAAGATTATCTAAGAGACAGACCTCTTAAAGGATTGTGGATTTGGAAAGAACCTCTTATAGATCACAAGTATATAATGGCAAGTGATATAGCAAAAGGCAGTGGTGATGATAGTAGTTGTATTCAAATTATAGATATGTCTTCCTACGAACAAGTAGCAGAATATTCTGGAAAATGTACTACTATAGATTTAGCCAACTATGCTTATAAAATAGGTGAATATTACAATTGGGCTTTTGGAGTTATAGAATGTAATTCTGTTGGAGAAGCTACATTTAGTGAATTATATTATAATTTAAATTATCCAAATTTATTCAAACAAAAAAAAGGTAAAAATGGCAATGAAGTTATAACTGGATGGATTACATCTACCAAAACGCGCGATTTAATCACTGATAAATTTATAGATTTCTATTATGATGATATTATGTGGAAAAACTATCATCCTTATTCAGAAAGACTTTTAGATCAAATGAAATTCTGGATTTGGAAAGGTGGTAGGCCAGACCACTCTGGTAATGCTCATGATGATAATATTATGGCAATGGCAATTGGTCTGTTTAATATAGCTGAAGGTATTAGAAAAATAAGAAATGAAGATGATACTTTTTTCATAAGTGAAGATGGAACGAATATAACATTAAAAGATACTAAAAATACAAAATTATCTGATGAATATTTAAATAGCAAAAAGAAAGATGAAAATGTAAATGCTAATATTTATAGAAGCATGGAAAAGAAAATGTATCAACAGGCAGGGATAAACCCTGCCGATGAAGATGCTGCTGATACTTTAAGATGGTTGATGAGCTAATAATCCTTCATCTTTGATTATTTTAAACATTTCATCAAAGCGATTGTTCCAGCTACAAGTTGCTAATAACATATTATATTTATCATCTGGAACTTCTTTCAAATAATTTTCCAATTCTAATTTTTCAAAATCAAGACAAGAAACAAAATCTTCATAATCTGTATAATTGTCTTTTAATTCTTCGTTTATAAGAGTAGGAATATGTGCATTTACATAATTAAAGAATTTATCAGACAACTGATTTTTAGTAATGTCGCTAACTTCTAGCAAGCATAATCCTAAATGGCACTTGCATAATTCATCATGTAAGTCTTCTTCTGACATCCATGGTTTAATTATTAAATCTGGATTTTCTTCTTTAATTCTATCCAATTCTTCATTTGGTATTCCTACCACTTCTATATCCCAATCTTCATTTAAAGCCTTTAAAAGATTAAGTAAATTAAAATCTATTTTATTTATATTTCTACCAGCATATACAGCAGTCTTTTTTTCATATTTTTTTACATCTGTTTTATTTGGTTTTACTGAACAACCATTTGGAATATAAAAAGCTTTTTTATTTTTTATTGCAACATTGTCAAGTATTGTTTTTGAACTTGCAAAAAGTAAACTTGAATAATATTGATTGATTATATCATTTTTTATTTCATCATATTTATCATAAACAAATTTAATATCGTTCATTATTAAAAATTCAACTATTTTATTGAATGTAAAATTGCATTCACCTTGAGAAATTATTACCAGTGGCTTTTTCTTATAAGAATAAAGCTTATTTATAATACTATCAATGTAAGCTTTTGTATTAGTTATTTCTTTAAAAGGGTAATCCAATACATTATAATTTTTCTTTAAATAATTAAGCAATTTACTTCTTCTGTAAATACCTTTTTCATCATATTTAAATAAATAAAAAATATCTTCTTCAATTCCAACATCAAACATTCTTCTTATTTCATCATTATTTAGATGAATGGCAAATTTCTTTGATTTTTTAAGTTTATTGACATTTTCTTCTGTTAATTCATCTCCATAATAATGGATGGCAAACGGATTTTTATTTTTTATCTCTTCTTCTATATTATTGTTAGTAATTAATATTTTTTCTATTATATCTGTAATATCAAACATCTTAACTCCTTTATGATTATTCTGTTATAGCCATTGGGAAAGTTATAACAGTTACCATCCACTGTACGTTAGGAGACACATTATCTCTCCAAAGAAATCCTGAGCGATGGTTTGTAAGTGTTGCAAGCCCTGTAACTCTTACGTTATAAGAACCACTCTTTAATTTGACTGTTTTTACATAAAAGGGATTGTTATCAGCACCACCACTATTCAATTGTCTTCCAACTTCATTACCATTAAGAGTTATGCTTACAGTTGTTCCACCACCAGCAGCAGTAAACCATTCATTCAAATATCCACCAGAAACAATTATATACCCTTCAAAAGAATTTGGTATTGTTACTATTTGCTGTTCTGTATTATGATGTTCAAAGCTTTGAACACTTGCACTTGAAAATGCACTAACAATTTTATCAAAATTAGCTACATTGTCTGTTAAATCAATTACTTTTTCAATTGTTCCTTCATTATTATATATATATGAAAATACTCTGTTAAATCTTTGATTTCCTTCATTATCATATAGCACAATATTTTCTTTTGTTTTGTCTTTATCACCACTATTTGGTTCAGGCTGTCCGGCTGGGCCTAAAATAACTTTTGAATTTTTATTTTGTAAGTTTAACATTCCATTTTCTTCTTTTATTTTTATATCATTTGGATTATTTTCCGAAGAAAAGGTCAATGTATTTTTATCAAGTTCACTTTTTTCCATATCGTTCTCCTATTATTTATCTGCTCCTACACTTTTATTATAATCTTTTAAAGCCTGTATTAAATTAGCTGCTTTTGTAATATTATATCTTTTTATAGTTCCATCTGGATTATAAACATATGATATAAGATCGTTGCAATAAAATTTAATATCAACATAAGGATAACTATAAAAACTATCAGCTTTAGCAGGCATTTTATTTATATTGTCGTTTCCTTGTTTTGATAATAAAGATTTTTTCTGCAAATCTTGTTGCTTACTTTCTGATAAGTTTTCATTATTACCAAAAGTAACTGTTGGTGAAATATATTTTCCTTCATATTTTTTTAAAAACCTTACAGTTTTCTTTTGAGAGTTTGCTTCATCTTTATTTTCACCATCAAAAGCATATTGATCAACATTTCCATTTGAATCTGTTTTTTCACCAGCGTTTTCTACAACTATAAAAGCATTATCAAATTTTATTTTATTGTTATTTAAATTTGCCATATTATTTATCTTTTGTCAACTTTTTCAAATAAAGTTAAAAAATAAAAAGAGGTTAATTACATGATAATTAATGGTAAAGAAGTAGAAATAGATTTCAGAAGAGCTGCACAAATCCAGGATAAAGTAAATAAAGTTGAACAATTACCAGATAACTCAAAAGTTGAGGTAAATAACCGTGAATTAAAGCAATTACAAGACATAACATCAAACACTTTTGATAGTTTTGATGGTTATGGTATGAATAATAATATACTGCTTACTGGAAAAAAGTCAAAAGAAAATAGGAAAGAATATTATACTACCTACCAAGAAATGTCAGACAGTAATTTTATTAACAGAGGATTGCAAGTAATTTCAGACGATTGTACACAAAAAAATAACGAAGGTCATACACTAAAAATTTATTCAGATGATGATGATACAAAAGAAATATTGGAAGATTTGTTTTATCAAAGACTTAATATAGATAAAGAAGCTTGGTCAAATGTATATGAAACTTGTAGATTTGGAGACAACTTTTTTGAAATAATTCCAGACTCATATAAAAACCCTACGATGATTGCAAGAATAAGATACTTGGAACCTGATAGAGTTAACAGAATTGAAAAGAATGGTAAATTAGCTTTCTATACATATACAGCAGATACTGCTGAACCAGAAGAAGCATTGTTTAGAACAGCAGATGTTTCTACAAAAAAGAAAGATGAAGATAAAGTAATTTACAAGCTTGAACCTTGGCAAATAGTTCATTTCAGGCTTGCAGATAAAGATTTTCATCCTTATGGTGGTTCATTACTTAAAGCAGGTGTTAAAGCATTTAGAAGATTGCAACTATTGGAAGATGGTATTACTATTTATAGATTGGCAAGAGTTCCAGAAAGAAGAGTATTTAAAATTGACTGTGGAAATTTACCACAATCAGAAGCCAATAGGCAAGTTCAAAGAATTAAAGACAATTATAGAACATCACAAATACTTGATGACAGAGGTAATATAAACAGACAAGCTTCTGCTTTGTCATTAACACAAGATATTTTTATTCCAATGAGGGAAGGTTCTGGAACAGATGTATCTACTTTGCAAGGTGGAACAGCTTTAAATAATATAGATGATATAAGATATTTTAGAGACCAAGTACTTTGGACAATGAACATTCCTCCAGAAAGCTTAGGATTTACATCAGATCAGTCTGGCGGCTCTCAGGGTCGTGGTTCTTTAGCAATGCAAGATATTAAATTTAGTAGATTCTGTGAAAGAATACAGTATTCTATAGTAGAAGGATATACAAAAATTGCTGCCATAGAACTTTTCTTTAAGAAAAAAAAGAAGTCTGATTTAAAGAATTTTAGATTGGAAATGACACCTCCTTCAAATATTAAAGAAATAATGGATTTGGAATATGCAACTAACAAAATGAACTTAATACAAGCAATGACTGGAACAGGCTTGTTCCCAAAGAAATTTATTTTACAATATGTTATGAAATTAACCAAAAAAGAAATTGATAATCTTATTTTCTTTAAGGATTTGGAAGTTCAAGCCAACCAGGCACAAGAAAATGCTATGATTGGTGGAATGGGTGCAGGAGGTATGTCTTCGGATATGGGTGCTACTCCAACTGGTGATACTTCTGGTGGTGATATGGGCACTGCTCCAGCTGGTGATACTACTGGTGGTGATATGGGCACTGCTCCAGCTCCTACAGCTTCTATTAATACAGAAGACTTGGAAAAAAATTTGGTAAAAATATTTGGTAAAGATATTCTTATTGAGAACAAAGAGGATTTTGTAAAATTAATAAAAGCTGCTGAAGATTATAATAATAGCTTAAAAGAAGATAAAGCTGTTATTGAAGATGAAGATTTAGAAAATAGTGAAATTATAAAAGAATTAACAGATGCAATAATAGGCAAGCAAAAAGTAATAAAAACTAACAATCAGGCTATAAACATGATTTATGAAAATGAGCTTGGTGGATTAAACTATGATAAAAATGAATATTATACGTTTGGCCAACCAAAGAAAAAGACAGGGCCAAAAACTGGAGAGTTTTTATACGAAGAAATTAAATCAATATTAAAATAAAAAGTTAAAATTATATTTATATAAATATGCAATACGAAAAAACTATTAATAAAATTTTACAAAGATTAGTTCAAGAACTCCCAATAGCAGAGGAAGGGGATTTACTAGAAACGCAAAAAACATTATATCCTTTAGGTTCTATTCCTAGAGAAGAAAAAAACATTATAATAGGAAGCGTAGAAGTAACCCCTCCATTAGCATGCTCAAAAGAATGGAAAAAATTAATGAACAAAGAAAAAGCACCATTGTGTGAAATATATAAAGACATAACAAGAGGTGATATTTTAAGAGTTAAAAAAGTATCAAAAAGTAGTTTAATAGTAGAAAATTTAAGTATTGATAATGAGTTTAGAAAAGAATTTAAAATAGACAAAATAGAATTAGCAAAAAAAAATTTTTCACTAATAAGAAGAAAAAGTGTGGAACTTATAAGAATTTTAGAAGATTTAGATGAAAACAATTAAAGATAATTATATATAAACTATGGAGAAATTTTTATGGAAATAGGAAAGTTTAATAATACTTTATTGCTTAGTAATAAAAATGTAGAAAAGCTTGCTAGAAAATATATTAATGAATCTTGCAATGCCGCACTTATGGAAATGTTCGAAGATAAATGTGTTTTGGCCGATCATACAAGCGGACAGATTTTTGAAGCTGACTACTCATTTGATGGAGAAACATTTGTTTTTGAAAATTTTCAAGAAGTAGAACTAGAACAGAACAATAATTCTTTGAAAGAAGCTATTGGTGATTATTTCGATGATAAGAATGTAAATTTAACTGAATCTTATCAGAATGTTTCAAGTTCGGTTTCTGATGTTTTTGAAAGCTCTCTTTCTGAGGCCTTAGCTTCTAAAAACATGGAAAACATTATAGACTATTCACAATTGTCTGGAATTAACGAAGAGATTGAAGATTTAAAAGAAAATGCAACTTTCAAAGCATATTCTGAAAGAATTGCAAATAAGCCAGCAAGCTCTATTAAATACTTTAATTGGAAGGATCCTGTTAAAGTTTCTGTTTTAGATGAAGATGAAAATGTAATTCTTAACAAATCTATTTTTGACAAAGCAAAAAAACTAAAGTCAAATGTAGAATTTAAAAAGACATTGGCAGAAGCTGCGGAAGATAGTTTGAATGGTGATTCAACAGTATTGGAAGAATTTATTTCTGAAAATGATAGTATTATTGCTTTAAGCGAATCTGAACTTAATGAGCTTGTTGGAATGTCTGTAATTGGAAATAAAAATCTTATGGAAAATAGAAAAGAGATAGTTGAAACTATTAATAATTTTATTTTCAATGATTTAGTTCTTAGTGAAAAGAAGGCTATAATTGAAGCTGAAAAAGTAGAAAGTGAAAACGAAGATAATGAAGATGAAGCACCAGAAGCTTCAGAGCAAGATGTAGAAGCAATTAAAAAGGCATTAGAAAAGGCAAAGGAAAAAGCTACTGATGAAAAGCTTATTTCAAAGATTGATACAATCATTAATTCTTTGACGGAAGCAGTTGAAAACAGTTCTACAGATGTTGCAGCAGTTAAGGAAGCTGTTATATTGCTAAGTATGTAATTAAAATTAAAATTAATTAATAGGCCACTTTTAAAAGTGGCCTATTTTTTTATAAGTTAATATTATAAAACGTGAGGAATATATGAATATAGCAGATATATTAGGTAATTTACCAAAAGCAAATGAAAATGCTCTTTCAACAGAAATCTCAAAAAAAACAGAAATAAGAAGAATTAAAAGTAGAATCGAAAACTATATTACTGAAATAATTAATTATTTAGGAGAAGAAAATAATTATATTCAGAATAATCTTAGTTATGGTGGTCCAAACAGAGGTGTTATTCTTTCTGATGAAGATAAGAAAGAATTAATTAATTTTTTGGTCTCTGAGGTTAAAAAGGTTCCAGAAAAAATTACTACAGAAATAAATAGTTTTTTTGAAGGAGTTAATAAAAATTCTGATTCTGATGAAAAAACATCTGAACCTGAAGAAAAAGCTTCAGAAAATGTAAAAGTTTCTGTATTTGGGTATTAATATGAAATTTAATGAATTGTTAGAAGAAGAAAAAAATATAATTCTGGAGAAAAGCATTCATGCTATGAATAAAGCAAAAAAACGCAATCAAGAAAGAGAAAATGACAAAGACAAAGAACCAGAAATTACTCCAGAAATGAAAAGAAAACTAAGAGCTCATAAACATGCAGACTGGAAAGAAGATGGTAGAAACAAATTTAAATCTGGTCGCGAAAGGACTGTGGCTGCTGTTATAAACCTTTGTAAGAAAAAAGGAGTATCACTTTCTACAGGTACTGCAAGAGATTATATTTATGAAAAATTCTTGCAGTGGGAATCAAGAAGAGCTGAAGCTGACTGGATTTTAAATTTGGAAGAATCTTCTAAAAAGAAGTTCGGATATGATCCTAGAAAATATGCTCATGTAAATAAGGGTGATACTGTTGGTTTAGGTGGCCCTGGAGATCCAGAATATAAAGGAAGAGCTTATTTTTTTACAGGACTTATTAATGGTTTTGCAAATCATTTCATAAATAAAAAATCAAAATATAAGCCTTGGAAAGAAAATTTAAAAAAGCATAAAAAAGAAGTAAAAGCTAGAAAATCAGCTGAGCGTAAAGGCAAAAGTTAATAAATAGGAGAATGATTATGAGTTTTAAGGAAAACGTAGAATTTTATTTAAAATATGGAAAAAATAAAAGCTTTAATTATTATGGCTTTGATATAGCAAATGATAGTATAGCAGAAGAAGATGAAGATAATAAAGAAGCTTCTGTAAAAACAAAGAAAGAAAAAAAGTGTCCTAAATGTGGAAAAGAACCATGTGAATGCGATGCTTCTATGAAAACTGGTACTCATGGTGAAGAAGACGACGATGGTTGGCATGCTTCAACACAAACAAAAATCAAAGGTGGAGATGATGATGATAAATGTTGTGCATCTACTGGAACACCTCCAAAAGATTTCGGAGCAACACCAGAAGAAATAGAAATGATCAAGCTTATTAGAAAAAATGGTGGTTTTGGAGGTTCTTTCAAACCAGAGACACCAGAAGAAGTAGAAATGCTTAAATTGGCTAAGTCTTGGACTAAAAAATCAACAAAAGCTTCTGTAAAAGATGATAAGGGTGCTGGATATGCTCCTGCTTGTAAAACTTCTAATAAAAGCTTAAAAGAAGAAATTCTTAAACGTTTGTAATAATTAAGCCCGCTGATTAGCGGGCTTTTTTCTTAATCTATAAATTCTGGTATAAACTCTGCTTTTATTTTATTTTTACCATAATTCATATAAACCGCAAGACAATTATGTAGATTAAATTTTAAGTCTTGTGAATTTACACTGCCATTATTATAATTAAAAGTTCTAATAAGTTTTTCAGCTATTGGGTAATCACAAATTAAATTTTCATCTTTATCAAATTCAATATAAAATTTCATGCTATTATCCTCTTAATTCTTTTTTGCTTAATCCCTTTAGAATTTTCTTTATCATATAATTCAATTTGTTTAATTTGATTATTTTTACTCTCTATTTCTGTTCCTTGAAGATAATTATCCAACCAAAAATCTAAATAAGTTGTATATGAATCAACCTTTACAATCTTTGCTATTTCTTCTCCAGAAGTATTTAATACTGGTATTTTTTTTGAAAATTTCATTTCGTTTTTAAATGCTAAAAGTATATTTTTTTTTAGTTGCTCATCTGAAACATTATAATACAGTCTTTCTATCATATTAACTCCTTATCCAAAAATAACCATTTCATCTTCTTTTGATTCTTCAATCTTTTTATCATCATTTTTAAGAGCTTGAATAGCTTTTACCTTTGCTTTATCTGACATATTTGAATTTATTATTTCATTACAGACTTCTTCTTCTGTTTTTTCATTTTCATCTACTATCATATTAACTCCTTTTTTAAATTTTAAAAATATTATTTTATTTTGTCAATTGGTGACAAATCTCCATTTAATAGCTTAATATCATTATATCCTGCTTTTTTATATAAATTTGCTCTCATTTTAGAATGCTTAGACAAAAATTTAGCAGTATCAACAAAATCATAAAAATCTACTTCTGTTTTTTCACCTTCTTTAAACCTTAATGAACGTCCTATTTTTTGTAATACAGCTACATTTGATTTACCACCACAAGCAAGTATCATTGCCTTCATATGAGTAATAGAAATACCTTCCTGAAGAATAGTAGTACCAATTAAAACTGGTAAGTCTCCATCATCAAAATCTTTAATGGCTTGTTGTCTAACATCTAAAGGAGTTTCTCCAGAAATAAACATAGAATTAGGAATTAAATGCTGAAGTACTTCTCCATGATCAACTATATTTACTACTATAAGAACTCCATTATTATATATATCAACAATATCCTTAACTATATTGTTTCTTCTTTTTCCATTAACTATCTCTTCTGTATAAGCAGTAGCATAATCAAAATAATCGTCTTCTTTGCATTCATTTTTAACCATATAAATATGTGGTTTAGCCATTACTTCATTTTCAAGAAGCTCACTACTTTCAATTTTAACAATAGGAGAACCTAAGAATTGTCTAATTCTTGCATAACCTAAATAATCTCCAGTTCTAGAAGGAGAAGCTGAAAAACCATATTTTAAAGCACAACCAAATTGTTTAAAGAAATCTTGAAAAGTTCCAGCAGAAACATTATGGCATTCATCACAAAGTACTACTTTAAAGCGAGTTAAATCTCCTAGCTTTTTTACTGATTGAATTGTGGAAACCATACATTTTCCTTTAATTACACCTTTACCAGAACATAACCCACAATCTATTCCATCTTTTTTAAAATCATCTCTTAATTGAGAACCAAGCATTACTTTATTAACAAGTATTAATGTTGGAAGATTGCATAATCTTATAAATGCAGACATTATAGAAGATTTACCAGCAGATGTAGGAGCTACTATAATACCAGTATTAGTATTAATCATTGTATTTAATGCTCTTATCTGATGTTCTACATATTTAAAATTAGGATTAAAGTATTTTCTTAATTCATCATGAGAATATTCTTTTTGTTGAAATTTAAAATGTGTTCTATTATCTTCGAACTTTGTAATTTGTAAATTATTTTGTTTTGAAAACAAAATAATTTCTTTTGTAAAGCCTGCAAAGCAAACAAAGTATTCTTTTATGTCTTTTCCAAGACAAACATCTTTTACTGCCTCTGGATGAAACTTGCCTCCAAAAAAGGCAGATTTATTATCTTTGAATGTTATGAATTTTTTTATAAGTTTTTTTTCTTTATCATTGTCAAATTTTATCATTAGTGTTAAATCATTTAGTCTAATTTGCATAAGCATATAATTAATGCAGAATGTTTTTTTTGTCAAATAAAAGTTTAAGTTAATTTGTATGATGAGAGTAAATTACATTTACAAAAAAAGTTCAAATATACACAATTTTTCTTCAGTTAATTCAACTACAGAGTTAAAGGAATATATGAATGATTTGGTGTTTTATTCACCTTTAAATGATATATATAGAGCTGAATATGCTTTGTATGATAAAGCAGCTTATTTTGAAAAAAAACCAGAAATATTTACTGGTGGGCCATTTGGTTCTTATTTAAAAATAACAGACAAATACTCATTTAATATTAATAATTTTGATAGCATAGATGACAATATAAGAATCTCTTTTTATTTAGGGGCCAATAAGCTTGTTAATAATTCAACAATAGGATTAAGAAAAAAAGAAACGTTCCCAGAAAATGGACTTCCAGCTGGAAGTTATTCTTTAACAGTTCATGTAGAAGGACAACCAACTTCTACAATGATTTTAAATTTGTCTGAAGGTTCTACTGTTAAACAAATAAAAAATAAAATATTGTTTAATTTAGATCCAGTTATTTTTCCATATGAATTAAATTCAGCTAATAACGAACAAGATTTAATAGTTCTACAAGCATTGTATGAAGGTAAAGAAATAAGAGTTTCTGATGGTTTAGATGGAATAAATTTATTAACATATTTTAATATTGAGCCTGTAGAATATGGAACTGCTCCAAATTTTAATAATACAGTTTTTAGATTTAGAAACTTAATAATTAAGCATGAAAGAAATGTTATAGATGGAAATGCTAAATCATTCTTAAATTTTACTTTTGAAGGTGAAGAAAATCAAGAAATAAAAATTCCATGGAATAATGATGCAATACATCTTGATAATATAGAAATCAACACAGATGATAATTTAGTATATATTTATATAAATGGAAAAGTAAAAGCAGTAGAAATATTAAAAAATAAACTAATAAAAAATGATAATACGCTTACTTTAAGTGGTGATAATGGCTGTCAATATTCTTTCGATGAACTAATTATTAATAAAACTTGTATACATACAAAAAAGGAATTTGAATTAGATAATAAACAACTTACAAAATATTCTACAAAAAAGCCATATATAGATTATTATTTTGATGGTAATAGCTTAAAAAAAGGAATGAGTTTAAATACAATTGCTCAATCAGGAATTCATTGTTGCTTATGTGATAATAATAACTATTACTATTATTCAACTGGTGCTTGGAGAAGCGCATCTGGTAATTTTAATAATACAAATGATTGGTACACTTTTGCTGAAAAAATAAAAGAATACGATTTCAGTAATAAAGAACTGTTTATAAGATGTTTCTTTGTTTCTGATGGTACTACGAGTTCTTATTTAGACGTTCCTTATTTTGAAATGGAAGATGAATCTTATATAGATAGCGAAGGAAACACTTCTGCAATTCTTATAGGAACTAAAGAATGGAGTATTAATGGAGAACCATTAAAAGAAGATTTAACAGACAAAACTCTTACAATAACAACAGATGTTGGAAGTTGTGAAATAGACTTTGAACCTGGTTTTCATACAATAGATGAAACCATAGAAAGAATTAACAGTTTTTATCCAGAAGGAATAACAAAATGTTCTAAAGATGGTGAAGATAGAGTATTGTTAATTTCGGAAACAAAAGGTAAGGAAGCGTTTATAACTGTTTCTGGAAGTGCCGCTCCTATAATTTTTGGAGATGCTGGGCTTACTGCCAATGGAGCAGATGCCAATGCTGGAACAATAGATTATACAAAATTTTATGATGCTGTAAGAAATTATACTGGCTCTCCTTTAATACCAATGGAAATAACTGATGAACAAATGAAGCTATTTTTAAAAGAAGCTCTTGCTTATTATAAGAGATGGAAAGGAGATGAAATAAACCAATACACATGCCAATTAAAAGGAAATTGGAGGGATGGTTGGGAAATTCCTTCAGTTATAGAAAGTCAAAAAGATATAGTTGATATTATTTTTAGACCTATATTCCCAATTACTTTCTATGGTTCAGATTTTATAGATAATGGTACTGAAAATATATTTGCTTTAACAATTGCGGAAAGTTTATTTGGTGGTAGAGGTGCTATTAAAAATGGCCAAGGAATAACTCAAGATTATTATATAAGTTTGATGGGTATGCAAGATTTCAGACAAACACTAGGTCTTAATCCTACTTGGGAAATTATGAATAATAGGATTTATATCTTCCCATCACAAGTTTCAAGATTTACTAATGTTTCTGTTAGATATAAAGCACCACTTTCAGAAGAACAATGTCTAAAAGACCCAGACATGATTAAATATGTTCATGGAAAATGTTTAATGACAATGGGAAACATTCGTGGGCAATATGGTTCTGACTTAACAACTGGTGAAGCATCACTTAAATTTAATGCAGATGCTTGGTATGAAAGAGGCAAAACACTTGTTGATGAAGTCATGGAATATTGGAAAAAATCTCAACCACCTATGGGATTTTTCTTTGGATAATGGAGAATAAAATTTATGAATAGAGATATGGAATTAAATTCAAAAGAACAACAAAAAAATAGAAAACAATCAAAAAAATGGTTAAAAAATTGTCTAAAAGAATTAAAAAAAGAACTAAAAAGCGATAAAAAAATAGAAGAAGAAAGTTTAGATGATGAAGCTTTAACAAAAAAGAAAAACAGATTTGAAGATTTTAAAAATACTGTTGAAAAAAATTATGCTAATACTTTTATTAAAAGTGTAGAAAAAGCTGCTAACAAAAAATTTAAAAGTGATAAAATAAAGAAGATAAAATTAGATTATATGCTTAATAATTTAACTAACGTAAATATTTATGATTATGATGACAATTTAATACATGATAAAAAATTAGAAGATAAAATTTTCAAATTTGCAGAATTAAAAAAAGAAGCAAATGATCGTAATTCAGACAGAAGATTTAAAGAAAGAAAACAAACAAATATGCATGATAGTTTATTAAACAGAAGTCTTGGAGAAGAAAGCTATTTTAACTATTAAAAGTTAATAATATGGCAGAAACTACAAATTTTAATTATATAGATTCTTTAATGAATTCTACCAATGTTCAGTTTATGGCGGATCAGCATGACCATGCTGTACAAACAACTGGTAGAAAATCATATATATTTTTACTTGATAAGATTGAAACTGAGCTTTCTGATGTTTATAAAGAAGAAAAACATGGTAGAGTTTATTTGCCACATTTTGAACAGAGAGCATTATATAAAACTAATACTTTTTCATCTTTATTGGATTCTGCTAATTATACAGAAAAAGAAGAAAATTTAGAAATGGAATTTGATTTTGGAAGAATGGTTCATAATATTAATGAACTTAAATCAAAATCAGCTGGAAAATTAATACTTACAAATAGTAGTAAAATTCCATTAGAATTTGAAATAAGTGAAAATTTTATAATCAGAAACTATTCAGAAATATTATATTCAAAAAAAATAGAAGGAAGTATTTATAATTTTATAAATAGTATATTAAATGAAACAAAGTTAGTTAATTTTGAATATACTGGTGATAGTGAAGAACTTAGTTTTTTAGAAAAACTAAGTTTCAAACTTTTACCAAGAAGAAAAAAAGAAATAATTCTTAATAATTCAATTTATAAAAATACATCAGATGTAATTACCAGAGGAGATTTAATTCTTAATGATAGATTTAAATTATACCAGGTTGTAGGTGCTTATCCTAAAAATGATAGTTATGGACAATATATAAGTTGGAATGTTGAATTGCAACTATTTAATCTCGCAAAAGCTGATGGTCTTCCAAATGATTTTAAAGAATTGATAGAAGAAAACCAGTATGGATTAGGAAAAATAAATATATGACAGAAGAATTTAATACATTCGAAGAATATGCAAAATGTGTATATGAATATTTAAAAATAGTTTCTCATGATTATCAAATGGCATCAAATGATGCTGTTAGAGTTGTTTATGCAACAGCTCCTATAGCTTATGCAAAAGAACAAGAACATTTTGCTAATGGTAGTAATGTTGGGCCATTAATAACTTTTTATCAATCTGGAATAGAAGTAGATCATGGTTCTCAAATGGGTGCTTGGAAATTCTTGCCAGTACAGAGAAAAGAAGGAAATTATTTGTTAAGAGCGCCTATTATTTGCAAGATAAAATACACTGTAACTATAAATGCTTTGACAGAACTTCAAGCAGACTTATTGCAGGCACAAATAATGCAAACATCTCCATTTCATAGACCGTATTATACAAAATTAAATGGCCAGTTTGTTTTAATAGAAAGTTCTGAACCAACTAATACTTCATCTGTAGAAGTCGGTGACAATGCCGATAAAGTTTCAAAAAGAGAAATTATATTAA
>Ga0326511_10001892_pt1 | contig 17206 bp, 14 predicted proteins | sample 0_2496_0518_D_FD_203701 | JGI IMG/M metagenome (GOLD analysis project Ga0326511, IMG submission 203701) | Bovine rumen microbial communities from UC Davis, California, United States - 0_2496_0518 | ecosystem: Host-associated > Mammals > Digestive system > Stomach > Rumen | place: USA...
TTACCGTCTATCACCTTGTCTGTGAATGCTACAATAGCCTTGAATGGACTGTTGCGCTCTTCAAGCATACGGGTTATCACTTTGTAGAATTCAATGGCACGTTCTATGCTACTGGTTATTACCATGGCACGAGCATGACCTCCAATCTTCATATATACCTTCTTACAGAAGTGCTCAACGATGATTTCTGCCTTCTTCTCGATAGTTTCCGGCTGACGTTCCACGTAGGAGCGAATCTTGCCCAGAGCTTTCTTCTTGTCGTACTCGGGATCGTCTTCAACAGCCTTCAGTACACGATAATAAGAAGAATAAGGAGTATAGTTTTTCAGCACATCAAGGATGAAACCTTCCTCGATGGCTTGCTTCATTGTATATTCGTGGAACGGGATGTACAGAGGTTCTTCGCCAATGCGCTCAACTCTATCACCGAACATTTCCAGAGTCTTGTTCTTTGGTGTTGCGGTAAAAGCATAGTAGTTGGCATTCTTTGCCATCTTCCTTCCCTTTATTATTCGATGAATCTTGTCCTCGATGTCTTCTAGTTCATCATAGGGATCTTCAATATCTTCCGCAGCCATCATTGGATAACCATCTTCCTCTGATGTAAAGCCTGTGCTCAAAGGTATGACAGGAGTCGCATTTCCAGATATACCAGTTGCAAGGTTAGCAGACAGCGAACCATTCTGGCTGCTGTGTGCCTCGTCTATGATGATGGCAAAACGCTTATCCTTCAGCGAATTGCCTATTTCATCAAGGATAAACGAGAACTTGAAGATGGTAGAGATGATTATCTTCTTGCCGCCAGTCAACAGTTCACGCAATGTTCCTGACTTGTCTGCCCATCCTACGAGATTGCTCAGACGCTGGAAAGCATTGATGTTGTCGCGTATCTGCTTGTCAAGGTTGACACGGTCAGTTACCACGATGATGCTATCAAAGAATGGCTCCTGATTGGGTTGAAGCAAGGTGACAAGTTGATAGGCAAGCCAAGTAATCGAGTTCGACTTGCCACTTCCTGCACTATGCTGAATGAGGAACCTTCTGCCGATAGGGGATATTCTTGTGACGTGGAGCAATGACCTGACGGCATCCAGCTGGTGATAGCGAGGCCAGATGACCGTTTCTTTCACTTTGTGAGACTTCTTATCTTCACTTGTTATCACCTGTGCGAAGTTCTCAATGATATTCGAGAGTGTAGGCTTTGCCAAAATATCCTTCCACAGATACGAGGTCATTGTGTCACCCTCAATAACAGGATTGCCAGCACCGCCATTCACGCCACAGTTGAATGGCAGAAACCAGGAATCCTTTCCAGCCAAGGCTGTACACATCCAAACCTGACAATCATCTAGCGCGAAGTGAACGGCACAGCGTTTCTTCTGCAACAGCAGTTCCTTCGGGTCACGGTCTGTACGATATTGCATGATGGCATTCTCGTAGGTCTGCCCTGTGTAGTTGTTCTTCAGCTCAAAGGTGGCAAGTGGCAAGCCATTAATGAACACCACAAAGTCTATCTCGTTGGTATTCACCTTCGAGTACATCACCTGGCGTATAACGCCAAAGATATTATGTTCGTAGGCGACCTTCGCACTTGGGTTCAGTTCTGAGGGCAATGGATAGTACAAGTCAAAGGTTGAGCCATTGAACTTATATCCCTTGCGAAGCACATCAGACACTCCGCGTTTGGTTATTTCGTTACTGAGACGGGTGAAGAACTTCAATCGCTCACTTGGCGACTTAAAGCACATCGACTGCTCAACCTTCTCTGGTTGAGTTTCAGTAACGAACCGTTCCACCCACTTGTCAACAAGAGCAAAGTCCTTATTGAAAGCGTGTGGAGTCTCTTGCTCATAACCATTCTGCTGTACGAGCCAATCGACGATTATCTTTTCAAGTCCTGTTTCTGATGTATCCATATTAGCAGACTTTAATTTGACCTGTTACAACATCGCTGATGAGACGTTGTTTGTATTCCTTAATTGATTCAATCTCTTGCTGAAGCTTTGACGTAAGAGAATCAAACTTTGCCTCCTTACATTTGATGAATTCTACTATAGCCCTCTGTTCGGACTGAGGAGGGATAGGAATCATTTGCTTTTTCAGTTCTTTGAATGATAGAGTCAGTCGAATCCCAGTACCCATTCCGTGAAAGAGTTTCATACTATCCATGCTCTTAAAGAGATATGTATAATAGTCATAGTTTACACCTGTTCTTGGGCGACACACAACATAAGCAGATGTAATTATCCCATCCGATGAAGCACAAGCAACACGTTGAGAAACAAAGTCATAGTTGAGATTCAGGCCATTAATCAAAATATCCCCTGCCTTTATCTTTGAATACTTCACATATACACTTCGATATTCTTCAGGATCCCCAATCTCGTTCTTTGGAACTAACTGCCCATAATTAAATTTAAAAGCATGTTTAAACTCAAAATTCTTGTTAACATCTATTTCACCAGTAAATAAAGAAGCCATACGTTGTTCTTTCCAATGCTTTGGAATCTCTGATAGCCAAGAGATATTAGTTGCTCTCATCTTGACATCAGGATTAACTCCATGAGTTACTGCATCGGCAATAATACGCTGTTTCAATTCTGCTAACAACTCTATTTGCTTCTGTTTCCCTTCAAGCATCTTGTCTAACTTTGAACATTTATCATCTAAATAGGAAACGATAGAATGTTGTTCATTTATTGGTGGATAAACAAAAGGAATTGCAAATAGTCCATCTGTATAAAGACGCATAAAACCAGCAGCGACTCCAGTAGTTCTCTTTGTAAACTCCCTTATATAAAGTGGGGTATGGAACATATATTCCATAAAAGGAAGATAAACTCTATCATTGGGTGTATAGACGGCATAATCAGGACTAACCAAACCATCGTATTCGGAAATAGCAAATACTCCCAAATGAGCTTTCAGTTTGTTGAAAACAAGATCTTTCTTGAATACTCTTTTTGCGCCTATGAATGTAGATGCCATATTAGGAATAACATCCATCTCTTTTGTTGGTATGATGCCATACTTTTGACTCATAGAAAGAGGCTCTTCTAATCCTGTATCAGATTTGTCAACTCTTTCAGAAAGGAGTGCCTTGACTCGCACAGTTTTCCAATGTCCAGGTATTTGACCTATCCATTGAACACCACTATCTTTATATTCGTTATAATTCCTCATACTTACTTCAAGATTTCAGCCCAAAGTCCATCGGTTTCTGATTCAAGGATGTTTACATCTGTCATAATCTCATCGAGACTACGGAGCTGAACAGGCTTGTAGAAATACTTTGTAAAGGATAGTTCATAGCCAATGATAGGTTCGCCAAACTCAACCTCACTGTCATATGGCTTTACCTCATTCTCATAGAATGCTGCAATGCCACCTGGGTACAACAATGGTATCTGCTCCGATTCCTTCTTCACACATACCATCTGTGGTTTACCCTTCTTCAAGATGATGTTACCCTCATCGTCTCGCTTAGGACGCATGACAGGTACTTGCCAATAGCCAAACTCTTCGTTCTTGAATATCTTGCTTTCAGGTGTTTCCTTGAAGTCGATTAGTAACTGAAGGATGCGGTTGCGGTCATCTTCTGCTGTTTCACAATTCTTCTCGCCAAGGTTCTTACGAAGTGGCGTGCAGATATTTGATGCATCAATTAACTGTACATAACCCTTACGCCGTTCCTCTTTACAGTTGGTTATAATCCAAATGTAGGTTGAGATTCCTGTGTTATAGAAGTCTTTTTCTGGCATCGCCACAATAGCCTCTAACAGGTCATTTTCAATGATATACTTGCGCAGGTTGCTCTCGCCACCTCCAGCACTTCCTGTAAAGAGTGAACTTCCATTATGAACTTCCACAATGCGAGTGCCGAGTGGAGTGTCTTTCATTCTGCTGACATTGTTAGCAAGAAAGAGCATCTGGCAGTCGCCAATATCGGGAATGAAGCTTGTCACTCCATCAAAGAAACGAGGGTCGGTCACCTCCTTCTTGTCGCCCAATCCCCAGTTCTTTAGGTCTTCCTTCCACGGAGTGCCGAAAGGAGGATTGCTGATGCAGAAGTCGAATTTCTCTCCTGCATGACCATCCTGGCTAATAGTTGAGCCATAAGCAATGTACTGATGATCGACAGTACCGAGACGGTATGTAAACTTATTGATATTCCCCGAAATCATAAGGTCGGCCTTGCATGTGGCGTAGGTATCAGGCTGAAGTTCCTGCCCAAAGATACTTGTGCGAACACGTTTGCCTCCTTCCTTGGCAATGCGTTCAATCTCTTCTTGTGCAATTGTCAGAATGCCGCCAGTACCACATGCGCCATCATAGATGGTGTAGGTATTATCGGCAAGTTTGTCCTTGATAGGCTCTATTGCCAACTGTCCAAGCAGGCGCACATAGTCACGAGGTGTAAAGTGTTCACCGGCTTCGGTCACGTTGTTTTCCTCATTGAACTTACGGAGCAGCTCTTCAAAGATGGTTCCCATTGTATGGTTATCGAGTCCTGGCAGACGTTCAACCATCTTCTTTGTGCCATCCTTCTCTGTCACTTCCTCCATGACAGGCTTCACCGAGAGATTGATATTATCATCGGTAAACTTCTCCAAGAGTGAACCAAGGCGACCTGCCTCTGTGAGGTTGTCCACCTGCTGGCGGAGTTTGAACTTATCTATAATGTCCTGCACATCCTGCGAGAACCCATTGAAATACTCGATGATATTCATCTTCAAACGCTGTGGGTCAATCTCGTTCTTCAACGTCTTCATAGTAAACGCAGAAGTATTGTAGAACGGATAGCCAGTCACCTGAGTGAGAAAGGGAGTATAGTCAACAAGGTTATGGTTGTCGCAAAACTCCTTCTTCTGGAGTACGGCTACCTTCGTTGGTTCAAGTAGCACGTCGATACGACGAAGCACCATGAACGGAAGTATTATCTTCTTGTAATCGCCCTTTTCAAAAGCATGTACCAACACATCGTTGGCAATGTTCCAGATGAAAGAAAACAATTGGTTATATTGAGATTGGTTCATATGACGCTTGTTATTCAGTTATTAACTCTCTTTTCTCACACTCCAACAGTTCCGCTATCTTATCAAGCGTCGGAAGAGTAGGTTGAGTGATGTTGCTACACCACTTAGATACCGTCACAGCAGTCACTCCCAACTGTTCAGCAAGCCAAACTCCAGTCTTGTCTTTCTCAACTAATACTAGTTTTAGGCGATTTAATTTCTTCTTATCCATGTTTAATAACTTAAATTCTGATGCAAATATAACGAGATTTATTGTTTTTTTAGCTCTTTTCGTATTAATTCTTATTAAAATATGGCTATTTCCTCCTTTTTCCTTGGATATTTGCCCAAAAAATCCTATTTTTGTACCAAGAAAATACTAAAGGACATTCTATATGAAGATTACTACTTTCAATTCCGACGGAAGCATTAAGGACGTTAATGAACACCACTTCCAAATTCCTGATTTTATAACTTCATTTGATAGCAATCATTCTTTTCTGAATATTACAGATGATAGAATGATTATTTTGGATGAGGATAGAGACCAGGAACGGGAGAATTTGCTGACGGAGTTAATTTTTTTTATTAATTATGACATTGCCAATTATGCAAGTTGCATAGAGATAAAGAAAAAAGAAAGTAACAATGCTGGACGATCCACAGTCTTAATAAAGACTAGCAATGACACGGCAAAGCAGGATGCACTAAACCGGTTGTTTAGAACTTTTATGAGGACATCTAATGAACCCAAGAATGATCGATTACTTTATGAAAAGAAAAATAAGGAAGAATTATTAAATAATTTGAATGTTAGCAATGTGGTTGAGTTCTTGGAGTATAATGTCATTTATCCAATTAGGTATAGAGGTGAAACAGAACCGATAAATTATCTCCTAAATCTCATACACTGGTTTTATTATGCTATTGATAAGCAATACAAGATTGGAAACCTGACGAATGAAGGTGAAGCAACTCGATGGTTGTTGTATCCATTTGCAAACTTAAAAGGTAATGGTTTTACAAAGTATTTCTACTTAAAGCTAATCGAATCACTGTACAATCTTAATGAGAAGCACCGAGAAGAATTATATAGCATTATATTGATGATAGAATCTTTAGGTTATTCTAATAATCGAGAGCCTTCATTGAATCATCATACTCTGAGTATGATGCAAAATTTTAATGGATTAACACGTATTCTTGATGCTGAACCTTCTAGCGAATATGAAAATATCAGATTGGAATTGGAAAAAGAAGAATTTGTAACACTACATGTTCAATGTGATGTGAGCGAAGAAATAAAGACTAGTATAAAATCTGTACTAGACAAGCAGTATGAGAAATTTTGCAACATAAATGGAGATTTTATTAAACTAAATATTTGCAATAAAGCCATGCGCTTATATAAATACGACAAAAAAGAATATCTGACGAAAAAAGATTGGTATGGCTTCTATTGTTCATATCTTGATGAACTTGAGACTGAATACAAGAGAATGGCAAAAGATCCAGAAGAATTAGAATGTCCATACTACTATTATTATCTCTTAGTGACAAAATTTGAATTAGGAGATAGATATGATTTCAATGGTGAATTATTAGATTGTATCATCTTGCGCACAACGAAGAGAAAAGGTGAAAAAAAGGCAGATTTGTATGATCAAATGTATAGGCTGAATTTCATGGAAGAGTCTGCTAATGCTTTTACTAAAAAGATTCCTAACAACGATACATTTACTAATGTAGAAAAAGGTGAACTTGATGATAAAACAAAAAAGGAATTGGACGAATATAAAGATAATCTGTTAAAAGGAAAAAACAGAAAGATTGCATGTGATATTGAGCGGGGTGATTTTAAGATAGATAGTGATAATTCTACAGAATATGCTATGGTATGGCTTGAACCATTGTTTAAATTGAATCTTAACAAAGAGATCGCTAATGAAGATGAGTTTAGAAAGAAATTTGAAGCGGTTATTAAAAATGCACAGATAAAAGACTATCTAATAAGTAGGAGGAAAAGAATTGTTGTCAAACATAATTTGAATATTAAATTGTTACTTAACATAGTAGGTTATTTGGCAAATGAAGGTAAAAATATCAACAAAAATTACGTGGAGTATAGAGTCGGTGCCAAGTTAGAAAAGGAAATTGCATATTTCTGGAATATTAAGCGAGGTACTCGTAGTTATCACAAATATGTGTCTGGATATGAAACTGGTGATTCAGATTTATCTCAAAAGATCATAAAAATCCTCCAATCATCATTCAATTAGAAGACCAAGAATTCTATTTTATTTGGAAGTACTATAAGATAGTTATTTGGTAATTGTCACATAATAAATACGTCAGCAACTTTTTGAAAATGTTGCTGGCGTATTTTTTTGTGAGTATTTATAAGTTTTTGATGTTTATGGGGGCAAGCGCCATCATTATCTGTCGTTGTATTGTCGTCAAAGAGGTATCTCATCGCAACGGTGAATAAACGGTACTCTGACAGTGTGAACATCGGTATCAGTTGAGCGTGATCAGCAACTATGCAACTGTGAGACAACTACAACCCTTATTGTATCATAAAAAAAGAAGAATTTGAAATACAACATTTATACTTGCAGCAAAATGTCATCAGCTATTCAATAGTTACAAGATGTAGGTGTAAACTTTACCATTTGGAACTATTAGTTTAAGAAGGTATTGAAAAGAAACGATAAGTCCGAGCCTGATTTCGTCACGAGATGAAAAAATTGATAAGGAATTGAGAATAACGGCCACTCGTTACTGCCTATAGTCAGAGTTTACTACCGTAGCTAAACCAATGAAACAGACAAACCATTGGTACACTGATAGCAATACAGACGGTATGCGTTGAGCGTTTTTTTTACAAGAAAATTACGATACCCCCAAACTGCTTTTTGGGGTCAGATTTGCTAATATTTACCATTTATTTACCATATCTATTTTTATAAAAACAGCTTTTATAAAGCATTTTTGAAAATGGTAAATAAAGACTTCCCATTTGGTATAAATGCCTGATTTTTAGTTACTTATATATCATTTTTAGTTTGTAATATTGCAGCAGCTTTACAAAAAAATGACATTATGGCACAACAAAAAAAACAAGAAAATCTAGGCCTCCAATTACTGAAATCGGAAGCAATAATCAAACAACTTCAAAATGAGTGTTTGAGAGCCAAGTATAATCTATTCCCAGATGCAGATTCTTGGGCTCGTAACTATTATGGGTTCGCATGCGTGGAGGAATGCCACGCTGAAGAAGATCGAGTGAATGCTATATCTAATGGATTGATAAAGTTCACTTTTGAATCTCATCAGTATATGCATTTCACTCTTGATGGCTGCAATAAGATATTCCATCCATCCTCACCAGATCCATATAAAGGTGTCAGTAAAGCCGTAAAGAAAGCTGTCAAGGAATACGAGCAGATGGTTAATACATTTCACGTGATGCAGCAGGATATAGACAGACTTCATCAAGTTCATACAAAAGACACTTTTACCAATATGAATAATAGTGAGGTAGAAACATACATTGATAAAGTATGTAAGCATCTCATAGAATACACTGAAGCATACTATATTCCTGAAGCTCGCGACTTCTATAATCAATTCTTGAGGTCATCTTTTGGTTTAGACTTCTTTTGGATTGAAGTGTGTATCGACGAGTGCTCAAGGTTATATCTTAAAGTCCATAACACAGTCACTAACAGTGTGGCAACTATCTCATTCCGTATCCGGGGAGGCATCTCAAAAGCTATCATAAAAGAATGGCATATAATTATTAATAATAAAAAATCAACTATGAGAAAGAAGAATGATGGAGCTGTCAAGCAAGATATTGCTATGCAGCAGGTTAGCAACAACAAGAGTCAGAATTATGACGCAGCTCAAATCGTTAATTTGATTATTAAGTCAAAAACAGATTCTGAGCTCCAGAGTTTTTTACAATTGGGCAATATTGACATTTCTGAGTGGTTGACTAAGGCTACAAACGGGATGGTCACTTGTTCTATTACGGATAACTCTATTGAGTTTACCAGTATTATAACTGGCTGTAAGATCGTCTATCCTATATCTACTCTTGAGTCCTCCGTTGTACGACAAAACTTAATTAAGCATCTCAACTATATCATTGAGGATGCCGAGGCAGCACAGGTTAACGATATGTGTGACGATACTGATAATTGCTCCAAAGATGAGATTACGGAGAGCGCAAGTAATAATGATACAATTACTGAAGTATGCAGCAATGAAGATAAGAATAACTGTAGATGTGGTTTTGACAGAGAGAAATATAATGAGAACTTTAGTAATAGTTATAAAAGAATTGAAAAACTTATGTCAAAATGCAAAGGCATAAAACGTAAAAGGCAGACATTGTTTGGCCAATTGATAAGTATGGCTCGCCGTTGTGGCCATACTGGTAGTATAAAGAAATGCGTTTTGACAGAGTTATTAACCAAAAAGAACCAGAAGTTGTATAAAAAACTATATGACACTGCTGCTTAATTAACAATAGAGGTTGGTTTCCCACCTCCCTACAAAAAACAGAAAAATGAAAAAAATAAGAGTTTTCACCGCATTTAGCGGATACGACAGCCAAATGATGGCTCTGAGGAGGTTACAAAAGGACTTCCCTGGAGTTGAATTCGACTTAGTTGGTTGGTGTGAGATAGACACTGACGCTATAAATAGCCACAATGCTGTGTTCCCAGAATATTCCAGCAGGCATTATCCAGATATCGCTAAGGTTAACTGGAATGAAGTACCTGACTTCGACTGGTTCACATATAGCAGTTGCTGCCAAGATGTAAGCTCTACTGGTACTATGGGCGGACTTGAGGAAGGTTCGGGAACCAGATCAGCATTAATCTGGGAAGTACTTAAATGTATCCGGATAAAACGGCCTCAAATTGCTATTCTTGAAAATGTAAGTAATCTTATGAGCAAGACCTTTATGCCTTCATTCATTAAGTGGAGGCGTAATGTAGATAGTTTAGGATATAGAAGTGAAGCTATGATAATGAATGCTTGTGACTTCGATGTTCCACAGAACAGGAAGCGTGTATTCATGTTATCATTCCGGAATGACATAAAGAGTGATTTCACATTTCCGGAACCGATAGAGCCAGAAAGATGTTTTGAAGACTTTTTGGAGACCAACGTTGAAAACAAGTATTATCTTTCATCTACAGAAGTAACAAAATTCGCGTTGGCTATCTTCGGAAAGGCAATTAATTCTACCACTAATAATCATCTTTATGGTGGTCACTATATCAAAAGAATGCCATCAATAACTTGTCATCACAAGTCCAAATCTGGAGACAGATCAGTAATTCCAACTATAGTAGCTAGTGGCTATAAACATTATAGATATAAGAACTGCTATACTCAAGGCGACTATCCTAAGTGTCGTGTCTTGGAAGTCTGGTCTGAAGGATCTGATGTCCCTATTTATAATGACATCATTGACAATGCCTCATCAAGTAATACGGATATAAGAAACTATTCACTTGATGTCATTAGGGATGTAATCCGTTCACTAAAAGAAGGAGAGTATATTCGCCTTCGCTTGATGACACCAAAAGAAATGCTCCGTTTCATGGGAGTTGAAGATGCCGATATAGACTTAATGCTAAAAAAGTCAGGCAAACGTGATTCTTACTTATATAAACAAGCTGGTAACTCTATTGTAGTTGATGTCCTTTACTACATATTCAAGAATTTATTAATAAATTAATTATTAGATTATTATGGAACAGGTAAATCAAACAAAAGCAATGTCAAAACAAACAGATGACAACAAAGTGAATCTCACGAAGTGCGAGAAAATGCCAAAATTCGCGTTCAAAACTACGGTCCTTGACTGTATTAAAAAATACATCCGTTACAAATCAAACAACAAAAAAAAGGCGAATAAAGAATTTAGCCATCTAATAACAGTAATTAACAAATATCAGAAGATTAAATTTACACTTTATCCTATAGTCGTTGATCAATTTTTCTATAATATATGGCATTTTTATCTACAGGGGTGGGGAATGTCCCCATTAACCATAATTCATCTGACAGAGCAACTTCGTACAGTTGTGAAATGGGCTTCCAAGTACGGAGTCCGTTTGTCTGATACTTTTGACGAATATTATATGGACAAAGCCCCTGCCGCAAGAATGCGTATTGCACTCTCACAGGATGACATAAACCGTATTATGCATTTTAACATTGATGAACTGGAGTGTCACTCAAAAACAAAAGAGACATTTAAACGAGTACGAGATATGTTTGTGCTGGACTGCTATCTTGGACAAGGATACTCAAATTTAATTCACATCTCCAAGTCAAACTTCAAAGACGGTGTTTTCAATATTGTTCAGAAGCAGACAGGTAATAATATTGTTATAGATTTAAAAGAGATTTCCGCATATCCAGAAATCGTGAAAGAGATACTTGAGAAGTACAATTACAAAGCTCCATATTCTTGTGATATCAGCAACTATAACAAGCATCTCCATAAGTTATTCTTTCTTGCGGGATTTACAGAAACTGTTCGTTATGCATACTATTTCCGTGGATTTAGGTCATGCAAAATTCTTAAAGAAAAGACTTTTCAAAGGTGGCAATTGATTAGCAGTTACACTGCAAGATGCACCATGATTTCAAATGCAGTGAAGAATGGTAAAAGTCATGATAAAATAATGTATGTAACAGGTCACAAGACACGTGCTGTATTCAAGAAAAACATCCCTTCTTTACGATATGACTATTTGTCTTCTTGTCAATTCTCTGGCTATTTCGAGAAAGAAAATTGGCAACATTGCATTCATAACAAGAGGTGTCCTAAAATAAATTGCATCTTTAGGTGCTAATCATGCTCAACTGATACCGATGTTCACACTGTCAGAGTACCGTTTATTCACCGTTGCGATGAGATACCTCTTTGACGACAATACAACGACAGATAATGATGGCGCTAGCCCCCATAAACATCAAAAGCTACAAAGTGGTATCATATGTGCGATACAGGTGGTATACTTTGGTGTGAGAACATCGGTATCATTTGGCCGATATTATCATTTAGGAGATGATGATTAGTATGTGGCAAATGAATTCATATATAGTGTTATAGTTTTATTTCGGCCAAATAATAAATGACAGCAAAATGCAGAAAGCACCATGTCTGCACCACCCCTTAATTAGGGTTGGGGTGGTTATCACTCACAACTTAACCCTCAACAAAATATGGATGACATATAATAGTAATGAAGGCCATCCAATTTGGCAATTTAGACAAAAAAAGTAAATATAAGTATAACTTGTAGAGAAACAATTACAAGTATTATGATTAAAGACAAGGATTATCAATTTCAGGTTTCTATCAGCAAATCGCCCTACAGGAATAAGATAGAGACAAATGCAGCTGTAGCAAGTGATGAAGAAGGAGAAAAACTGAGAAAGGCGTGTGGTTTGAGAGAAAAAATCTCATTTTACCAGACAACTGTTACATCATCTGGATTACTTGAGAAATGTCTTGAAGGACATACGTTCTGCCATTTGTTCGCGGGATTCCCAAATAATGATGAGAACCACACTTATCTTAAAAGAGATGGTTGCTTTACCCTTTCAGGTAAAGCTTATGGCTATTTTGCAGGTTCTTATACTATAGGCATAGACATTGACAAAACCATCTATGGGAGTCCTTCCGATTACATTAATAGACTTTCCATACAACCGACTTTCTGGTACACTTCTCTGTCACACATGCAAACGGATTTAGAAACAAGAGAGTTCAAAGGACCAAGATTCAGGTTAATTTATGTTTTTGACCAGCTTATAACTGATCCCTATTTCTTCAGGTACTGTTCTTGGAACCTTCACAATAGAATTGAAGTTGATACAAATGAACCCATAAAAGATAAATGTGGACTACTTTGTACTCAGTACTTCAACGGTACCAACTGGAGTGACTCTACTTTATCTGTTGACTACGGACAAACAGACATAATATATTCTTTATCTGACATTAACACTACAAATGAAGGCTACCTACTATTTCTTCAAGAAGGCTGTCACTATACATCACTTAATGGCAAGCAAAAAGAAGAGATAGAAAATAGAATCCGTTTACTTTTTTCCCATTCTAATATTATACAACAACAACACCACCAAATAATATCAACTTGGGAAAAAAGTAAACAGCAGGCGGGAGATGTGTGCAAAATAAGATCGTCCTTGCTCAATGACGCACAGAGATTGCCCTATGACGAATTCTACAGTTATTACAAACACCTATATCAGTATGTCTATCGTGTTGAACGGAATGAATGGAAAACGCTTGGTGAGATAAAATACCAGTGGTGTGATGACAGCTATCTTGAACTGCCTTGGATTCCCAATGTGATTACGGATGGACAACATAGAAGAAATACGCTTTTCCATAGAGCATGGCTAAGAAGACTTATCAAGCCTGATATCACACCAGATGAAATGTTCTTCAATCTAGTGGTAGACTGCCAACGTTTTTTCGACAACAACGATGGAGCCTTAAATGTCGACTTGTTAAGTAACAAAGTTTATGACAGCTTCAAATTTGACATCAGCAGCCTTATTGAAAAATACAGTAATGTGTATAAGTCTACGAAGGAGAGCAGCCAGAAGAAGAAAGTGATTATACATAGAGACAGCAGAGGAAAGACATCTGCAAATGGACTTGTTAAAGAGTTGCAGCGGCAGATACTTGATACGGTGTATAACAAGGATATGACCGTTGAGGAAAATCTGCATATATTAAACGACAGTGATATTGATATTAGTCAGTCAGCACTATATCGGTATCTTCTTAACAGGGGAGTCGTACCGTTTAAATCATCAGATAAAAAGTTTCAACTTTACAAGATTTTGCACAAAGGTGGCCTGTCAATCAGAGAAGAAATGAAATACCTAAAAGATAACGGTCTCTCTCTATCTACGAAGACTGTGGCTAAATACAGAAAGAAGCTTGAGGTTGTATCCAAAGAATTCCATGAACAACCTAAACTATCCTAATACTTGCTCCCCATACATTTCACAAACGTCCGATTGTGAAATGTTTTTCTTATCTTCGCGGTGTTAAAATCACCAAATATGAAGAAGGTAGTCGCATATTACAGGGTATCTACGGACGATCAGAATCTCGGAATCTCCGCACAAAAGGAAATTGTGCGGAGATACTGTGAGTTTAATTCTGCGGAAATCATTGCTGAATACGAGGAACATGAATCCGGAAAGCATAATGACAGACCACAGTTGGCTTTGGCATTGGCGGAATCCGTACTGAAAGAAACGTATCTAATAGTAGCTAAGATTGATAGACTAACTCGTGTGGCATACTTCGGTCTCCAACTATGTGAGAAGTACAAGATAATCTTTTGTGACCATCCAAACATGGGTACACTTGAGCAGAGTATATACTTTGGTATGGCCCAGCAGGAGAGGGAGTACATTAGCCAACGTACTAAGGCTGCACTTCAGGCACTGAAACAAAAAGGTGTTACATTAGGTGCTCCAAATGTGACTTTCACCGCCAACATGAGGGAGAATGCGCTTCAGAAACGACGCAGCAACTCTTTACAAAACGATGCCAATAAGAGAGCTTATGCTGTAGTCAAAGTTATGTCTGGTAACTTTAGTGAGAAAGCACGCTTCCTAAATGAGAATGGCTTTCTTACTGCAAAAGGTAAAACATGGAAACCGAACCAAGTCAAAAGACTCGTTAATCTATTCAAGAGTTAATTGCAGAATCTTTTTTAGCATTTAACCACAAGATGTCCTGTAGAATCTCTGTTTTAAGATTATAAATATCCACGTATTCAGGGCCAAGACTTCTGTGGAACTTTGCTTTCTCTTTCAAATTGCAAAGAATTTTGCCATGACTGGAATTTGTGCTTATTGCTATCATGTAGAACATGGATGTTTTATATGGATTGTCATTAGGGACACATGGCACTTCCACCTCAATATGATAGTATTGCCTAAACTCTGTCTTTGATAGTAAATCAGACAAGCGGTTACGCTTCAATATAATTGAGTCTTTTTCTTCCTCTGTCATATCACGAAAATGTCTGGCCATTGCTTCGTCTACGACAGTAAGGAGGTCTTTCTTAATATAATCTGAACTCTTTACATGAATTGAAATAATGTCTACCCAGGGGAAGAAATGGGACATTGCAGTTAAGGCGATTCTATTACACTTATCCGCAATGCTTTCTTCTAGAACAGGTATACAACAAATTGTGTCCTGTGATATTGATTCGGGAGAGATTTGACTTATAATGCTAAAACTATTCATACTATTTATTGGTTTTTTAGGACATTTTTTAGTTTGATTCTTTTATTATGTTCTTTTTCCTCTGTCCATCGGATAAAGTCGTCCATAACTTCGGAGTATACTGATATTTTTTCTAATCCTACGAAAGTAATAAAAATACCTTTGCATTTTGCTATATACTTAGGATACTTTCGAAGCATCAAATCATTGAATTCCTTGATATTCCCTGCCCAAGATTCGATATTTTGGAATTCACGTAAATCAATAATAGTTCTATGAAAATTATTCATACATAGTTATTTTTTTGTCATGAGAATCACAAAGCAATTCTATTAAACGGGACTTGCCAATTACAAATTTCACATTATCATCAAATGCCGAAGGACTGATATATTCTACGCTACCAGGAATTGCAACTTCTTGAAGTGGACATCCTGAGAAAGCTCTGTCTTTAATAATACGAATAGTACTTGGTAGAGTCAACTTGTATAGTGAAGCGCAGCCAGCAAAACAATCCTCTGGTATTACTTCTACCCCTATGGGAAGTTCTATTTCTGTGAGTTTTAAACAACCAGCGAAACTGGATTTTGACAAATTACGCACAGTTGATGAAAGAGTTAGTTCTTCAAGAGTATCTATACCAAAGAATGCACTTTCACCTATTACCGTAACCCCATAAGGGACTTTGTATTTAACCAGTAGTCTGGCAGTCGAATAGTCTGCATCAACCAAAAAACGGCCATATTCTTCAAACTTCACGCCATCCTTTACCCATCCAGATTGCACGATGCAACGAGCAAGATAGATAAGGGTTTGTTGTGTCAAATCCTCTAATGAAGTCTCTGGCTCGTTGAGATCCACAACGTTTGGATAGTACATCATTAAGTACTTCTTTTTGCTATTGTAATCATCAGAATTGTAATCTTGGGTGAATACAAGCCAGCAATGTGAGTTGTTTTCCTTGTCTTTTCTTCGGTCATAGGTGAACATGCGAAGCTCATCATCTTCAGTATGAAGCATAGGATTTACACAAATCCGGTTATATCCGGCGAATATATTAGTCACAGAACATGCTTCACCGAATCCACAAATGACAACCTCATAGTTTATAGAGTCAAGTTTATCTACGAGTTGTTTGTAAGCATCATCATAGTTGGCACTATCGATATCCTGCCAGTCCACTTTAAAGTCGTTAGCTTTTTGAAGTCTTTCTTCGATGCCATCAAAGCAGAAGTTAGTATACTTACTATCTATTACGATTAAAAAAGTTCTTTGCTCCATAGTTTTTATCCAAAAAATAAGTTAAATAAGTCTGCAAGCAGAGACAAGACACCAACAATGAGACGAGCGATAACAAGTCCCAGGAAACACCCAAAGAGTATAATAATTAAAGAGATAATCATACGTTTATTGATAAATTACAGAAATATATTACTATCACACAAAATGCTACAATAAGCAGGAGATACGGAAGTGCCTCCATGAACTCTGTTCCATTACTTTTCAGGACTGCTGAACCTCCATAGTTGAACTCTTCAGGGTTCTCAATGAACTCTTCACAATCAGAGTCTTCACATTCCTCAGCTTCGATAGTGAAGTCATCTTCGTACTTGTTTGTTTGCATACTACTATTCTTTTGAAGTGGCCAGCCAAGTATAGAACTTGACTGACCATAGTTCTACAATTGCTTAATCTCTACAACAGAAGCATGTTCCCAGTCAGTCTCTGGATACTCGCGTCGAGCGACTCCAAGCAATATACGTTCTTGTTCCCTGGGAGTGCCAGCCTGCTGCCATCTTGAAGAGTCAATTGTAAAGTCATCATAGACTTTGCCACAGAAGCGTCTGAGGTCAACTTTGGAACCTTG
>Ga0326511_10001893_pt1 | contig 17201 bp, 35 predicted proteins | sample 0_2496_0518_D_FD_203701 | JGI IMG/M metagenome (GOLD analysis project Ga0326511, IMG submission 203701) | Bovine rumen microbial communities from UC Davis, California, United States - 0_2496_0518 | ecosystem: Host-associated > Mammals > Digestive system > Stomach > Rumen | place: USA...
TTTTATACTATAATAATTATAACACGTCGATTTCAGAAATTCGAAGATAATTATTTTTTTTGCTGAATAAATGGTGATTCATCCCACGGAGCTAAAGCTCCGGGGAGTTCTCACCATACTTTTTAAAATCACGTGAAACTCAATCCAGTCCAATTAATCAAAGATTTCATCAACCCATTGATAGCGTGTTCTGCGTACTAATTGGTACCTCCGCAGCCGGCGCTCGTCGTTTCTACCGCATATCATAGGTGCTTCTTGATTAGCACGTTGTGCACATTATGCTAATCAATACAGTTCACGTAACGCTACCGACAGGATTTGAACCTGCACGCTTTGTGCTATCATCCCACAAGCTTAGGGTTTAGACATCGTAGATGATTACTCAAACGTCGTATTCCCCGAGAGTCTGCCATTTCTCCACAGCAGCGATATTACTTGTAATATTAGGTCACGCCTGTCGGATTTGCACCGACATTAACTGCCTAAGTGACGTGTTGGGTTCGCCTTGCTGTGTACAGCAGTTCATCACGCTGCCGGAGTTCCAAGTTGTCGGTCATGACTCCGACGTGTCAGTTCTCACAAGACAATTGCAAAATCTAAAAATTCCCACATACTGAGTAGGCTCTGTTTTTACGCTGATTGATGAGTCAACGACTATTAATTATAAGCAGTTCATGACGCTGCCAATAAGGTTCATCAGAGTGATTTTGCCGTTAATGCTCCGACCGGGATTCGAACCCGGACGCTTTCGCAACAGCACCTGAAGCTGTCGTGTATGCCAATTTCACCATCGAAGCGGTATTAGTTTAACTAAAATAAATAGTGTACTCTGTACGATCACTGTTCGGCATCTGATAGGTCTTGAGAACAAATCTGCTGTTCTCAACTTCTTCACCGTCATATGAGAACTCATGCATATCACGGTCGTAAGCATACCACTGATCGATATCTACTCCAGCCTGCCTGAGTTCGTCGTACATCTGGTTTAACTCAAATTCATAATGCCAACCGGTATACGGCTGAACAATTGTATTGAGCTTGTTTCTGATTAACTCGTTTATCTTCATATAAATCACCTTTTCTGAAATATGCGGCTTTTGTGCAGATTATTATAAGATTTTAGATCACATTTTAGTGTCTTACTCTCTATGTTTATATTATAACACACAATTTCAAAAAATTCGAAGATAATTTATTCAAATTCATCCACAATCTTATGCAGATCCTTTAGGAGTGGTTCCACATCAAGCCGTGTTAGTCTCAACTTATGACTAAATCGCAGATCATACTTTTTAAGCAGATCAATAACGTCGTCAACGACGTTTCTTAACTCATCACGTTCAGCTGTAAGCTCGTCATTCTCAACATCAGATGTTTCAGCGTCATATTTGTAATCGCAGAACTCACATTCTGATTTTGATGATTCAACAATGCTATTCATAAACCGCTCTAACGAATCAGCGTATTCATCACTGACAAACTGCCGTGAAACATTAACAAAATTCCTTGTTATGTCACTAACAGACTGGTTATTGAAATTATAGTACTCATGATTATGTAAATATACGATCTCGGATTGTACAGATTCGTAGATGTCATTAAAGTCCATATTTAGAATCATCGCTTTCTAAATCGAGTTTGATCTCAGATGTAAGCCAAATCTCTGTTCTATTGTCAGCTTGCTTAGTCTTAGCATTCTTATAGTTCTCAGCTTTTAGTTTACTGACAAATACAGTTGAGTGCTTAAAATCTGGTATGAAATTCTTAGAGTTACCTTGTTGAATCAAGATCCTATAAACCATGTATCCCTGTGTAGTCATAAGTGTTTCTCCCGTTAATGTCCCTTTATTTGCTGTATTTCGATTACAGTCAAATGCTCCGCTCTATAGTTGCACTAAACTTACATCTAATACTTACAGCTAATACTTACATGTATATTGCAACTTATATTGTCGTTGCACGGCAGTTTGTCTTACATCTCATACCTATATGTAGGTTGCAACAGCAAACATATACAATAGTCAAGATGTGTACACGGATTTCATATGTACAGTTTCCACAGCGTCGTGACGACGCTATTACCTTACCGAGAGTGGATATCCACTTTAATAGACACGTTTCGGATGTCAGTCTCGATTTAAGGACGCTAAGTCGCCCTTAGAAAGGGCGAATATCATCATGCTTTATGTTCACTTAATACTCGCACTTTCTATATTCTTATTAATATCTTTAATTGTGCTGTATTTCAATTACAGCTGAGTGCTCCGCTTTAGCATTGCACTAAAGATTTCCGCTGTGCGGTAGACGGTGTTTTGCTATTAAACTACAGAGCATTCGCTATCGACTCAACGCTCGACGAAAAAGCCGATAGCTTAGTATGATAACCAATCCACTACAAGCCGGCAAGACAAATAGTAGATTGCAGGAGTTCTTGCATGCTGTCGAAGTCTTCCAAATCGACAAGCATGATCAAACTTCCGATGATGATTTTCCGCAACTCACTCATAGAAAAGTCTTACAAAATCCACAATACGGTAGAGCGTATTGAAGTGGTTACGGTCCGAGTCGCAATACGGATGCACCCCAGGGAGAGGTATACTCAGTTCGCTGCATGGATTTTCTTTTCGCTGTATCGCTGAAATGGCAGTATCAGCTAAATACAGCTACTAACCTTATGTCCGAGAGGTCCATAAGGAACAAAGATTTGTGAAAATAGTTGAAATATATTAGTGTCGTCACGACAGTAATAACATTAAAACGCTGTGCACACCCACAAGTTAGCACATCCCAGATCAGCGTGGATCACGGGTGTAACACAGCACCTGACTTACTTAACTAGTATGTTCAGTCCGGTGTTTATTTCGGGACATATTTTGCAAGACGCATCAAGACGCATTCAAACCTACTATACTCCGAAAAGCTGTAGGAACTCGTTATATATAAATTATAACGCTTGATTTGTAAATCATGTACCTATTATAACATATAATTTCTGAAAATTCGAATTTAATTGATTTTTCTAACTTACATCTTTCATGTACATGCATATTGCAATAGCAAACATATATAATTATCAAGATGTGCATATGGATTTCATGTATGCAATTTCCACAGCGTCGTCACGACGCTGTTACCTTACCGAGAGTGGTAACCCACTTTAATCATTCCGTTTCGAAGAACAGTCTCGATTTAAGGACGCTAAGTCGCCCTTAGAAGGGCGAATATCATCATGTTCTTATGCTCACTTAATATTCGCACTTTCTATAGTAGCAGCACTAGGTTGTTCGTTATTCGGCATAATCTACACCTGTAGTATCTTTAAACTGCGCACCGTACTCAGAAGCTAAAAACAGGTTACGTAAGGTTATGATATCATCAGCTGGTAGCTTGCCTTCTGTTTCCTTACAGTTCTTTAGATAAGCGTAGAAATAATTCATGATCGGTGTTGTAAGTCTGCTGGTTTCACGGATATAACCCTGACGTGCAAGCGGATTAATGAGTATTCTGAGTCCCTTCCAGAATGTGTAGTAGTTCAGTTTCATCTTGGTCATAAATCCGGTACTGTCCTCAAAAACATATCCCTCAATCGGCTTGCCGTTAACAGTGTACTCATTTGTATGAGTGTTTCTATAGAATTCCATAAAATCATGCCAGTCATCTAAAACACGTGCTTTAGTTTTACATTTAACTCCGATCAGTGCAGCAACCTGTTTTAGTTCCTCATAAGGTAGCTTATGGAACTCTACAGTATTTGATACAACATCAAGCAGATATACAGTTCTTTCCGGATATTCTATTATATGCGGATCATTAACCGGATCAATGACCTCAAACACAAATGTAACATCATTTGTTTTCACGCAGTCTTTGAGTGCCTCAAGCTGTTCGGCTGACACACTTTCTTTCAGAATATCACGAGTCAATTCTGCATGAAAGCCGGTTGTGCTTGACTTAGAAGCTACAAACAAATCATCCTTTTCAGCATCATATGATACTAAGCCAAGAAAACCGTTCTCTTTCTGATAAGCTGTTACTGGGAATACAAAACGCTGTTTGAGCCAGTCAAGCTTGGTGTCCTCACGTTCTCCGATGTTAAAAAACTTATCATATGCTCTTGCTACGATTTTCTGATTTGGTACATCCACAAACAGTCCTCTTGCTTTGACCGTCGCAGCGTTCCATGATTTATTGACAAAAGCATCACGTGTGAAGTTGAAAGATGAAATGTTGCCTTCTTTCTTTTCACGGACGAGTCTTGAGTTTCTGAGCGTCATAATCATGTCAGCTACGGATGTATTAACAGTCGTCGGTGCACTTTCCGCATTATCAAGTTCAACCGGTACTTCACGGAACACAGTGTTTTTCTGTTCATGTGGTTCAATAGTACCGTCTTTATGTAGAGTCACTGTTCTAAGACAGCCACCGAACTCAACCTTGCCTTCGAGATTATAACACTTGTCGTTAACCTGTACAGGCACAGCATCCACATTTCTATGTCCGTGAATCTGTATACAGTCTGCATGGGATTTTAACATGAAAGCATTGTCTACATCAATACTGTCTTTGTATGTACCGATACCCTTGATCATTGCTTTAGTTGATATGAACGTAAGATTCTCAGGCATACAACTTAATCCACCGTGAGTTATAAGGAACTCATGCGTACCAAATCGGAAATGAGCCATCTGCCAGAGTTTTCTGTAGAACTGTCTTGCTTCTGACTGTGATACACCCGCACTTTCAAGTTCTGCTCTTGTAGCAAGCTCAAATTCTTTGGAAACAGATGTAACATTATGTGCCCACGCATTTACGTGTTTTTCATGATTACCTTCTAAGAACACAACATTCTTACGTTTAGACAGTTCGAATAGATAATTTAATGTCTGTGCATTTTCTATACCTCTGTCGGTGTAATCTCCTAAGAACATGAACAGTTCATTCTCCGGAAATTCATTGTTGTGCACTTCTTTGAAGTAATCTGTCAGTGCTGTGTAACAGCCGTGAACATCACCGATTACATGAATCTTTTCATAATTATTAAAATCAGCTGTCTTACCATAAATAGTGCCAAGTTCATCCGGTTTTACAACTGTAATTCTTGCTGGTATCTTCTGAGTCTTAAAACGAGCATAAATATTGTCGATAGCATGTTCAGGAACAATCTTGTAGCTAACTCTCTGCTTGTTACGTTCTTTAACTGTTTCTATCGGAACGTCTGTCATATCAACACAGTAGCATCTGTATCGGTATTTTTCACACAGATCCTTATATCTGTTCATTTCTGCTGTTTTAGAATTAACAGCATCGATAACCGTGAATTCACCGTTTTCCATTCTTTCTTCAAGAATGTCAAACAGTAATCTCCATGCCTTGTTATTCAAGGACTGATCTATTTCAGGCAGTCCGTCCTTGTTGATTGTAACACCACCGTACAACATTCTCATCTGATCTGCGGACAGTGTGTACGGTTCTAAACCGTGTTCTTTGATGTACGTGGATTTACCGCATCCCGGAGCGCCTCTGAAAAGTAATAATACTCTCAAAATTTCACATCGCTTTCTTTATTTTATGCATTTACCTTTCTGATTTCACATAGAATATCGTCATCGTTCATTAGCTCATAAGTCTGCTGCAAAGCCGCTCTGAACGTCTCAGATTCGACTGTAACTGTCTTATATTCATCAGTTCTACTATCTAAAAATGTTGCTTTGTATTTATCCATGATGTAATCCCCCTTATAAAAATATTATAAGAGGAATTGTATATTATAACTCGCTATTATATTTAGCCGGAAATCTATAGAAAACATACTGATTCCAAGACATGGTCTTGCTGTTCTCTACGAACTTTCGAATCTCATTGCTTTCTTCAAGTCCGACTTTATACCAGACAGCATTCTGAGTTCCAGATAAACCAGTAATTCCAGCAGCATGTGCAGAATAATTCGGTTCACCGATAACGATGTACCTGTCACTGTTTACAGCTACAAAGATCACTGTGCGGAACGGATGCTGTTCTTTGGTATAGCACGAAATCAATACTGAATCAAAAGTCTGTTCTGCATACCTATCAGCTTCATTATAGTTGATTTTCGGAATTTCTGCATATCTGGTCATAACAATCACTCCTTTAAAAAGCAATGCACTGTTCTTTTACTGTGATTATATTATAACATATGTTTTCAGAAAATTCGAAGATATTTCAGCCAATATTTACCGGGTCACAGATGACCCGATAAAAATGACCCAATAAGTCCGTTTACTCAGCCGATTTAGTCTTATCTTGTTTAATCAGGAATTGTAAATAATTAAGCACACTTTGTAAAGCGGTCTCACTTAACTCACAGCTACGAATAACTGCACAAATCTGTTCACGTATTGTCATTTAAAGCATCCCTTTCAAGCATTTCGGATTAAACTCAGCATATCATGATAAAACTCATCAAGTTCACCTGATGCTGTCGGATATTCATGTTCATAAATCATAATAAGGTCACTGATAAGTTTTTTCTTGAATTCATCTATAGCTTCTCGTTTCATTACAGCAGATGCTTTTTCAAACTCAGTCATTACTATCAACCTTTCAAAGTTTCCATTCACATGGACAAAGTCCAAACCCGTCGTCACGACGGAATGGACAATGTTCTGTTTTGTTCTCAAAGTCACAATCATCACAGCTTGTAACATTTTTACAATACTCATGCACCTTATACACATACCGACGCAGTACGTCGAAAGACGGTGTCGTGCGTGGTTCTAAAATTGCATCAATTCCTGGTAATTTATTACATACAGGTATCAGAGCTTCGAGCGGTTCATTCAAATGTAGAGTCCATGTTGATTTTCCTACAAAATCTGCTGATGTAACTGTGATCACAGCATACTTATGAAAGTCAACATCATTCAGCTGTATCTCATAAGTACAACTTGCCTGTGATATACGAATATCGGTGATCGTGTCTCCGCTCACATGAAATTCAATGTTCTCATAGTTCTTACAAAGCAGCTCCGCACCGAGCGGATTGGATTGTAAAAGTCTTGCTATTACTTCTGCGTTAGTCATGAATCAGTCCTCACTGTGAATCAGCACCGTCATAACAGACCACATAAGGATACTGTTTAACATCATCGATGTTCACAGCTTCATCCCAAATTTTAATATCCGTCAGTGTCTCACCGTTATGAAACCAGCCGTGACTGTTATACACATCTAAAACACCCTCTGTACATTTCTCGCAGAACTCATCAAATGTGAGTATCTGTGCATTTGAAAACTGTGCCTGAATCTGTTCTTTAGTCATTGTAATATTCTTCCTTTCTTACTTATCCATATCCCACCTAAGGTATTCTTTACCATTCTTACCGAACTGCTTATTATTAAGAATATATTTATAAATTCTGTTACCCTCTTCTTTAGTAACCTCGTACCAATCACCGATACCCTCAATTGCATCTGTAGCTGAAGTTGCTGTGTATCTCGTCATCGCATTACGTCTGCCGATAATGATAAAACACTGATCATCAACTTTTTGGAATCCGACGCAATAAAAGCCGTCGTAGCCGTTGCTTTTAATAAGTACAGACTCGATAAATCTTGAATCTACGTCATGCTTTACATGATTACACACAATGTCAGTCAGTGCTGATTCATAAACAGCATTTGATGATCTGATCATGAAAATCACTCCTTCGAACTATTAGAATTGAGATGTTGTTTTTACTGTGATTATATTATAACATAATAATTCTGAAAATTCGAAGATAATTTAAGTTTTTTAAAACAAACAGCGTATTAGTCTGTGCACGGAACCAATACGCCTGTCTGTCTTACGAGAATTCTCTGTTACTCAGCAATCAGCGAGGATACACATCGTAGAAAAACACAATAGTAGAAAACGGAGCAGCTTTAATCAGACGTATTCTAACGCCTCTGCCTTCGTCTCTCTTACGTATTTTCTTACCATTTGCATGTACAACCTGTTTAACACCCATCGGGAGTCCCGGAAAGTAAGAATATACCCATCCTGCTAACTGAGCCTCATTGTGGCTCAGATAGAGATCATAGTACATCCAATGTGCATCAAGTGATAATGCACTTGCATGCTGAATGCCGAGTGTGTTGTTTGTAACGTTACTAAGAGTGCCTGAGTTTGCTCCAGCCATGATAGCAAGAGCGAGAATTGTTGCTGTGAGTTTTTTGCTTGTCTTGTTCATAATTACAAGTCCTTTCTGAATATAAAAATATACGTATGAGCCAACATTGTGTTGACTTCAGAAACTTGCCTCCCGGCTGTTCGTATGTTAGCTTTTCGTATCTATCAGACAGACTATAATGAACATTAAAGATCTTTTATTGCATCGGACTCACCCCTTCCAATAGTTATTTTTCTAATATAAATAAATTTAAAACCTTAAAACCAGAGCAACTTACTCAATTCTCAATCGAAGTTTACATTCTATTATAAGTTATTACAGTTTCGATAAATCCCATTCAAACGGCTTCAAATCACCGTCACAAGGTGCATACTGACATCTCTTAGTTTCGTGATTAAAGTACGGACAGCACTCACAGTTCACAGCATGCAAACAGGTCTGTTGTACTATTTTGAAAATCTCATATTGAGTCATGCGTGTCACCTTCTTTATTTGAATCCGATGCAGTAATACCAAAGTATTCTTTTTCCGCTTCGATTCTAACTTTGTATGCTTCCTCGAAAGTCTTGTATGTGCCTAAATAGTGAACCTTACCGTTCACATATATAAGTGCTTTATAATGGTAACTACCGTCTTTTAGCTGTCGTGATTTCTGTATTCCTTTGTATCCGGTTATGTTGTTCTTTGGAGTATGTAGTTGACGAGTCAACTGAGCTCTGCTACAAATCTGTAAGTTACATTTTCTGTTATCAAGTGAATCATTGTTCTTGTGTTGTACAATCAAGTCTTCAGGACAATTCATTACAAGCCTTGATACATATGTTTTATAGATACGTGATTCGCTAACACAATAGTAAGCTTCAACCCTATTGTCAACACGGTACCATGTATAACCCTTAATCTTGTCATAGTCCTCTGTGTCAAACAAAAAGTAACTGTCATCATTACTGAAGTAGCATCTACCGATATGTCCAACAAATTCATATCTATTTGTCTTCCTATTATTATTAGTAGACAGTCCTAAGTGTATCCCACGTTCACGCTTTAGACATCCACAGGATTTAGTGTGACCCTTTCTCAAATTATCCGCTCGAACTGTAACCGTGTTACCGCAACCACATTTACATAAGTATAATAACTTTTTCTGACCTGACGGTTGAACGTAATACCCGGCTTGTTTTAAAACAGTCAACCGTCCGAACACTTGTCCGGTAAGATCTTTAGCTTTTCTCATGTTTTTCTCATTCCTTAACTATCACACATTCTCCGATAAGCCCTGTCACGCTGTTCTGATGCTTCTTTATATTCATCGCTCTCAAACCCAGCTTTTGTAAGGGCATATCCGTTAATCGGTGGAGCTGCTTCACAGACAAGCTCTACATATTCCCCGAAACTTTCTATAGCCGGACGTCCCTGTGTTGTGTATTCAATAAGACCATCAGCTATGAGTTCTTTCAATGCTTTCCGCATCTTATATTTAGAAATGTCCGGTTCAAAAGACATAAGAGTCGAAATCGGCACAACCGCACAGTCAGGTGCGTAGCACGACTCATATGTCGCAAACTCGCAGCCTATGATGTGTCTGAACAGTTTCTGTTTTAATTCTGCATAATCTTTCATATGTCCTCCGGAAATGTACTATCAGTAGGATACCATCCGAACCAATCCTGTGGATGTTCATTCTGATTCACTCTAAACCGACAATGAAACATGTAATTCGGGTCATAGAAACGGCAATTAGCACATCCGTACGTGTGACAATTGTACGCTACCGTTTCAGCTACAAGTTTTATATTATCATTGATTAGCTGTTGGATTACATCAGGATCAGTCATCGCTACGCTCCTTACATTTCCAGGTTAAGCAGAGCATATCATCTTTCTTGATTGTGACACAGTCTTTCCATTTTTCAGCAAACTCTCGACAATCAAAGCCGTGATCTATGATTACAGCATATCCGTGCGGTGTTGTATGCGTTTCAATGGTATTGATAAGATTATGTGTGTTTTTGCAATACTCGATCACATCATGCTGGATCTCATCAAGCTGTTCTTCTGTACAGTCGTCGACATCCAACATCCACTTTCTCTCAGCAGCACACTCTTTTTGAGCGGCTATACCCGCTATTTTACTCTGTATAGAACAAAGGTTGAAATCGTCATTATCAATTAAGAAATGTATAAGCTGTTTCCTAATAGTCGGCATATGTCTTGCATTTACAGAGATGTACATTCGACTAAGTTCACCTGGTAAGCCGTCATTCACAAAAGTTTTAAACGTTTCTTCATAATGTTCAATCATATCTGCTGTGCAAATGAAAGATTTACGTCGTTCTGCAAAGTCCGGTAAATCTTTGTTGTCTTTAGCTCTTGAAACATACAACACTACATAGCATAAGTCAGAGTCGATGTTTACAATGCCCCATTTTTTGTTATTCAATTTAATCACCGTCTTTTCTATACCTGTCAATTACTGACCCCAAATAATCTATATTTCGCCCTGCGTATTCTTCAAGCTCATGTGTGTCACTCGGTGATAGCTTCATTACCTGTCTTAGAGCAGTCATATAACCATGGAGTCTGTTTACGATTAACTGAGCATCATCCAGTACATGTGAACGTACCGCACATTCTAAATCGTACATATAGTTTCCGAGCTTTAATCTTGCTGCTGAATAACTGTGTGTTTCAGCATGTTGCGGAAACAGTTCAGGTATCTCATCAACATCAATTTCAGTTATCTGCTTTTCATCGAGTATCTGTTTAAGCTGTTCTTCAGTTGCACTAACAGGTCTGTTTCCGACAGCTACCGCTGACAGCACATCAAGACACTTGCCACAATAGTAATTACAAGTAGCATCATTATTAATTCTCGCATACATCATACTTGTCCAGTTAATATCATGACACAGATGACAACTTGTCTGCCCATCACCGTCACACTTAAACACTGTAAATTCACCGCACTGCACGGTCTTATTTAAAATTGTCATGCAGAATCACTCCTCAGTACTCATTCTACATCCGCATTCTTCACAGTACTTATCACCCTTGCCGTCAACCCTGTTAAAAGGCTTATGTCCGATTACAAATCCGCAGTTTGAACATGCATATTTGTAGATGGCTAAAGTTCCAAGCCAGTCAGTTTTATCGATCCAGTGAGCGGTTTTAATTGTAACAGTCGGTGCTACTATAATGTTAGCAATAGCAGTGTTTAGTATGTCAGCTACCGGCTCTGGACATCGTTCAGCTTTATCCAACAACTCACATATCAATTCATATTTCGCTGTGTAGTCGTTCTTGAAACGTTCAAATTCCTTATGATCCATTGTTTTAGTCTCTCATTTCTAAAATTTTCGGTAAATCCCAAAGTAACGGTTCTCCACCCTTGCCGAATTTACAAACATATCCGTCAACTCTGAAAAAGCAGTACGGACAATCATGATCACAGCCGTCTACGACGAAATAATCACGACAGGTCGCTTTTATTTTCCACAGTTCAGCAAGTGTTGTATCACCTGGTAAATACATCAACAATCATCTCCATAAACATCTTCATTCGAAACCGCGTCAATAATTTCTGATTCCGGCAAAACCCAATTCATTGGCTTCAAATATTCAGTACCGAACACACAGGCACAACCAGAAGTATTGTTTTTTTGGAAATCAAATACGTTGTCATATCTACTAAATGGACACCGAACATCACAGCTACCGTTGTAATATTCTAAACATTCATTATGTACCTTCAGCAACTCACAGTAAGTCATACACTGTCACCGTTCTTTCTACATGCGTATTTCTTTGATTCACGCTTCTGATCTTTAAACGTCTTCGGTGCCGGCAGTGTCGGCTTGCGGTCACCGCACTTGACAATTGCCAATAACCGAACTTTTCTACTTTTATTCATAGCGTATCACCTCTATCTGTCCAAGAAAACAAAAAGCATGACCTCAAATACAGCACTGAATACCGTAGCACCAAGCTTTATAGGTAACCATGCGTCACCATCGATCCACAGTACTAGAACAATCCCGGCAATTGCAAACATCAGTACAATTGCAAACAGTTTCAGTGCTATTTCACCGAGATTCTGTAGTACTTCGGCTACTTCCACAAAATAATCAGCTAATCTATCTTTCCATGAATTATTCATCTGTAATCACACCTTTCTCAATTGTCGGCAGATTCTCAACAGCATCATGTAAATCGAGATATGCATGATAATCGGAGAAGCCGTTAGCGGCGTTTGTGATATTAATAAGATCTAGTACCTTAGCTAAAGGTACATACAATTCAGGCATATTCTTCACTCCTCTAACACGGCATTTCTCTCACTTCTACAATTCTAAACTTATCCGGCTGTGTTTTACAGAGCTGATTTATTTCATTCAGCTCTGTGTATGTACGGCACAACTTATATCGTTTTTCACGTAGCCAGATACAGTCTGGTTCGAACATGTAGATAACATATATTGGTCTCACTAAGGTGTTTGACATAGCAACTATCTCCATAAGTATGAATTATGTTGTTTTCACTGTGTCTATATTATAACATATAATTCCTGAAAATTCGAAGATAATTTCACATATCAATATCGAATACGGCTGTTACACAGTCCCAAACAAACTCTTCTACCGGAGTAGTGATCATATGTTCTTTAATCACATCATGTTTTTCTGCAACCGTGAATACAATCTCCAGAATAGCGTCGAAGTCCGTCACAAAATACGGACATGCGTCTTCTATATGTTCATAGAGTCGAATCTCACTGAGTGTTACAAATACCGTCCACTTTTCACCGTATTTCCGATGTAGCTTTTTAGTCACATCCATTAAGGTATAATTAATAAGTCTGTTCCAATCACGTATAGTTGCTCCGGACATTGTATTAAGCATTTGAGCTAAATGTGCCTTATCACATGTTTCAGTACAGTAGCGTAAACTATCCACCAGAGCCTGATATCTCATATAACATTACCTCCAACTATCTCATCTACAAGCTTATTTAGTGTATCCGAATCAATGGTTTTGTTAATCCTATACTCACGTTTAAACAAAAACGACTCTCCATTAGCTTCTTTTGTAGCAAAACCCATTGGACGCACTATTAATGTATTATGAGTTTGTTCTGTACCTGTGTGATACAAGATCTGGTAACTGTAGTTATCATCGTGCAGAGTAAGCCAGTTATTTACAAACAATATTTGAGCTGAATAGTCTTTTTTAAGTGTAATAGCACCGTGTATGTCAGTACTCAAGCATTTGATAAGTAACTCTCTGATATTCATGAGCCAACTGCCTTTCTCCGAATCACGTCTGGGTCGTTATTGTAGTCATCTGCGTGTTCTAAATGGCTGTAGAAGTACATATTAACGTCGACCGTTTCAGTGATACCTGCATCATGTACGTACAGTCCTATAGATGAGTCAGTAGCCTCATAGGCTTTATCCGCAAGTGTTTTATCTGTGTAATACTCAATCCATCTTTTGAAAGGATGATGTACGATCTCACGTTTGTAAATTTTAGTCTTTAACATAGCTATTCAGTCCTTCACATGATTCACTTAAGACAGCACCTGAATATGAAATAAGTAACTTCAAAGTACTCATTTACAAACGCATCAAAAGCTGTCAGTTTATTCTTTAGCCAAGTTTGATGTACACGTGTTTCATCGGTACCACATTCCCAAACATCGGTATACAAATGGTCAACCACGAAATCAAATACATTAAACATTTCACTAATTTCAATACCGTATTCTGCGTGGGAGTCGGTATAGGCTATAAACGAGTCACCTCTCCAAATCACCTGTGCATCTTTATATTCCGTTTCCGTTCTGATTCGTTGTTCGACAGCACGGAGTCCTGCTGTAATAAAATCAGACATTGCATTGTACTCTGTTCGTGAGAACTTACTGATATACTCTGTTAAATGATGCCAACTCTCTATGAATTCACAGCTTTCCCAGCACTCAATCAGTTTATTCAGAAACAAATTATAAGATCTGTTTATCATAGTTATTACCTCCGAAAAAATATGTTGTTTTCTTTACTGTGACTATATTATAACATACGATTTCAGAAAATTCGAAGATAATTTCAGAAAATAAGAAATCCCTTACTTTCATACGGAAAATAAGGGATTCGTGCTGTGAATAAGGGATTCACATATTCTTAGTTTTTCGGAAGTTCATTTAATTCATTCTGTAGATTCGCAAGCAGTTCTTTAAAAGCTTTCACAGTAACTTTCTGCTTTCTACTAACCGCTCTTGTAAAGCTGTCCACGGTGCTCTGCATTTCTTCAAAAGCGTCATCATATTTGACAAGCGGATTAAGCTGCATCAAGAAATCATCACTTCTAATGTATTCTGCATCATCAACAACTCCGGCAAGAATGTTCTCAAGTGCTACGGCATAATCATTATTAACAACTGATCTTGCTGTATCAACAAACTCACGGATTTCTCTGTAGTAACTGTTGTAATCAGCATCCGATATTGTCAGATATTCCATGTCTTCTCGTGAGTAACCGGTATTGATTTCAGCATCGATTTCATCAACTTTAGCGATTGTATTTTCAAAATCTTCTGTAAAGGCAGTAAAGCTTGAATAATCCACCGTTCTCTGTCCTGATAATCTTGACTGATATTCACGCACAAGCAGACGTAATGCGAATACTACTTTATTGTATTCTGTCTTAACCTCGTCTGTTTCATCTGTTTCATATGCACCTTCGAACGGATTTGTGCCGAGTTCGGCAACAAAATCACGCAGTTCGTTGCCGAAATCATATCCGATGTATTCATCCGCAACTTCGATAACAGCACCGATCTGATCTGTCCAATCAAGTGATGCAAGATTAAGAATAGTATTGTCCGGCAGTCTTACAACGCCGGATACGGCTGGATTATAGCCTGTTTCTAAGCGACTGTAGCTCATTTTTCTCATTTCCTTTCATGTGTTAGCATTTCTTCAGAAATGCATCAAGTCTGTCTACGACTTTACGTGCATCTACTGTATACGGCATCGCACAGAGTAATGTTCTCCAGGTTCTAATGTAGTCAACACTACACATATCTTCACTAATTGGATAGGTACCGTAGTCATACAACAAATCAATTAAGTCAGATGCATCATTTGTCGTGCACGCGCTTTTACCGATTTTAACAGTTACATTAAAGCGGTCAGCTATCTCAGCAGTGACGTTCACATCATTCAGGACAAATGTATAAACACCATTATCATACTTGAATGAGGCACAGAACAGTGTACCCGGAATGACAGAAAACATTTCTGCAAGTTTATCTGAACCTGTAATTCTAATAGACATTATTGCAACCGCATAGCACTCACAATACAGTCTTTTTACATCTGTTGCAGTCATAATCATTACCTCCGACTCTCATAAAACACATCGTTTCTTTACTGTAATTACATTATAGCACAATTGTTTGAAAAATTCGAAGATAATTTCAGCATCTTCAGTCATTGTTTCGATGTACTGACGGCACTATTACTTTGCCTTGCTGATCTGGTGTAACAAACTTGACGTAAATCTTAGTAGCATTACGGTTCGAGTCTGTTAAGCCATACAGATACATATCAGTAAACTCATGCATCTCCATTCCGGCATATTTGCCCTGAGTACCAATAAATGAGTCATGGTACGTATCCCAGCTAATCATTCTTACAATATCTTTCACAGTAATTCCGTCTTTCTGAACCTTTGCACGACCATCTACGGTGATAGCAAACTGTTCATTTTCAGGTTTCTTTTCGTCAATCACAATATCATTATCAGATGCTGCCTGTACGGTTCTGATAATTTCTTTCAAACGCTGTGGATCAAGCGTTTTTAGATTGTATTTACGTGCTGTATTTTTCTGAGTTGGGTTTTTACGTGTACAGCAAAGTGCTAAACTGTTTTGTGGCACAAGGACTGTAAGTACAATTCCATCAATCGTCATATTCACACTTCTCCTTTCTCTAATTTTTCAAGATAATTCAGATACCATTCAGCCTTTGCAAGGTCCGTTTCAGCGGACTCACTCTGCTTTCGACCGGCTCTGAATCGATATTTGTAAGCGTTGCATCGGCAAAACGCTTTGACCTGCTCGTCTCCAAACATCAGTCTGAGCTCATCGATACATTCCCGTCCACTCTCACTCTTATAATGACTTGGATTTATTTTATCAGTATTAACATTATTTTGCATAGCTGTCTTTTGCTCCTTCTTTACTGGTTTGTAACATGAATTGTGGTTCTGCACCTTGTTTAAGATACAGGACTCACATGTAACGTCGGACTCATCATAATTTCTACAAATCTCTCTGCTCATTGTACAATAATCCTTTCTATCTAAAATAGAATATATATCTTTATTATAAGTATATGCAAAAAGCACCCTTGCAACCGACGCAAATGCGTCAACTGCAAAAGGGTGCTTTCTGTTTATATATTTATAATGCGTCTGACAGCTCGTTTTACAGGCTGTTCTTTTTCATAATTAGTTATAAGTACTTCAACTGTTTCAGCTGTTCTGTCTTTGACCTGATAGTTACAATTTGCATACGACTTATCTAAATAATGGACTTTGTATTTTCTGCTCCACTCAATCAACAGTTCGTTTGCATGGTTTTTATGATACAATACATTAGACAACGCAAACCGCACATGCTGCTCATTTAGCGTATCTAAAAGTGATAGCAGCTGTCTTTCCTCACGGTCTGTCCAGTTCTTGAATCCACGGTTTCCGTCATTGTAAGGTCCAACGGCTATCAGATACGGCGGATCACAGTAAACAAAATCATGGTTACTGAGTTTGGACAAGTCAAGTGCAGTAAAATCTTTGTTCACAAACTCAATATGCTTAGAACGCATCGCTTTGCAGAACTGAATCAAATTGTGTTCAATCGACTTGGTGAACTACCACGGAGCTAAACCTCCGTGGCTTCTTGTTTCAACGATTTCAGTTATTATCACACTAATATTAGCAGTTTTCCTAAAATCTCCACAAGCGTGTTAGATTCGGGCGGTTCCCGCCCTA
>Ga0326511_10001894_pt1 | contig 17194 bp, 12 predicted proteins | sample 0_2496_0518_D_FD_203701 | JGI IMG/M metagenome (GOLD analysis project Ga0326511, IMG submission 203701) | Bovine rumen microbial communities from UC Davis, California, United States - 0_2496_0518 | ecosystem: Host-associated > Mammals > Digestive system > Stomach > Rumen | place: USA...
TGGAACTACACCGAATGGTACAACGTGGGCGTAGGCTGTTCTCCGGCCAAGAGCCATCTGTCGGTGAAGACCTCCTCGTCGTCGTATGAGGTGGATTTCAGTTATAACCAGCCCAATATCGACGCCCAGCCCTGGCCCCGCTTCGAACCGTCGGAGAAGTTCAAGGCGATGGATCCGTTTGAACTGTTGGAAAAGGTGAAAAACATTAAACCGTAAAGAAGCCCCCCCCTTATGCGAACACTTCTGCGAATGACGGCTGTTGTGATGACGGGACTGATGTTGTGGTCAGTTCCCGCTACCGCTCTGTCCCAAAAGGGCAAAGCCAGGACGACACAGACAACGCAGAAGAAAAAGACAGCCGGCAAGCGCAGTAAAAAGACGACGCGGGCGGAATACGAAAAACAGCAGAAAGACCTGCAGAAGCAGATTGAGGCCACCCAGCGTATGATTTCGAACAACGACAAGGATGTGCGTTCGCAAAGCCGCGACATCCAGCTCAGGGAACAGGAAATCGGGAAACGCAGAGCGCTGGTGGTGTCCATGCAGCAGGAAGTGGAAGCGATACGCGAGGAAGAGGATTCGCTGCAGCGAACCATCATCATGCTGCATCAGGGTTTCCGGGGCAAACAGAAGAAATACGACCAGGCCATCAAACACCTCTACCGCTGGCGAAGCGGATACGACGAACTGATGTTCATCCTCTCGGCCGACGGTATGATGGAAGCATTCCGCAGGGCGCAATATCTCAGACAGTACAGCCAGTGGCGGAAACAGCAGGCACTGGAACTGAATGCCGAACGCCTGAAAACGATACAGGCCAGGGAAGCGCTGGAGAAAACCCGCCAGCAACGGATGAAACTGATGGCGTCGGTGACCGACGAGAAAAATAAACTGGAAGCCGAACAGGACAAACAGAATCGCAGCGTCGATGCCCTGAAGAAGAAAAACAAAGAGTTGCAGAAGGCCCTCGAACAGGACCGTAAGAAACAGGCCGAGGTACAGGCGCAAATCGCACGTCTCATTGAGGAAGAAATCCGCAAGGAGGAAGAGCGCAAACGCCAGGCAGAACTCGCCGCCCAAAAACAGAGCGGCAAACAGGGTAAGAAGTCAGATAAAAAGTCCGCATCGTCGGACCCCTCGCAGACGGTCTATTCCCCCAGGGATGCCAACCTGACGGGCACGTTCATCCAGAACAAGGGAAAGATGCCCTATCCCGTGGATTCCCACTACGCCATCGTGCAGCGTTACAATGCGTCGCTGGGCCTGACCTGCATGGTGCTCTCGGTGACACCGAATGCCAACGCGTGTGCCATCTTCGAGGGTACGGTGACCAACTGTATGCGTTCCTCCGACGACTACCTGATCATCGTGAGTCACGGCACCTACAAGTCGGTGTATAGCAACATTCAGAAACCATTGGTCAAGGAAGGCCAGACTGTCAAGATTCATCAGCCGCTGGGTGTGATCAAGACCCATCCCGACGGCAAAAGCGGTTCTCTCAACTTCTGGCTCTACAAAGGCACATCCGGCGTCAATCCGGAAATTTGGCTGAGAAAATAAGCATCGGTTCAGACACACAATAGACAGTAAAAAACGCAAAAACATGATTGAAGATATCAGGACAGTCTCGCTCCCCAAGGCCGAAGACGAGAGAGGAAACCTTTCCTACATCGAAGGCCTTCAGCACATTCCGTTCCGTCCGCAAAGGGCTTACTGGATTTACGATGTGCCCGGGGGAGAGGTGCGCGGCAGCCACGCCTATCGCCGGGCGCAGGAGTTCGTTGTGGCGCTGAGCGGCAGTTTCGATGTGACGCTGGAAGACAAGAACGGGAACCGGCGTCAGATTTCGCTGAACCGTTCCTACAACGGTGTCTATGTGCCGGCACAGACCTGGAGGACGCTCGAGAACTTCTCGACCAATGCGCTGGGCCTGATTTTGAGTTCCACGCCTTACGACGAGGACGATTACGTGTGGCAGAAATCCGAACTGGAGACCCTGCCGGCACCGATAGCCGAGACCCTGCCGGAACCGCAATTACCCGAAGACAAACGCCGTTGGGGCGTGGACGACTGCAAGGTGATAGAGCTCCCGGCGCTCACGGAACTGAGACGCGGCTACCTGACGGCGGTAAACGAGATGTCGGCAGACCTGCCGTTCCCCCTGCGCCGCATTTTCTATATCTACGACATTCCTTCGGGCTCGATTCGCGGGGCGCATGCCCACTACAAAGCCTGGCAGGCCATCGTGGCAGCCAGCAGCAGTTTCGAGGTGGTGGTCGATGACGGAGAGAAAACCCGTACCTTCCGGCTGGACCGTCCCTACAGGATGCTGCTCGTTCCGCCCGGCATCTGGTGCCACCTGCATGACTTTGCGTCGGCCTCGGTCGCCCTGGTGCTGACTTCGGAATATTTCTCGAAGGAGGATTACATCAGTTCGTGGCCGGAATTTCTGGACTATAAACGGCATCAGGGATGAGAATCGTACGTTACACACCGGCAGATTCGGAACGTTGGGACGCGTTTGTGAGGACGTCCAAGAACGGAACGTTTCTCTTCCAGCGCGGATACATGGACTATCACAGCGACCGCTACAGAGACCACTCGCTGATGGTTCTGGACGACAAAGAACGGCTGCTGGCCCTGTTGCCCGGCAATGAGGACGGGGACGTCTACTGGTCTCATCGCGGACTGTCGTACGGCGGACTCGTTCTGTCGTTGGATGTGAGGGCCGAAACGGTTTTGCACATGATGGAATCTCTCCTTATTTATTTAAAAGGAGCAGGCTTCAAAACATGCTACTACCGCCAGGTGCCATCGTGCTATCATCTGTATCCAGCTCAGGAGGACGACTATGCCCTGTGGCGCAACGGAGCCGTAGTGGATGCCTGCAATATGAGTGCTGTCATCGATTTGCAGAGCCGCATTGTGCCGAAGGTGGAACGCCGTCGCCGCCGCGGATGGCAGAAAGCCGGAGCCCTGAACTACGAAGTGACCGAGATTCAGAACGTAGAGCGTTGCTGGCACATCGTGGAGGAGAATCTGCGGGAGCGTTATCAGGCCAAACCAGCCCATACCCTGCAGGAAATCAAACTGCTCAAGGCGAGGTTTCCCGAGAATATCCGCTGTTTTGCGGCAGCGCGGGACGGAGAGATTGAAGCCTGCAGTGTGCTCTATTTCACGCCACAGGCAGTACATGCCCAATATACACATGCCACACCCCGGGGCAAAGCCGACGGAGCCCAGGATTTGCTCTACCGCGCCGTCATCGGGTTCTGCAGGGAAGAAGGGTTCCGGTATTTCGATTTCGGCACATCGAACGAAGCGGGCGGACACATTCTCAACGAAACGCTCATCGCCCAAAAGGAGGGCTTTGCCGCCCGGGGAATGGTTTACAGAATTTTTAAAATCGATTTGAAATGATACAGTATTTAGACTTAAAACAGGTGAATGCGCCCTATGAGGAAAAACTCAAACAGGCGCTGACCGGCGTGGTTGATTCCGGCTGGTACCTTTTCGGCCAAGAAGTCGAGCAGTGGTCCCGCGACTGGAAGTTTTATGTCAACACGCGCTATTGTGTGCCTGTGAGCAACGGCCTGGATGCCCTGCGGCTGGTGTTGGAAGCCTGGATTGAACTCGGCCTCATGAAACCCGGCGACGAAGTCATCGTGCCGGCCAATACCTATATCGCGTCGATTCTGGCAGTGTCGGATGCCCGTCTGACACCGGTCTTAGCGGAGCCCGATCCCGAGACGTATCTGCTCACGGCTGAAGGCGTCCGCAAGGCGATCACCCCGAAGACCAAAGCCATATTGCCCGTCCATCTGTACGGCCAGACCTGCGAGATGGAGGAGATCATGGCGGTGGCCAGGGAATATAACCTGAAGGTGCTGGAAGATGCCGCCCAGAGCCACGGCTCGGTGCTGAAGATGAAGGACGGCAGCGTGAGGAAATCCGGCTCGATAGGCGATGCAGGCGCCTTCTCGTTCTATCCCAGCAAGAATCTGGGAGCCCTGGGCGATGCCGGAGCCGTATGTACCGACGACGAAAGCCTAGCCGTCACTGTGCAGCAGCTGGCCAACTATGGAGCATCGCGCAAGTATGTGCATATCTTCAAAGGCGAAAACTGCCGTATGGATGAGATGCAGGCCGCCTGTCTGCGAGTGAAACTGGACGATCTGGACCGCGTGAACCGCAGACGCAAAGCGATAGCCGAACGCTACCTGCGTGAGATTAAAAACGAGAGAATCACCCTGCCCGTGTGCCGTACAGATTCGGTTTGGCACATCTTCCCGGTGCTTTGTCCGCAAAGGGATGCCCTTCAGGATTATCTGCGTGGAGAGGGTATCATGACCCAGATCCACTATCCCATACCACCCCACCGGCAGGGCGCCTATCGCGAACTGCAGGAGCTCCATCTTCCCGTCACGGTGAAGATAGCGCATGAGGAGCTTTCGATTCCCTGCAATCAATGCATGAGCGAAGCGGAAGTGACGAAGGTGATTGAGGTCATCAACCGGTTCTGATGGCAAGCGACTCCAGCTATAGATCCATTGCCAAAAACATCACCGTCTTCGGGGGTGTCGAGGCCCTTTCGGTGCTGGGCAACCTGATTCGCAACAAGTTTGTCGCGTTGTGGATAGGGACGGCCGGCATCGGACTGAGTTATCTGTACTGGACACTTGCAACGTTCTTTTCCAACCTGAGCAGCCTGGGACTCGCGACAAGCGGAGTGAAGACCCTTTCCGAGGCGTATGCTTCGGGAGACAGGACACAGCTCTCGGAGAGCATTGCCCGCCTACGTACCATGGGCCTCTGGACAGCCGTAGCAGGAGCGGCCATTACAGCCGTTGCAGCCCCGCTGTATGCCAGAATCAACGACTTCGACGGGGCGCTCCATTTTACGCTGATAGCCTTCATCGTTCTCGCCACCATCGTCTATGGCATCGAGATGGCCGTCATGAAAGCCTGCCGCCAGACCCGGCGGATAGCCCTCTCGACAGCCATCCTTGCACTCTGTTCCGTGCTGATTCCGGCACCGTTCTACTATTTTTGGCGAATGGACGGTATCATCTGGGCCCTGGTTGTATCACAACTGGTTAACATGAGTCAGAGCCTGTGGTTCGGCCACCGGACGGAGCCCTACCGGCTGGTGAGAAACGAGACGCTCCGTCAACTTTTCGAAGCCCTCAAACCTACAATCATGCTTGGCATTGCCTTTATTGCAGCCGGCATCTTCAGTTCGGGTGTGGAACTCGCCATCCAGTCGTATTTCACAACCTTTGCGACGCTTTCCGTCCTTGGTCTCTACCGTGCTGGTTTCCAACTGAGCATTTCCTATACGGGTATGATATTCACGGCGGTCAATGCCGATTTCTATCCCAGGTTGGCAACGGTGAATCAGAATGTGAGGGAAAGGAATATCCTCATTCGGCGGCAGGCCCGAGTACAACTGCTCTTCGCCCTTGCCGTTGTTGTTCTTTTCGAGATGGTGGTTCCCTGGCTGTTGCCGCTGCTCTTCAGCGACGCATTCGTGTCGGTCATCCCGATGGCACGCTGGGCGATGCTTTCAGTGCTGCCGCGGGCGCTGGCGCTTCCGCTCTGTTTCCTTCCCCTTGCATTGGGCAAATCATTCCACTACCTGCTGTTGGAATCGCTGTCATGGGCCATGCTTGGAGGGTGTGTCGTCATCGGTTACGAACTGGGCGGATTGGAAGGTACGGGCATTGCCATCCTTCTTTCACAGACGGCAGAACTGCTCATCCTGTATCTTTTCTGCAAAATCAAATACAAATTCAGTATCCAAGAATCATATCAATAACATCAATAATAACATACAAAGACAATGAAACGTTACCTTTTGCTGCTGACAGGACTCTTGCTTGTAGCGAGTCTGAATGCAGCCATCAAAATCGACTTCAACCGTCCCGGAACCAATGAGTCACAGTGCAAGGAGGTGAACTACATGCCCTGGAACATCGGTTCTGTACCTTCCGACACGAAAACCATCGACGGAGTAACCATTACAGTCCGTACAGGCGACGGCTCCAATCTGATGTCAAACTGGTACAAAAACGGAACACAGAACAAACCCGGCAAACTGGTGAACGACGGCGTGACCACCGACAATGATGGCATTGCTATTGAGGTGGAAATCTCAGGCCTGGAGCCCGGCTCCTACGGCATACAGACCTACAACAATTCGTGGGAGAACGGCGACGCCTTCGAGTTCCCTACCTTCGATGCCTACTTGAACGGAGAGAAGGTCTATGCAGACGTGAAACCCACGTGTCGTGTAGCTACCAACGAGGAGGGCACCTGCCTGTTCTACGAGATGACCATCACATCCGCCGACCAGACCACCGTTATCCGTTTATCTCCAGTCAGCGGCTATGTGCCGGTTGAGAACAAATCGAACGGCCTCTACAACCGAGTGTTCCTCAATGCCCTGGAGATAGGTGTGGGCAATGCTGCCCAGCAGCCCAAGGCCGTTCTTCCCTCCGACAACGACCTGCACTACAACTGCGACGGGGGAGAGGCACTGTTTGCCTGGTCACCCACAGCAGCCAATGCGAACTTCGACCTCTATGTGGGTGCCGACTCCACCGAGGTGGCCGCTCTCGGTATTGCTCCCGTCTGGCAGGGCACCGACACCTCTTGTCTGGTGAAGGGAACGTTTCACTCGTTCGCCGACTGCTACTGGTGTGTCGTTCAGCATGACGCTGACGGCGGTACCGTCAAGAGTCCCGTCTGGCGTTTCCGTCCCCGCCGCGATGCATTCCGCGGGGCAGAGGGTTATGGACGCTATGCCCTGGGCGGACGCGGCGGCAAGGTGGTGCATGTCACTAACCTGAACGATGCCGGCGAGGGTTCGTTCCGTGAGGCGCTCACCAACGACATCGGTCCCCGCACCATTGTGTTTGACGTTTCCGGTGTGATAGAACTAAAGTCGCGCCTCACACAGGTGGGCAAATATGTGACTGTGGCCGGTCAGACGGCACCCGGCAACGGTATCTGTTTCAAGGCAGCCCCGCTCGGTATCGGTTCCGAGTCGCAGTGGCGTCATGTGCGCATGCGTCTGGGCGGTGGCAAGACTTTCGACGGCATAGGCATGGCCGGCGTGAACTTCTCGATTCTGGATCATGCGTCCATCGCGTGGACCATCGACGAGGCTTTCTCTTCACGCGGGGCCCAGAACATCACGCTGCAGCGCACGCTTATCTCCGAGGCCCTCAATGCTGCGGGACACGAGAACTACAGCTACGGAACCCAACACGGCTATGCCGGTTCGGTGGGCGGCGACGTAGGTTCGCTTCACCACAACCTGCTGGCCCACTGCTACGGCCGCAACTGGTCGCTGGCTGGCGGACTGGACGGCGACGGCTATTATGCCGGACGGATGGATATCTTCAACACTGTGGTCTATAACTACGGACACCGTGCCACCGACGGCGGTGCCAAGGAGGTGAATTTTGTGGGCAACTACTACAAACTCGGACCGGCAACGGATATTGACTTCATGCTCAATGCCCAGCTGGAAGGTGGCGGCAAGGGATATCAGGCCTATTATTACCATAATAATATAAAGGCCAACCGTAACGGAACAATCGCCTACAAAGGGGACAACGATGCACAGGGCCGCAAATACACCCTTTCCGGCGGACAGAAACTCGACTGGGACGTGTGGGTAACAGAACCCTGGTTCGACTCGCAGGCTGAAGTGGAATCTGCCGCCGATGCCTACAAGAGTGTGATGAGCGACGTGGGCTGCACAATGCCTGTGTTCGACAATCATGACCAACGCGTGGTGCGGGAAACGCTGACCGGTACGTCCACCTATCGCGGCTCCTACACGAAGCTGGCCGGAATGCCCGACAAAGCAGCCGACTCCGACAGCATCGAGACCTACGCTTTCTACATTGAGGAAACACGTCCCGCCGACTTCGATACCGACAGGGACGGTCTGCCCGACTGGTGGGAAGAGATTGTCGGAACATCGGCCAACTCGGCTTCGGGAGATTTCTCGGACGCCAACGCCGATGCCGATGGGGACGGCTGGTCCAATCTCGAGGATTATCTCGACTATATGGCTGTTCCTCACGCTGTGGTTCCCAACGACACGGTCGTGACGTTCAACATTCTGGAACTGGCATCCAACTACACTTCGCCCGTTCTCCAGTCGCTCACATTCGACCGCAATGCAGGCTTCGGGGCAACGGTTCAGAACGACACCCTCGCCGTGGTGTCTGTGCCCGCCGGCAGGAAAGGCTACGCATTTCTGACCCTCGCAGGACAGGATGCCGACGGGTCAACCTTCAAACGCCTTGTGGCAGTAGCCGCACCGGACAAGAAGCACGCCAGCGACATTGAGACCATTCAGGTATGTCCCTCCGACCGGGGCAGGACAACCGTATGGGATGCTTCGGGACGGCTGCTATCCGATTCCGAACAGCAGCCGGCGCTCAAGCCGGGACTCTATCTGCGTTGCAGCAGCGGTGGAGTCAAGAAGCTTCTGATCCGATAAAATTGTATAAAACCTGTATATAACCTTGCTCCCCGAGTGCAAGGTTTTTTGTTTTATACACCTTCTATTCGTAGCCAATTTGTCGTCTATGGTTGCGATTTGACACCTTTAAGTGCTAAAAAAAGCAATAAAAAGAAGATTTTCGCGATTCAAGTTTGAAAAATCAAAATAAATCGTTATATTTGCAACTTGAATAGCCCGAAAATTATGCATAAATAAGGACGGGTCGTCAAAGCAAGAGAAATAATAACAAAATATACTCTATCCGAAATGAAAATTCAGTTGCGTAGCGCGCAGACTACAGAAGGCCGCCGCATGGCAGGCGCCCGTGCCCTATGGGTAGCCAACGGCATGAAGCGTGAGCAGTTCGGCAAGCCGATCATTGCCATTGTCAATTCTTTTACACAGTTTGTACCCGGTCACACTCATCTGCATGAGGTGGGACAGATTGTGAAAGCTGAAATAGAAAAACTGGGTTGCTATGCAGCCGAATTCAACACCATCGCTGTCGACGACGGTATTGCGATGGGCCACGACGGTATGCTCTATTCGCTGCCCTCGCGTGACATCATTGCTGACTCCGTCGAATACATGGTGAATGCCCACAAGGCCGACGCCATGGTGTGCATTTCCAACTGCGACAAAGTAACACCCGGAATGCTGATGGCAGCCATGCGTCTCAATATTCCCGCCGTTTTCGTTTCGGGCGGTCCCATGGAGGCCGGTCGTTGGAACGGACAGAATGCCGACCTGATTACGGCCATGATTGCAGGTGCCGACAAGAGCGTTTCCGACAAGGATCTCGACGAGATTGAGCATTGCGCCTGTCCCGGTTGCGGTTCGTGCTCGGGTATGTTCACCGCCAATTCGATGAACTCCCTCACCGAGGCCATCGGACTCTCGCTGCCCGGCAACGGCTCAATTCTTGCCACCCACGTCAACCGCATCCAGCTCTTCAAGGACGCTGCCGCGCTGATTGTCAAGAATGCAATGAAATATTATGGTGAAGGCGACGAAAGCGTGCTGCCCCGCAGCATCGCCACCCGCGATGCCTTCCTCAACGCCATGACGCTTGACATCGCCATGGGCGGTTCGACCAACACGGTGCTCCACCTCCTGGCTGTGGCTCAGGAAGGCGGTGTGGACTTCAAGATGCAGGACATCGACATGCTTTCGCGCAAAGTGCCCTGTCTCTGCAAACTGGCCCCCAACACCCAGCAGTACTCCGTGCAGGAATGCAATCGTGCCGGCGGTATTCTCGGCATTATTGGCGAACTCGCCAAGGGCGGTCTCATCAAGAAGGATTTGATGCGAGTCAACGGTCATACGCTGGGCGAGGATATCGAGAAGTACGACATCCTAAAGGCCGATATCGACCCGGAGGCATCGCGTATCTATCATTCGGCTCCCGGACGCAAGTTCTCGACGCAGATGGGTTCGCAGGATGCCCAGTGGGAATCCCTTGATACCGACCGAGAGAACGGCTGTATCCGTTCCATCGAACATGCCTACACCAAGGAAGGCGGTATGGCCATTCTGTTCGGCAACATAGCCCAGGACGGCTGCGTGGTCAAGACGGCCGGCGTGGATCCCTCCATCTGGCACTTCGAAGGTCCCGCTGTGGTGTTCGATTCCCAGGAAGATGCTTGCGACGGAATCCTGGGCGGCAAAGTCAAGAGCGGCGATGTTGTTGTCATTACCCACGAAGGCCCCAAGGGCGGTCCCGGTATGCAGGAGATGCTCTATCCCACGTCCTACATCAAGTCGATGCACCTCGGCAAGGAGTGTGCCCTGATCACCGACGGACGTTTTTCGGGCGGTACTTCCGGCCTTTCCATCGGTCACATTTCGCCCGAGGCAGCTTCCGGCGGCAACATTGGCAAACTCAAGGACGGCGATATCATTGTGATCGACATTCCCTCGCGTTCCATCAATGTCAAGCTGAGTGATGAGGAACTTGCAGCCCGTCCACAGCAACCCCTTCGCCGCAAGCGTGTCGTTTCGAAGGCGCTCCGAGCTTATGCCCAGAGTGTAGCTTCTGCCGACAAGGGCGGCGTCAGAATCATCGATTAATTCATCATTTATGTTAGGTTCAGAAATTCTCTTTCAGTGTCTCAAGGCTGAAGGAACCAAAAAAATATTCGGTTATCCCGGCGGAGCCATCATGCCCGTCTTCGATGCGCTCTATGATCACGATGACGACTTCGATACCGTATTGGTGCGTCACGAGCAGGGCGCCATCCATGCGGCTCAAGGCTATGCCCGTGTCAGCGGCGAGGTAGGCGTGGTCATCGTCACCTCAGGTCCGGGTGCCACCAACGTTATCACCGGCATCGCCGATGCCAATATCGACTCGACACCTCTGGTGGTCATCACTGGACAGGTGGCAACAGGCGCGCTCGGTACGGATGCCTTCCAGGAAACCGACTTCATCGGTATGACGCTTCCCATCACGAAGTGGAACTACCAGATCAACCGTCCCGAGGATATCGAATGGGCGGTAGCCCGTGCTTTCTATCTGGCCAGGAGCGGGCGTCCCGGTCCTGTGGTGCTCGATTTCCCCAAAAACGCCCAGATTCACGAGGCTCCCTTTACCGAATACAAACCCTGTAACTTCATCCGTTCCTATCAGCCTGTGCCCGCCATCAATCCCGATCGCGTGTGGGAGGCTGTCAATCTCATCAACACCGCCCAGCGGCCTTTCATCATCGGCGGCCAGGGTATCATCCTGGGACATGCCGAGCAGGAGTTCAAGGACTTTGTTGAGAAGACGGGTGCACCCTTCGGCGTGACGTTGCTCGGACTGTCGTCTGTTCCCTCCGATATGCCCCATTTCCTGGGGATGATCGGTATGCACGGTTCCATCGTTGCCAACAAACTCCAGCAGCAGGCCGACCTCATCGTGGTTATCGGCTGCCGTCTGGCCGACCGTGTGACGGGTCCCGTCAATCAGTATGCCCCTCTGGCCAAGATTGTACACATTGACATCGATCCCTCCGAGTTGGGCAAGAATATCAAGGCCGACGTGGCTATCTGCGGCGACTGTAAGGAGGTGCTCTCCAAGATGCTGCCCCATCTTTATAAGAATAATTTCGATTCCTGGATTCACGGTTTTGATTTCTACCAGAACGTCGAACAGGAGAAAGTCGTCAATCCCGAAGTGCATCCCGCCGAGGGTCCGCTCCACATGGGCGAGGTCATCGACAAAGTGGCCGAGGTCTCTAAGGGCGAGGCGATAGTTGTGACCGATGTGGGTCAGAACCAGATGTTTGCCGCACGTTATGCCAGGTTCAATGGCACAACGCGTTCGTTCCTGTCATCCGGCGGACTGGGTACGATGGGTTTCTGTCTACCCGCAGCCATCGGAGCTAAGATTGCAGCACCCGAACGTGAGGTGGTTGCCTTTGTCGGCGACGGCGGCATCCAGATGACCGTCGAGGAACTTGGTACCATCATGCAGGAAGGTACGGCAGTGAAGATTGTGATTTTCGACAATACCTGGCTGGGTAACGTCCGTCAGTGGCAGGAACTCTTCTTTGCCAAGCGCTACAGCTACACCAAGATGGTATCGCCAGATTATCTCAAACTGGCCGATGCCTATGGCATTCAGGCTCGTCGCATCACCGAACGCAGCGAAGTCGATGCTGCCGTTCGCGAGATGTATGCCGCTCAGGGTCCCTTCGTTCTCCACGTCTGTGTCGAGGAGGATTCAATGGTTTATCCCATGGTGCCTCCCGGACAACCCATCGACCACATTTTGTTGAACCGCTCAGAGAAGATTTAATCATATGGAAATCAAAGATAAGAAAACGGCGAATCTCCCGCTCTGGACCCTCACGGTCTTCACGGAGAACAATGTCGGTCTGTTGAACCAGATTGCGATCATCTTTACGCGCCGCAACATCAATATCTGGTCGCTTTCGGTATCTTCGTCATCGATAGAAGGCGTCCACAAATTCACCATCACATGTCATGCGTCAGAGGACATGATAAAGAAAATCGTCCTGCAGATCGAAAAACGCATCGATGTGCTCAAGGCATTCTACTATAGCGACGACGAAATCATCTATCAGGAAATTGCCCTCTACAAGGTGCAGACGGATGCCCTGCTGAATGATATCCAATTCGAACAGCTCATCCGCAAATACAACTGCCGCATCCTCGAAATCAATTCGACCTTTGCGGTGCTCGAAAAGACGGGCCATTGCGATGAGACCATCGCGCTCTACAACGATCTGGAACGCTACGGAGTGCTCCAGTATGTACGTTCAGGCCGCGTCAGTGTGACTAAATCGACCCACGAACAGGTTTCCGACTTCCTTGAGGAACAGGAACTGCGTCGTCGTCAGATTGAAGAGAAACAGTAATTATCAACCCATAAAACAAAAACTAAAATGGCTAAAATGAATTTTGGCGGTGTCATCGAAGAAGTGATGACCCGCGAGGAGTTCCCCCTCGAAAAAGCACGCGAGATTCTCAAAAACGAGACTCTTGCCGTAATCGGTTATGGCGTACAAGGCCCCGGCCAGTCTCTCAACCTCCGCGACAACGGCTTCAACGTGATTGTAGGCCAGCGTCCCGGCAAGACCTATGACAAGGCTGTGAGCGACGGTTGGAAGCCCGGAGAAACGCTCTTCTCCATTGAAGAGGCTTGCGAGAAAGGCACCATCATCATGTGCCTCCTCTCCGATGCTGCTGTGATTGAAGTATGGCCCACCATCAAGAAGCACCTGACAGCCGGCAAGGCCCTCTATTTCTCTCATGGTTTCGCTATCACTTGGAATGATCGCACCGGTGTCGTTCCCCCCAAGGATATCGACGTTATCATGGTTGCTCCCAAGGGTTCCGGTACTTCTCTTCGCACCATGTTCCTTCAGGGCCGCGGCTTGAACTCTTCCTATGCTATCTATCAGGACGCAACGGGCAAGGCTTTCGACCGCACGCTTGCTGTCGGCATCGGTATCGGTTCCGGTTATCTCTTCGAGACTACGTTCCAGCGCGAGGCTACGTCAGACCTCACAGGCGAGCGTGGTTCGCTGATGGGCGCTATCCAGGGTCTCCTCTCTGCTCAGTACGAAGTGCTCCGCGAGAACGGCCACACGCCTTCTGAGGCATTCAACGAGACCGTCGAGGAGCTCACGCAGTCCCTCATGCCCCTCTTCGCCGAGAAAGGCATGGACTGGATGTATGCCAACTGCTCGACCACTGCCCAGCGCGGTGCCCTCGACTGGAAAGGCCCCTTCCACGATGCTATCAAGCCCGTCGTTCAGCGTCTCTACGAGAGCGTGAAGTGCGGCAACGAGGCTCAGATTTCCATAGATTCCAACAATCAGCCCGGCTATCGCGAGAAACTCAATGCCGAGCTCAAGGAACTTCACGACTCTGAGATGTGGCGCACCGGCGAAGTGGTTCGTAAGCTCCGTCCTGAGAACAATTAATTACAAGCCCCTTTCGGGGTATGCATAAAAAGCAGCCGCAGGCCCGTCGGGTCTGCGGCTTTTGTTATGTGTGGAGGAAGGGGTTATTCTACGTAGAGCACGAGTCCCTTCAGATATTCGCCTTCGGGGTGGTAGATGTCGATGGGATGATCCTCGGGTTGGTGGAGCTGACGGAGTATGCGCACCCGTCGGCGGGCCTGTGCGGCTGCCGAGAAGACGGCGCAGCGGAAGTCGTCCTTCGTTACCACCTGCGAGCAGGAGAAGGTGAACAGGATGCCGCCCGGACGGATTTTCTCCAGGGCAGCAGCGTTCAGCCGGCGGTAACCCTGCAGTGCATTGTGGAGCACCTTCTTGTGTTTGGCAAAGGCTGGAGGGTCCAGAATGATAAGGTCGTACTTGTCGCCCATTTTGGCGAGGTAGGAGAAGGCATCTTCGCACACGGCCTCATGACGCGGGTCGTCGGGGAAGTTGAGTTCCATATTTCGGCTGGTGAGACTGATGGCCTGGGCGCTCACGTCCACGCTGGCCACCCGGTTGGCTCCGCCGCGCATCGCATAGACTGAGAATCCGCCCGTGTAGCAGAACATATTGAGGACGTTCTTTCCATTGGCGTATTTCTCCACGAGGGCACGGTTTTCACGCTGGTCCACAAAGAACCCCGTCTTCTGTCCCTTGAGCCAGTCTACATGGAACTTCAGTCCGTTCTCGATGGCGATGTCGGTATTGCCTTCGCCGCCAATCAGGTAACCGTTCACGGGGTCCAGGTCGGCTTTGTAGGGGAGGGTCGTCTCCGATTTGTAGTAGACGTGCTGGATGTCGGCACCGGCAACAGCTACCAGGGCTTCGGCCAGACGGCGCCGCAGGTAGTGCATGCCTGCCGTATGGGCCTGCATCACCGCCGTGTGGGCATATACGTCCACAACGAGTCCGGGCAGATAATCGCCCTCGCCGTGTATCAGACGATAGGCATTGTTCTCGTTGCCGCGTATCAGTCCCAGATCCTTCCTCAGGTTGAAGGCCACCTGGATGCGCTCCCGCAGGAAGGCATCGTCAATCTCGCGGTCCTCCCATGAGAATATGCGTACGGCGATGGAGCCTATCTGATATTGGCCGACGCCCAGGAATTCGTGCTGGAAACTCTCTACGCGTACCCAGTCGCCTTCCTCGGGTTGTCCGTCCATCTGCTCGATGGCGCCCGAGAATACCCACGGATGGAACCGGTGGAGCGATTCCTCTTTTTTCTTTTTGAGTCGTATGGTGATCATTTCTCTTTCTTCAGATATACTTGTGTGGGGAAGTGGTCGCTGTAGCCGTTCAGCCAGGTGCCGCCGGCATGGGTTCGTTTGGGAGAACCTTTGTATTTGCCCTCTTCCTGCATCAGCCACGGACGGAGGAAAATCTCGCTCTTATAATAGGTAAGGTGTTTGCCGCTGCCGTTCACTATGTTGCCTGTGAAGACAATCTGGTCGAACAGGTTCCATTCGCCCTGGTAGAGCAGCGTTCCCTGTCCCACCTTGTAGAGCACATCCCACCAGGGGTTGTAGAGGTCGTCGTCCTTCAGTCCTTTGAGTTTGTGTTTGCAGTTCAGTCCCTTGACCATCGAGTTGTTCTTCGGGTCGTCGTTCATATCGCCCATGATGAAAATCTTGGAGTTGGGGAAGGCGCGGAGCAGGGAGTCCTTGACGGCTTTCACGCCCTGGGCTGCCACAACGCGGCAACGGTCGTCAGAGGCGCGTGAGGGCCAGTGGCACACGATGACGTGCAGTTTCTCGCCGTCCAGTTTGCCGCCCACCACCAGGTAGCCGCGCGTCTTGAATCCCGGATTGTCGGGATCTTTGTAGGGCACCAGTTTGGTGCTTTCCAGCGTGAAGAACCTCGGGTTGTAGAGCAGGCCGCAGTCGATGCCTCGGCGGTCTGGACCTTCAATCAGGACGGGTTTGTAGCCGCGCTTGGCGATGGGTTCCTGCTGCACAAGGTCCTCCAATACGCCGATGTTCTCACATTCGGCCAGACCTACGATGGCGGCACCGGCGGGAATCTTGTCACAGAGCTGCGAGATGACCGTCGCCATGTTCTTCAGTTTCGACTGGTATTTCTGTTCCGTCCAGTGGTAGCCGCCGTCCGGCAGAAATTCATAGTCGTTTTTGCCTTCGTCGTGCTTGGTGTCGAAAAGGTTCTCCAGATTGTAGAAAGCAATGCCGTAGAGTTTGTACTCTTTCTCCTGTTTGGCCCAGGAGCAACTTGCCATGACAAAAGTCAGACAAAGAAAAGTGATTAGACGTTTCATTTGTGTATGATGGTTTTAATTCTGTTTCTTCGTTCAATGTTGAGATCCCTGCGCGACTTGCTCTGCGTTACGAGCCAAACGCCGCAGAATACCAGCGGGATGGCAATGGCCTGAGTCCAGCCGAAGCCTATGCCCAGCATGATGACCGAGGCCAGGAAGGAGACCAAGGGCTGCACATAGTTGTAGACCGAGACGACCGTAGGCCGCAGTTTCTTCTGTCCGTAGGTCGAGAAGATATAGGCCACAAAGGTGCCGCCCACCACCACGTAGGCGGTTTCCCACCAGGTGCCCGCGCTGATTTCCGTCCAGGGCAGCGCGGCTATCCGTTCGGTGGTGAAGGGCGTGATGACCAGGGCAGCAAAGAGCATCATCCACTTCATTGTGGTGATGACGCTGTAGCGCTGTATCAGGTGTTTGAACAGGGTCAGGTAAAGCGCAAAACTGCATTGTGCCGAGATGCAGAGCAGGTTGCCCAGCATCGGACGGTCGCCCGGTGTCGAGGCCTTGCTCCACAGCACCAGCAGGATGGCGCCTGTGGCACCCAGGATGATGCCCAGCACCTTCTTCCACGTAATGGGTTCCTTCAGAATCAGGGCAGCCAGAATCAGCGTGAAGATAGGCATCGTCGTCGACATGATGCTTGCATCCACCGGCGACGTGTAACTGATGCCGATCGTGTAGCAGCACTGGTTCAGAACCACACACAGCATCGATGCCAGAAACAGCATCACGTAGTCCTTTTTCCGTGCCAGCGGTTCGCGTTTCACAAAAAGGGATGCAACCCAGAAGCACAGTGCCGCACCGGTAACACGGAAAGTGACCAGTTCGACGCCGCTTATCAAGTGAGTCTCGGTGACATCTTTCGTCATCGGCGACATCAGACCCCAGATGGCGCAGGCGATGAGCATGCTGACGTGAGCCGCCCAGGGGGTCTTTTCGGTTGCATTC
>Ga0326511_10001895_pt1 | contig 17190 bp, 11 predicted proteins | sample 0_2496_0518_D_FD_203701 | JGI IMG/M metagenome (GOLD analysis project Ga0326511, IMG submission 203701) | Bovine rumen microbial communities from UC Davis, California, United States - 0_2496_0518 | ecosystem: Host-associated > Mammals > Digestive system > Stomach > Rumen | place: USA...
ACAAAAATTTATCATAGATGCCGCCGATTTTATAAAGAAGTTGACCGACTGCTTTAAAAAAAGAGTCTCCTTCTATAGTTTTAAAGGAGATATATATAACCGGGAACTCTCCCATGATTTTTTCACGCAGTTCTTGATAGTCGACACCTGCCACCGCAAGGTTTCTGCCGTTATCCAAAAAAAGTTTCTGCTGACGGGATTTATCTTGAGGATTCTGATAATTTATCTCACAAAACTCCTTAATCATATCCATGTTAAGAGTCTTGCCAAAGCGGCGGGGACGGATAAAGAGCGGATTCTGATCATCAGATGTCCCCATAAAAAGAGTCTTTAAATAGGAGGTTTTATCCACATAGTAGGCATTTCTTTCAATAAAGGTTTTAAAACTCTCACTACCTTTTTGAAATATAATATCCTGTGACATCGCATGGCCCCTATACAAAACTTACCACTTTGTATTCTAGCATAGCTTTTAACGCTATTGAGGACTATTGAGGATGTTAATTAAGTTAAGATAGGCTGTGAATAGTAACATTTTGGCTGTATTTTACTTACATTCTGCTTTTAAAAAATCAAAGTTCTTCAAAATCGATCTATCAGCATAAAAGTAAGAAAATAGGCTATGTTTTAGCCACTCTAAAGGTTCTTGAATAAATCTGCTCTGTAATCATCTACAAGGAAAGGAGGGATGGAAGTAGGCTTAGCACTGCTGTTTATCTTAAAGAAATGAGATTACATGAAGATTTGTTTCTCTACCATCTTGAGTCTAAATTGACATTTGTGGATATCAGAAATTGCTGGAATGTAGATAATATTCAACAAAATAGTGTCAAAACCTGAACGAGCACTGACTATGGCAAAGAAAGATGCATATATGCGCCTTTTGATAAAGAGCTATCTTATAAAGCCATCGCTCTCTAGAGTCCATAACCTAGAGTAGAGTCCTCCCTGCATCATAAGTTCTTCGTGTGAACCGCGCTCGACAATTTCTCCTTCATTCATCACTATAATGTAGTCCATGGACTTTAGGGTATTTAAACGATGGGCAATACACAAAACGGTACGTCCTTCCATGAGCCTAGAAAGAGCTTTGAGGATCACATCCTCACTCTGAGCATCAAGAGATGAGGTCGGTTCATCGAAGATGAGGATCGGGGCATTCTTGGCAAGTACCCGCGCCAAGGCAATTTTCTGGCACTGTCCTCCTGAAAGCGTAACTCCCTTATCCCCGACAATTGAAGCAAAACCGCAGTTACCTCGATAATCCGAAAGATTCTCAATAAAAGAAAGCGCATCTGCGTCCTTTGCGCAATCTCTTAATTCCTCCTCTGACATGAGCCGATTCTGTCCATAGGTGATATTCTCCGAAACCGAGCGATGCAGCAGGCCTAACTCCTGGCTTAGCACCGAGAATAGTGAACGCAGTTGATTTTCTCCTAGTCTCTCAATACTGATATTATCAATTAAAATCTCACCGCAATCTGGGCGATAGAGCCCCAAAAGCAGATTTATAAGCGTAGATTTACCGGCTCCGGTCGGTCCCACAATGCCAATCTTAAGACCTTTTTTGATGATCAGGTTGAGATCTTTTAGACAGGGCTCATGACCTCCATAGGAAAAAGACACATTCCTAAATTCAATGCGCGACAGAAATTCATAAGGTTTACTCTCTTCACCTTCGTTTCTAATCTTAGACTCTTCCTTTTGTCTTAAAGTCGTAAAACCATCGTAAATCATCCCCAGGTTTTCAAAAATGGCTCCGGCTTCCCACATCACCCAGCGTGACATATTGACGACCCGAATCGCAATGGCCACGGCCACCGCAATGGCACCGGTAGTCACAATATAATTAGACCACAGCCACAAAGAGACCATGATAAGTGACAGCAGCAAGGTATAATTCAAAAGCTGTACACAAACATCATAGAGCGTAAGAACCCGCAGGGAGTCATATTCTCTTTTACGATATTCATTCATGCACTCTTTGGCGTACTGTTTTTCAAAACGGGAGCCTCCAAAAATCTTCACTGTCCGAATGTTGGTATAACAGTCAACAAGTTTACCTACAAGAGTTGAGCGTTCTGTCGCGAGCACCTCGCTTTTCTGCCGTAACCGCGGGATAAAGATGCTTAATGTCAGAATATAGAAAACAATCCAAATGCATAAAGGCAGGCACAAGGTAAAACTTGATTCTAAGAGCATAGCTACCATGGTGGCGGTATAGACAGCAAGATGAATGACAACATCCAAAAGTTTGATAACGGCTGTACGCATAGCCACAGAAGTCTGCATTACTTTATTGCCTAAACTTCCAGCCATTTCCTCATTAAAAAAAGAGAGCGACTTGTCCAAGACCAGAGAGTGCATTTTATAGCGCACCTGCATGGCAAAATTGCTTGAAAGCGTCTGATGCAGGAGAAGAGAATGCAGAATGGTGGCTAAAGGTAAAATAATCCCCGCCCCTGCGAGCATGAAGCAAAGTCCAAGACCATGTTCATCAATAAAATTCAAAGGATGGGTACTGGCTGTCCAGTCTACAATATAACCAAGACAGGCAAAGAAAAGAGCCTCTCCTAGAGCAATGAGGATATTTAAAACTGCAATAAGAAATAAAAAAAATCCCATGCCCTTAGAGAAGAACAGAATAAAAGCCATAAGAGAACGTGGTCTTTCTATGCTATCCACATTCTCAAAGGGAGGAATGAGATTTTCAAAAAAACGAAACACTCTGGTCTTAACCATAGTTAAGAACTATTTTTCCATACTTTGCATCATATCATTGATACGATTGGCGGTAACATCCACATGTCTTGCCATAGCGGCCACATGATTTGGCAGCATGGCATCCCCTACCTCATCCCCGCCTGCGGTCACATAAAGGGGATTGAATTCACGGATCATCGATAAACGCTTAAGCGCAGCGTCAATATTCTCCCTGCCCCCGCGTTCCATTACCGAGTAATCACAGGCTACTATGCTTCTTAGCACATTCTCCACCACGGCACAGATGCCCTTGGCAAAATAAATGATATTGTCACTTTCAAAATGACCAATGTCATCTTTATTAAGATTGCCCAAAGCATATTCAAGCATGGAATTGCAGTATTTTAAAATAAGGTAGACATCATCAGATTTGACATTGTAAATACCGGCATTCTTGGCTGTAGTACCCACTGATTTTGCCCATTCGCGCCATTCTTTGATTCCGGCACGATATTTTGATTCACAGTCATATACGAACCAGAATCCCCACACATCATCGGAGTATGCAAAATCACGTGAGGTAGCATCAACAAGGCGCTTGTCAATGGTGTCATTCTTTCCGTAACGCGAAACGGTCTTGGCGATAATATCCGAGGCCGGCCTTGTAGCATAGATCACGCCGCGCTGATAGGAGGTGACATTATCAATAATGTTTGGAACAAAGAGGAGATCGTTTGGCAGCCAACCAAAAAAAGCATCAAGTTCCTGTTCAATGGCATGGGTGACACCTTCGGCCATAATCACGGCTCTATCCTTGTCGGTAGATGCGGAGGTTACCTCAGGAGGATCATAGGCCTCAGAACTGGTGGAACCTATTAGTCCTAAAAGCAGAAGATACAGCACATAGAGGTAAACTATCACGAGTAAAAACTTAAACTTGCCGAAGTGGCCGAGTCCAAACTTAGGAAAATCCATGTATCATTACCTCCATAACAGTGCACATCATGTCAATTATAGCCATTTTACAGGGGCTTGCGAGCGTTAAAAACACTTACTTCAATAAACTTTTAAGTCCCTCACAACTAGAACCAATACCAAGACTGCAGGCTTTTTCATAATATTCTTTGGCCTTGCTTAAATTTTGAGGAATGCCGCTCTCACCCTTTAAATAGTATTCAGCAATTTTTGCACAGACTTCACCACTCTTGAACTGACAGGCTTTATCAAGATAGACCAGGGCCTTGTCAATACTCTCCTTGTGCTTAAGATAATATTCCCCGGCTGCAGCACACATGGCGGCATTCTTTCCAGAGCACAGTTTGACTAAAGTTTCAATTTGAGTGCTGTTGCCCTTGAGTTTATTAAGATCGCTTACATCAAGTTTCTTAAGGTCCTCTTTTTTGAGGTTATTGATGTCAATATTCTTCTCTTCTAAAACATTCTGCGCCTGATTTAGGAAAGAAGACAGATCATCGCCATAGACATAGGGGGTAAACAGACCAAGTGCCAAAGATAAAAGTAGCGTTTTCCTTATAAATTTCATGTGAGTTCCCTTGTTAATAGTTAAAAATGAACATTAGGCAAAAAGTTAAAACTATTGGTGTTCCTCCTGCCATTACTTAATTCTGCTGCTGTTGTTCTTCTCCGAAAGAAAATCCGCCTATAATTTACTGTTATTCAATCCATCATAAACACTTCAAGCAAACTTTGACATTACTGTTTGAGACTAGAGCCTCCTTTGCGTTCAACAGGATCTGTGAAAGCAGTTTGGAGGATAGATTCACCGCAAGAGATTTCTTTTACATTGATAGTTGAGAAATCCTTGCAATGCTTTGTCAGTTTTCACGGATGACCACTGACGGATCGATTTTTGAGGCCTTCACTGCCACATTTAGAGAAGATAAAATTACGATTCCCTGAACTCCAAAAAACAGCAGAATAAAATCAAGAGGATGAATGATACAGACATCAAAGCCCCTGATATTTCTCTCAAAGAGCAAGGCGATAGCCTCATCCACAATAGAATAAAAAATGAAGGACAGGAGCACCCCGAGCACTCCCGTTATTAAGGACTGTACTATGGGAAAAGTCAGCATATTCATCTTTGAAAAACCTAAAAGTCGGAGCATACCAAGCATTTTCCACTTGCGCCGTACCGTAGCATGAACAGTACTGAACATAAAGGCAAAGAAACCTAAAGCCGATGAGAGGGTAATTACCAGGACAATGGAAGACAGAGTTTTGTCGACATGGCGGATATTGGCGATATCCTTAGAACGAGTCTTAACTAACACCTGTTTCTCTTTAAAATAGGCCTCCAAAATCTCCACTTCATCAAGATTATGCACATAGGCACGAAAAGACTCAAAATAGCGCTCCAAAGGGGGAGTCTCTCCCTCACCTCCCAATATAGGAGTTTTATAACCATCACGAAAATCCTGAATGTCCAACAGAAGATCCATCGACACAAAACCCATATCCTGACCTATGGCCTTAGCAGGGAGGATATCCACAATCTCAATCTCAAAATGACTCTTTTCAAACCTGCCACTGCTCAATCTGCGTCCTAAACTTGCCTCGACTACATCATGCAGACTAACCCCCAGTTTTTTGGCAGCACTAGCGCTTAACACCATGCTGATATTCTGTCCTGAAACCTTGGGAAAATTGACAATCCCATTACGGGACAAAAGCGGATCGGATTGAGAGGTAGCCTCAAGGGACACGGTAACCAGATTACCTTTATAATCTAACTGCAGTTCCGATGCCACATCACGAGTTCTCCCTATAATATACTCACATTCAGGGCGCTCACTGGCTTCTTTAATAAACTTTTCGGAAAAACCGGCACCTTTACTGCCAGAGGGCATCAGTACCAAGACCGACGGATCTTTTAGCAGGTCAACACGCATTTTCTCGATAATTCCGGTATGTACCCCATGCAGCACCATAATGGGCGTGAGAATACTCGCCAAAGCCAGTACCCCACACACTGACAGCGAAAATTCATGGATCCAGTCCTTAAAGGAAAGCTTACTAACAAAAAAACTCATGTAAAACTCCTATCAGACTGACGCAACTGACTGTCATCTAAAATCGAGGTCACTCCACTCTCGTTGGGAATCACCGTCACCGGAACCTCAAGAAAGCCCAAATCTCTTACCAAAGAGACATCGTGAGAAACCATCACTACAGTGGTTTTAGCGCTTTTTGCCGTTTGCAGAAACATCTGCATGACATTTTTTGAGAGCAGCGGATCTAGGGATGCGGTAGGCTCATCGGCAAGAAGAAGCCTAGGCTTAGAGGCAAGAGCACGGGCAATGGCCACACGCTGTCTTTCACCTACGGAAATCATAGAAGGCATGGAATTGAGCAAATAAGAGATTTTAAGATCGGAAATTAGGGTTTCAAGATATTTTTCATCTGGCTGCGCTCCCCCCATTTTGGCTGTCAGAAGAATATTCTCCATAACATTCAGAAAAGGCAGAAGTTCGCCAGTCTGCAACACATAACCCATATAATCCTGACGCAGTTTTGCCATTTTGTCTGTATTGTCACTTTCCCATAAAGATTTGACGTCATAAAGAGAGTCTTTGAAATTAAAAGAAAATTCACCTATAGCTGTAGGTTTGAGTACCATACTCAGAAGATCAAGGGTAGTACTCTTGCCACAGCCGCTAGGACCGGTAATGGCGATATACTCCCCCTCATGCAGGGTAAAGGAACGGATGTCAAGACAGTACTCACTGTCTCGCTCTCGTCTCACAACGATGTTTTTAAGACTTGCTAACATTATGATAATACATTCAGAGATACACGATACACAAAGTCATTGCCATTCTTAGAAATGACTTCTAGTGGACATTACAAAACTCATCCAAAATTATACCAACACATTTAATCACTTAAAATTACTCCTGTTCATCAGCACTTATACTTATAGAGTCATTCTTTTTAGATACAAATACGCGGCTTGTTTGCTAATTTTTTTTCAAAAAAAGAAAATAGCACCGTTTAAAATTTTAAATCAAACACTATTACGATTATAATTGTTTTACAAATTTATTTTATCACTTTAAAAAACTGGTATATTTTTTCTGATTACTTACGTGATTTTTGCCATTCTGCAATCTTAGCATTGTTCTTTTCAGAGAGAAAATCGCCCCATATTTTCTTGTTGGTTAATTTATCGTACCCCTTGCTCCTTACAAAATCGATCTGCTTGGAGAACACCTCAATATTATGCAGAAAAATTTTATTGTAATGCGAATCCCCCTGATATTCCTTTCTTAAGTGCACAAGTTTCTCATTTATCTCATCCTTAGGAAAGGCTGCAATCTCTTTTAGGGCGTTTCGGTAAATACTTGTGGAAATCTCAAGGCTGTTATAGTATTTTTTGATATTATCCATAAATAAGCTCTCCAATTCCTTAGTCATCTTGTCTTTGCTGTTTTTGAGAAGAACTGTATATTTATTGTACACGTCAAAGAAGAAGATGCCATAACTACACATAGAGTCAGCCATATACAGAGTAGAACGCATATTATTGAACAGATTTTCGTCACGTTCACGATTTAAAGCACTGTTATAATCCTTCAGCAAAGCCTTGTACTGAGTAAGATTACTCTTCATGAAAGGACTTGAGGCTGAGCCGTAAATTTTATCAAACTCAACCAAAAGATCACCGTTTTTATCAATCTTGACGAGTTTATCCACGGCAATCTTGTCCTCTCCCTTTTTCTCTTTGGCTTCAGGTTTTGACTCCTTTTCTGGCTTTGCAGGTATAATCGCAGCGTTGGCTACGCCTCCCCCCAATTTGTCAAGCAGTTTAGAAAGATCTGAGGAACGTTTCATACCAGGAACATTAATGGAAGAGAGTGTCACTCTAAAACCTAAGGAACGCATTCTATGAGCGATATAGCCTTTGTCGGCCTTATCGAACATCTTCATCTCAACTCTGGTGCCAGGATAAACATCCTTTTCCTCGGAAGATAAAAAATGTCCGCCCTTGCACAGAATACCCCCTTCAGAACCGTGCAGACGGGTTCTCATGGCACCACCAGGGAGTGATTCTGGAATAGTAAATCTAAAACCGTTCTGCACAAATTCAGCCACGTTCCCTGCAGTATCATAAAGACCAAGACGGTTTGGCAGTTTACTGCCAATAGGACGAGCCTCCGAATAGCCCTGTCCGAAAACGGCATAATCTTCGACACTCTTACCCTCATCAAGAACAAAATTGGAATTACCGATAATTTCAGGAGGCAGATTTCCCCCACGAGCCGCAAACTCCCATTCCTCTTCAGTTGGCAGCCTCAAAAAAAGCGGATTACCTTCCATAACCGGAATCTTATCAGCATGATTGGCAAGTAACCACTCATTATAAATTTTAAGAAAATCCTGAATATCATACCAGGAGATATTGGCCTTCGGCAGCTCCCCGCGCTCACCATCCTTAGGTTCACCCCCCATAACGGCATACCATTGGGCGTTAGTAATTTCATATTTACCCACAAAATAGAAACAGAAACCTTTTTGCTCATCCTTTGGAACTTTCTTCTGCCACTCTTTAGGTAAATCGTCAAAATAAATTGAGGAACTGATGTAAGAATCCACCTTCTTTTCATAAAAGCCTCGATCTTCATCAATCTCACTTAATCCCATTTCAAATTTTTTGTCAGTAAAAAAATTGGAAGAAGGAATGGCCACCATACGCAATACCATTTTAAGATTATTAGGCATTGGCAATTCAAAATCCATAGCATCCTGATGCGGATTATAGGCAACTACCGGATCACTTGTCGCACCTTTTTTAGAGGAAAGTGCCGCATAAGTATTTAGTGGAAGTACTGCCAGAAGAACAAAGCTAATAATTAAATCAAGACGCTTTTTAAGCATAATAACCTCAAAATTTCAAAAACTATGATTTTGTTTAACTTTTTTTATTGCGAATAAACCTAGATGAACCGATTATCGAGGCTTTCACCTCGACTTTAAAAAAGCGCTCGCCACCACAGCCACTACCGATAATGGTTGTATACTCACCTTTGTTATAAAGACAATCTTCATTGTTCCACACCTTTTTATAACGATATTCTGTAAATCAGCAATCATTATGGTAAAACATTGAGAGGTATTCGGTATACATAATCATTCACATTCTTAGAACCAAATGACTCCCAGTGGGTATTATCTTTGTCATATTCATCATAAAGACGTACCAAACCTTTAAGACGTTTGATGAACTCCTGCTGTTCTCCAGTACTCATGTTCACCCAGTCTTCCTGTTTTAAACCTAAAATGCGACTCTTGTAAGGAAGTCCATCCAAAACCTCCAAAAGCACCCCTTTCTGAGCAAGATTGGCGTTAGGATCATCAGTAAAAGCAGAAGGATCACGACTCATTTGGGCAGCAGCCGAAATTAACTGCTCGTAAAAATTAAAATCAGAACTGTCCTGCAGAAAGGCCTCTTCAGCGGTAGTAATGATAGTATTTACCTGTTTTCGCAATTGACTTAACTGGGTCTTAGTTAAAAGCACTGCAGGAATCACAGCAGGCACAGGGGTATCATTTGGATGTTCCTCTAAAGAAACAAGATCCGAGTCGGCAATCCAAGCCTTAACCACATGAGGTGCTGTAGTTTCATTCTGATTTCCAGCAAACTGCAGCTGCATGGCATAACCGGTGATTTCAGCTAAATGACGGGCCTGATCCTCAGTTGAAGCATTTTTATCGATAGTGGTTTCATGTGGTTTTTCAGCACTCTTGCCTTTCACTTGACTTTCAGCAATTTTACAGAAAACATCAGCCACAGCATTACCAACTTTTTTGAAGGCTTCGGCACCAGTATTAGGGTCAAGAGCATTGATAGCAATGTATGAGGACTGATTATTACTCATTCTGGATAATTCCATGTAATTCTTTTTGGCATAGGCTACATCATTCTTGCCATTCTTTAATTTCTTTGCCTTAGGGGTCTGAATATGCACCGCAGTAAGATATATGTTGTTGGTTCTAAGATACTCAGCCATACCCTCAGAGGACATTCCGGTTCTTGAAGTCTTGTCACTGCCGTCTAAAGGGCCGGCATCCGTAACTAACAGAATGATTTTAGAGTCAACTTTGTCCCAGGATAATTTATCTACAGCGTCCTTAACCCCAGCCATGGCATCTTCATCAAAGTCGTGAGTAGAGGCGGTAGCCTCCTCAAGTCCATCAAGATAGGACTCAAGCATTGCCCTATCCCTTACAGAGGTAAAGTCACTAACCACCTTGGTATTGTATTCTATCTTTGGGCGTAACTGTACGTTACTGCGATAACCGATAACGGCAATGGCAATATTGTCCTTGGCTTTAGAATCTTGAAGTTTGTCAAAAATCTTGCGTATAATATCCTTGGTACCATCAATATATGGTTTCATGGAAATGGTGGTATCCACCACAAAGGCTATACCGGTCGTCATGCCATTAGAACCAGTACTATTTTGTTTATTTCCCTTCTTATCCTCAGTATCATCTTTTTGAATACCAGGATTAAGGCAGGCTACTTCCAGAAGCTGGGTACCGCTTTCATTAAACTGTGTATCTATGTTCATTACCGGCAAAAGATAAAAGTTCTTATTGGAAACCTGTCCGTCCTTGGCTAGTGGCTCTGTTGCAATCACCGGACTGTCCTCCGGAACCGTATAATCCTTATCATTGAAGAGTGTCACATACTGCTCCACAGTATTTTTGATACTGTCTGCAGTGCATACTGATGTTACCGTCTCGTGATCTTTAAAAAACAGTACCGGCTGTCGACCCATCTGATCGGTAAACAGCATAGTGATAGCCTGCGGCCACTCGGTAACACTGTCTGCCTTCATCCACCCCAGAGCCTCAGTGGTGGAGACCCCAACACGCACCATGTTACCCTGCCTTTTATACACATAAAAGGAGGTGAAGGTTCGTGGTTTGTTGATTACCTGAGTACCCTTGTCGTCAGAGTAAAGCACAGCATTCGGATTGGAGACGACACGCTGGAAGACCGTTTTTTTGCCTTCCTGCAGTAAGGGAGTTTCGGCTATGGCATTAAAGCATAAGCACAAACATAAGGTTGCGAGGGTTATTTTCTTAAACACAAACTTCATCATTTCTCTCCTTATTTAATCTTCTCTAACCACTCTTTGGCAGTAGCATCGGTAGTAGCCTTTTCATCAAGATAGGACTTAAGAGCGCTCTGTGCCTCACTGTCATTTATCTTTCCGTAATATTCATATGCCTCTACCGCATCCTTCTTGATACTGCCCCACTGCTCTGTTCTTGGATCCATACACTCCGCATAGCGCCTGATGGCCGCTGTCTCATCTTTCATAGCGGCAAAGTATATGAGTTTAAAGGCTGCATCCTGCTCCTCTTTTGTTTTTATCTCAAGACTATCTAAAAGTTCCATGGCCTTTTGTGGAGTACGACTCTTGTCCTTTAAGAATGCGGAGATCTGCTCTTTGGCACTTAAAACCACTGTCTTTGGCTCTTCTGCTGGTGTCTTTGCCTTTGGTTCTTCTACTGGAGTCTCTGCCTTTGGCTCTTCTACTGGTGTCTCTGCCTTTGGCTCTTCTACTGGTGTCTCTGCCTTTGGCTCTTCTACTGGTGCCTCTGCCTTTGGCTCCTCAACTGCTGGTTTATCCTGACTCATAAGAAAATAACCACCAGCACCGCCTCCTAAGACCAAAATAGCTGCCACAATACCGATTATAAGTCCTAATGAACTCTTCTTGCCGAATGCTGCTATGCCCTGCGCCTCGTTTGTCTTTTGAACCTGTAAGGCTGCGGTCTCCTGTCTTAAACTTGCCTCTTCTTGTGCCCTTGCCGCTGCATCTGCTGAGGCTTGATCCTGTTCTCCTGCCAATGTGCTCTTTAAGGCATCTATCTGTGACTCTAAATTGCTCTTCTGTAACAGCAGGCTCTCATATTTGTCAAAAGCCGGCTGTAAGTTACTTCTTAGTTTTTCTATCAGTTCCGTGGCCAAAGGTGAATTCTTAGGATCCATCATCAGTTTGGTACTGTCCCTGAGATTGACAGCATTATCGAGTATAGCCTTGAGTTTCTCATAGCCTATGGAGACTTTCTCTAAATTATTTGTATAGATGACTAAGGCTTCTTTTATACTGTCTAAATTCTTCTCACTTATGCCGGCGTTCACCGCTGCCACATTACTGTCTACAACGTCCTCATCCCTGATAAACGCTGCAAGTTCCGCCTCACCTGCGGCCACTGACTCCTTTATCTTATTTAGACTTTCAATGGATTCATTTTCACTCTCGCCAACCTCATCTGAGGCCAGTGAATAGGCACTGCCCTTTACTGACTTTTTGACTCCCTCAATAAACAAGTCTCCTTCACCTAGTACATCTTTATTCTCGTTAACTAAGGTTACAACATGTCCTCCGCGGGTGAGATTGTTGACATAATAAGGTTCCAGGGCAAATATCAGCTTGTTTCCCTCTTTTATGTATTTGCATTTTAAGGGGGTATCCTTGCCACTGAAATTACCGCTCTCCCCATCAAGATATTCTGGCTTTCCATTATTTCCAGTCCTTGAAAGGAGAATCTTTTCACTGCCACTTAAAGTGACAGTCCCATCCAGTGCTATGACGATATCGGCATAACCGCCCTGTCCTTCCTGTATAAACTTTGCATCAATTTCTTTAGACATTAAAGTTCCTGTCCCTTATTTACTGTTTTAATAATATCTAAATCCAAGATATGCAGTATCTTTATTATTTTCATATTCTAGCAAAATAAAAAAAAACTTAGTTGTATGAGTACATAATTTAGGATGATTTTGCGAGAAGCATCGGCATTTTTATGCCTAGATAAGAACAAGTATTATAGACTCTATGTACATGGGGAAAATCTTATGTATGCCAAAACTTGGGGCTATATTATCCATTATTAGTTGGGAAGCAAAATATAAAAGCATTTGAACAACTGATGAAATTTACTGCACTGGGTAGTTTAAATAGGCTCTGCACAGTAACATGACGCTTTAGCGGTGATTACAAAGTCTATTTTACAATCCATTGACCGGCTTTTTTAGAGCCTGCTCTTTCTAATACTCCCAGTTTCTGTAGCAAGGAGCAGTTTTTCTTAACACTTCCAAGACTTAACCCAAGATCAGAAGAAACCACTTGCATGGTTGCAGTAGGGTTAAGATTTAGAAAATCTAAAATTGACTCTTGGTTACTCGTTAGTCCTTTTTTTATTGACAATATTTTTTTTCTTGCTAACACATCTTCACGTTCAAAAGCCAAAGGTATTGACACCTTAACCATACCATCCTCAAAAGAGAATACATCTCTTCCATATTTTTCTACTATTATAGGAACACCATGTCCGCTTTGTTCAGCATACTTAGATGCCATAAAAATCGTTAGAAGACTCTTATTAACAGGAATGCTCGTCCCTTTAAAAAATCCTTCTTTTGAAAGTGAATACGGAAGCCCACCATATGATACTATCTCTATTAGGTTGTCATACAAATATATTGACGGTGCTATGCCTTCATTCCAGTCATTATGCAAACAAGCATTAATCCATGCTTCCTTAAAACTCTGATAATCAAATAATGGCTGCTCTATTCTGCGTGGTCCTTTTAAATCTACTTTTGTAGTATTGATAGTTGTAAAATAATCCAATACCTGCGATATAGACAGCAGCAAACATTTATTTCCATATTCTGTTCTTTTTACCATAACGCTTTTATTGTCGCCATCGAAAACCACAACTTTTATAGAAAGGTTGTTATTATCAGCCATTAAATATGCATTAACATTGAACTTCTTGTCACGATTCAGCAATCCATAATTACCATAGAATTCCTCTGAAGACTGTGGGTGAAGACCTAAACCAGATAGAAGAGCAAAAAAAGTTTTGAAAGTTAAATGCTGTATTGGAGAAGACTTTTGTCTTATAATATCAGCATCAGAAGAGGACAGCATTTTCCTGAGAAGTTCATTTGAAGCCTGCTCATCTGCAGAGACATTGCGAATATAATATCTACCATCGAATGAATAAGGTATATCTACACCTTTTGCAAAGACTTTTATAAACGTCTTGCCACCTTCATCTTTAATAACGTTTATCTCTGCAAAGATTCTTGGCTGTATTTTGTCACGAATGCGATATCTGATATCCATAAGTGTATCCTTGCCAATATCTAAACCGCAGACATCTCCATTGTCTTTTACTCCGAAATAAACAACGCCTTCTCCATGTCTGTTGAGCATTGATGTTAAAGACTTTAGGCCTTTATCTAACTGTGATAAACTCTCTTTAAACTCAACAGATTCGTTCTCCAAACCTATATTCATGTAATGCTAACTCTATTACCTAATTCATTTATAAAGTCCATTTAAAGACTACTTTAAAGTCTATTTAAAGTCTATTTAAAGTCTACTTTAAAGTCTATTTAAAGTCTACTTTAAAGTCTATTTAAAGTCTACTTTAAAGTCTACTTTAAAGTCTATTTAAAGTCTATTTAAAGTCTACTTTAAAGTCTATTTAAAGTCTATTTAAAGTCTATTTAAAGTCTATTTAAAGTCTATTTAAAGTCTATTTAAAGTCTATTTAAAGTCTACTTTAAAGTCTACTTTAAAGTCTACTTTAAAGTCTACTTTAAAGTCTACTTTAAAGTCTACTTTAAAGTCTTTTTAAATTTCACTAAAAAAAGACCAGAAAATCAATACCGAGTTTCTGGTCTTTAGTTAAATCGAAGCAATTTATGACTAGATAATATTAAGGCAATACATTCAATGGTACTCGATAAACAAAATCATTCACATTCTTAGATCCAAATGACTCCCAGTGGGTATTATCCCGATCGAATTCCTCATAAAGGTGAACAAGCCCCTTTAAACGTTTTATAAACTCCTGCTGTTCACCAGTACTCATATTTGTCCAGTCTTCCTTTTTAAGATCAAGCACACGACTCTTATATGGAAGACCGTCCAAAACTTCCAAAAGTACCCCCTTCTGAGCAAGATTTGCATTAGGATCGTCAACAAAGGCCGATGGATCACGACTCATTTGGGCGGCAGCCGAAATTAATTGCTCATAAAAGTTAAAATCAGAACTGTCCTGTAAAAATGCCTCTTCTGCTGTGGTCACAATAGTATTAATCTGTTTTCTTAGCTGACTTAACTGACTCTTGGTTAAAAGAACGGCTGGAATCACTGCAGGAACTGGAGCCTCATTAGGATGTTCCTCTAAAGAAACAAGATCCGAGTCGGCAATCCAAGCCTTAACCACATGAGGTGCTGTAGTTTCATTCTGATTTCCGGCAAACTGCAGCTGCATGGCATAACCGGTAATTTCAGCAAAATGACGGGCCTTTTCCTCACTTGAAGCAGTGCTTTTAGGATCATTATCCTTTGGCTTCTCAATTTTTTTCCCATTCACGCGATTTTCAGCAATTTTACAGTAGACAGAAGCGATAGTTTCACCAATTTTTCGAAACACCTTGTCGCTTTGCTTAGGATCGGTAGCATCAACCTCAATATAACTGGAGCGGTTATTGCTCATTCTGGATAATTCCAGATAATTCTTTTTGGCATAGGCTACATCATTCTTGCCATTCTTTAATTTCTTTGCCTTAGGGGTCTGAATATGCACCGCAGTAAGATATATGTTGTTGGATCTAAGATACTCAGCCATACCCTCAGAGGACATTCCAGTCCTTGAAGTTTTGTCTGTAGCGCCCAGCGGACCTGCATCGGTGACTAAAAGAATGATTTTTCCATCAACTTTGTCCCAGGATAATTTATCTACAGCGTCCTTAACCCCAGCCATGGCATCTTCATCAAAGTCATGAGTAGAGGCGGTAGCCTCCTCAAGTCCATCAAAATGAGCTTCAATTTCCTTATCATTGGCAATAGCAATAAAATCAGAAACAATCTTGGTATCATACTCAGTATCAGGTTTTAAAGAAACATTACTGCGGTAACCAACCACAGCGATATAAACATAATCCTTGGCTTTAGAGGATTTTAGTTTCTCACAGACATTACGAATTATATCCTTGGTACCATCAATATATGGTTTCATGGAAATGGTGGTATCTACCAAAAAAACAATCCCAGTCTTCATGCCTGCATCATCTTTTTTCTCTTCATCCGCTTTTTTCTTTTCTTTTTTATTATCATCTTTTTGAATACCAGGATTAAGGCAGGCTACTTCCAGAAGCTGGGTACCGCTTTCATTAAACTGTGTATCTATGTTCATTACCGGCAAAAGATAAAAGTTCTTATTGGAAACCTGTCCGTCCTTGGCTAGTGGCTCTGTTGCAATCACCGGACTGTCCTCCGGAACCGTATAATCCTTATCATTGAAGAGTGTCACATACTGCTCCACAGTATTTTTGATACTGTCTGCAGTGCATACTGATGTTACCGTCTCGTGATCTTTAAAAAACAGTACCGGCTGTCGACCCATCTGATCGGTAAACAGCATAGTGATAGCCTGCGGCCACTCGGTAACACTGTCTGCCTTCATCCACCCCAGAGCCTCAGTGGTGGAGACCCCAACACGCACCATGTTACCCTGCCTTTTATACACATAAAAGGAGGTGAAGGTTCGTGGTTTGTTGATTACCTGAGTACCCTTGTCGTCAGAGTAAAGCACAGCATTCGGATTGGAGACGACACGCTGGAAGACCGTTTTTTTGCCTTCCTGCAGTAAGGGAGTTTCGGCTATGGCATTAAAGCATAAGCACAAACATAAGGTTGCGAGGGTTATTTTCTTAAACACAAACTTCATCATTTCTCTCCTTATTTAATCTTCTCTAACCACTCTTTGGCAGTAGCATCGGTAGTAGCCTTTTCATCAAGATAGGACTTAAGAGCGCTCTGTGCCTCACTGTCATTTATCTTTCCGTAATATTCATATGCCTCTACCGCATCCTTCTTGATACTGCCCCACTGCTCTGTTCTTGGATCCATACACTCCGCATAGCGCCTGATGGCCGCTGTCTCATCTTTCATAGCGGCAAAGTATATGAGTTTAAAGGCTGCATCCTGCTCCTCTTTTGTTTTTATCTCAAGACTATCTAAAAGTTCCATGGCCTTTTGTGGAGTACGACTCTTGTCCTTTAAGAATGCGGAGATCTGCTCTTTGGCACTTAAAACCACTGTCTTTGGCTCTTCTGCTGGTGTCTTTGCCTTTGGTTCTTCTACTGGAGTCTCTGCCTTTGGCTCTTCTACTGGTGTCTCTGCCTTTGGCTCTTCTACTGGTGTCTCTGCCTTTGGCTCTTCTACTGGTGCCTCTGCCTTTGGCTCCTCAACTGCTGGTTTATCCTGACTCATAAGAAAATAACCACCAGCACCGCCTCCTAAGACCAAAATAGCTGCCACAATACTGATTATAAGTCCTAATGAACTCTTCTTGCCGAATGCTGCTATGCCCTGCGCCTCGTTTGTCTTTTGAACCTGTAAGGCTGCGGTCTCCTGTCTT
>Ga0326511_10001896_pt1 | contig 17190 bp, 17 predicted proteins | sample 0_2496_0518_D_FD_203701 | JGI IMG/M metagenome (GOLD analysis project Ga0326511, IMG submission 203701) | Bovine rumen microbial communities from UC Davis, California, United States - 0_2496_0518 | ecosystem: Host-associated > Mammals > Digestive system > Stomach > Rumen | place: USA...
ACTTGTGCGGATGGCGTATCGTATTATCTCCCGAACGTTATTGCTAATGCTTATCTTGATGAAATCAAAGAAAAGCCAGCAGAGGAAGTCAACGCATTGTTTGAAGGGCATACATTCCGCTGTGAAGAATTTACATCTAGGAAATTTGGCAACACTGGAAAGACGTTGCATCTGCTCCACTAACAATACAAGCGCCTGTAAAGGCGCTTATTTAATAGGTGAATAAAATGAAATATTATAGTGATGAAAGAATCAAAGAATTAGACGCTAGGTATAATATAATATTCGGTGGGCGCTCAAATGGGAAATCAACTGCAATTTGCAAATCACTTATTGACGATCACATGAATCATAAGATAAAGCAATTTGGGCGAGTGTTGCGCTTTGTAACGGATGCTAGAGACGATCTAATGACAAGTTGGTTTCAGTCTGATTATCTTATGGAATATACCAGAGACGTATATAAAAAAGAAGTTTGGTACGATGGGCAGAAATGGTTTATGATCCCTGCTCTAGCTGATCCATTCAGTAAAGCAACACCTAAAGATTATATCGGTAGAGTATTTGTATTAAACATGGAATATAAATATAAGTCTGCCCAATTTCCTGATATAAACCGTCTTATAATGGAAGAATTTGTACTTTTAAATTCTGCTGATTATTTACCTGTAGAATTTGAATTGTTTATGTCGCTTATATCTACCATAAACAGAGACAGAAATGATTTAACCGTCTGGCTAATCGGAAACACTCTTAATAAAGCAAATCCGTATTTTGAAGGATTGGGAATCAATATTGATAAGTTGCATATATATCCCGGTCAGATTAGAACACTTAGGAATCATTATGGCGTTAAATATGCTGTGGAGTATGCTCAGATGAGTTATACAGAAGAAAAGGAAATTCCAGATATTTTAAAAATTGATGGGAATGAAATAGCGTTTGAAGGTGATTTTGAAATAGATTCGAACGTTTATGACCCAGCAACGATGAAGAAGTTTTTAAGGAAAAGCAATGCGCTATATGTAGCAACCCTTTTATATAAAGCCACAGAAATATATTTATATAAATGTCAGCTTACCAGAAATCAGATAGGATTTGGGGCAACTCGTCAACAATTATTCGAATCACCGTCTTTGCCTGTTCTGGTTAGATTAGATAACCGCCTGATTGATATTGATCCTAAACATGGTGCAACTATCGCATATTTAAAGCAAATTGGTTTTGATCCTCGGTTATGTATTTATGATGATGAACAAATAAAGTACGCTGTCAGAGTAGCATTAAAAACATATTGACAATTTAATATTAAATCTTTATTATTTAATTGCGCGGAAACCAATTCTATAAGCACACATTAATTTGTGTGAATTGGTACTGGATTTTGCTTATGTCCTCCGCGCACCATTTATCTTTTATTAGGTGGTGATGTCTGTGGATGTGAAAGCAATATCGGATTTTATTTCAACAGTTGGTTTTCCAGTGGCTGTGGTGATTTGGCTTTTCTACTATCAGAAAACGGTTTTAGATGAGTTTAGAGAACAAATGACGGAAAACACGAAGGTTATGCAAAGCTTAGTAAATGAAATACAAGAGCATTTTCACAAGGAGTGAAAACTAATGTATAAAGACCAACTTATATGTATTTTTGCAATATTAATTTGGTACTTGTGTTTTATAAAAAGGGGTGAGAAATAATGACTAAAGAAGAATTTATAAAAATTTTTGCAGAAAATCCGAACGATGATAACGTAATGACAGAAATTAATAGACTGTATGATGAAGAAACCAGATTAACCGCTGATTTTGCACAAGCAGACGCAGACCGCACCAATTATAAAAACCAACTCGATGAAGCTAATAAAAGGTATCGTGAAAGGTTTTTATCCGGTAAAAATGAACCGGATGAAGATAAAGACGAAAACAAAACAGTCACTATTGAATCGTTGTTTAGAAACAATTAAGGGAAGGTGAAAGAAATGGCTAAAGTTTTTGACGCTACTACTTCTGCGGTAATTAATGCAATCGCCCCCTCTTTGAGTGAACGCATTCCAACTGCAACCGCAACTAATTTGCAGGATATTGGTGAGTATATTCTCAGCAATAAATCTCTTGCTAATCAATTTCTGAATGTGCTTGTAAACCGCATTGCTAGAGTGATTATCACATCTCGCCTGTATGAAAATCCTCTTGCGGTGTTTAAGAAAGGCACCGAAAAGTATGGCGATATTGTAGAAGAGATTTTTGTAAACATCGCCAATGCACATGAATTTGATCCCCAGATCGCAGAGAATGAAGTTTACAAGCGTGTAATTCCGGATGTGGGCGCCGTTTTCCACCGCATGAACAGTCAGCTTTTTTACAAGGTTACGATTGCTGAAGAGCAATTGGCTAAAGCCTTTGTCACTGAACAGGGCATGAGGACGCTTATCGCAGGAATTGTAGACAGTCTGTATAGTGGTGCTAACTATGATGAATTTGTCAGCATGAAAAACATCTTTGCGGAAAGCAAAGACGAGATGTATTACATCAAGACGGATGCACCCAGCACTTCTAACATTCATAATATTGTCACTAACTTTAAATCTGCGTCTAACCTCATGGAATTTATGAGTGATAGTTATAACGCAGTCGGTGTAAAGAATTTCACGCCTAAAGATCGACAGGTGCTTTTCCTCCGTGCTGATATTGACGCTATCATGGATGTCAACGTCCTTGCCAGCGCCTTCAATATGGACCGCGCAACCTTTTTGGGGCGAAAAATCCTCGTCGACAACTTCGGTGCAGAAAATCCCGATGTCTATGCGGTTCTGTGTGATGATGAGTTTTTGATGGTTGTAAACAATCTCGATAAATTCACGGAACAGTATAACGCACAGGGGCTTTATTGGAACTACTTCTGGCACGTATGGCGCACTTATTCGCGCAGTCCGTTTAGTAACTGTATCGCGTTTACCTCTGGAACTGTAACCGCTGGTACTGCTGTTGCGATTACTAACACTTCCGGCACTTACCCCAAGGGAAGTGACCTGCAAATGACAGCAACCGTAACGCCAGCGAACGCAACGAATAAAAACATCAAGTGGACGCTTGAAGGCGCTAACGCAGACACCTATATTAGTGCCACTGGTATGGTTCATTTTGGCACAGCGCAAACAGGTACTCTCACCATTAAGGCAACGCTTTTGAGTGATCCTACCATTACGGATACAGCCACATGGAATCCTGCAACAGGCGCTTTGACTGTCTAAGGAATAATTAATTTAATAGGCGCTAACTGCATATCGGTTAGCGCTTATTTTGATAGAGGGTGAAAAGATGTTTAAAGGTAGAGAATTTGATAGATTTATTGGGCAGGAAGTCACCGATAAATTGACAGGAATCGAAGATACTTTTATCAGATGGTACAATGATCTGCAACAGCTTTATTCCTCGGTTTTTAAATTTGAGGGAATGCCTTTAATCGTGGATATGGCACAGGTGGAACAATGGCTAATGTACAGAGGGAGTGTAGCGTTTTTCATTGATGAAGAAGTTGGGGCTTTGATTCTCCCATACACAACACAAGGCTCATTGAATGCGTATGGAAATCCGACAACTATTAGAGCGTATGGTTTAAATGGTTATCAGATTTATCTAAACCCTGACCAATATGTAATCATCTATGATAACTGCATGAAAATCTCGAACATTAGAGCGCTTCGACAATATGCGGTTAGATTAGCGCGAACTGACAACACCATTGATGTTAATATCGAAGCGCAGAAAACGCCAACTCTTTTAACCGCTGAGAATGAAGCACAACTTAATAGCTTGAAATTGGCTTACAGAAAAATGAAAACTGGTCAGCCCGTTATTGCTGAGATAGGTAACAGTGTAAATAATGGCGTTAATTCCCTCACAACTGGCGCTCCGATGGTGTTTAATGAATTGCAGAATTATAAACTTAATTTGCTTGCGGAAGTGCTTACATTCTGCGGAATCCCTAACAGAGGTGATCCAAAACGCGAACGCCTTATTACTACGGAAGTTAGCGCGATAAATGGACACGTTGTGCATGAGCGGACAAACAGATTGCAGACACGACAAAAGGCGGTTGATGAAATAAATATGAAATTTGGGTCTTATGGAATCACGCTGTCTGTAGATTTTGCGAACGTTGATTATAATATCGGTCTGAATGACAGCGCAGTTGCAACGCCAGAAAAAGAAGGTGAGTAAATGGGATTGGTAAATGAATTTAGAGATACAGAGTATTACCTTTATCAAATTGGCGCGGTTGATCCACAATATAAACATATATGGGGATTTGAAACAGAAGGACAGAGAGAAACGTTTTTAAAATCAAACCAAATCGCCCATATTACAAACTGCAAATACTGGAAACAGGGAGAATCAATTAAGGTTAATTGCAGTAATCAAACAGGATTTTCGTTTGAAAATTCATACCGTGTTGACTATGTAAAGATAGTAAACCGCCCGAACACAGAGCAGGAAAAGGTGTATTTCTGTTTTGTGACTGACCGAAAATATAAAAACCTTAATTGCACAGAATTGAAGCTCGATATTGATTTTGTACAAACATATTATTTCAATTATGATAATACACCATTCTGGAATACTAGCGGTTATGGTATCGCCACAACTGATCTGTCTGTAATGCCTCTGCGTGGTATGGGGTCAGAATATCCAGCACTCGCAAAGCGTAATTTGTGGCAATGGCACACGAACAATGATAATATAGCATTCGTCGTATATTCTACAATTGATATTACTGCTAAATTTTCCGATCCAACTTACGAAGTATTAAGTTATAACAATGACCCATACACCGATCCTATAGCAATGGCAGGATTGATAGATAATGTATACATGGGCGCCAAACCATATTTTATTAATTGCGGTTCAACTGATATTAACTCTTATGCGCTCAAATCGCTCAATTCCGATATGAACAATTCTGGTCAGCTTGGCTCAATAACCGGAATATATTGCATTCCCGCTGAAATCTGCCCTATTGAATGTGAGCAAAATCCAGACGATTTACAAGCAATTAAACCAATTGACCATCAGGATTATGATTTCAAAACTCTTGTAATTAATGTGCCATCAGCAGATACTCTTTTTCGCGCTCAAGAAATTAGCGTAGTAAATCCGATCTTAAAAGGATATGATTACACCAATATTATTGTATCCAATCAAACAGGCGAAGAACAAATATTTAGATATGAGGATTTTACAGGCACTCCACAATTTGAGATTGTCTGTTCTTTTGCGTCTGGCTATCCTTGCCTTATCTGTTCTCCGGTGAACTATAAATATGGTGTTAATAATCAGAAGCAACTTTTCGCAATGAAGCAAACCATGCCTCCTAACTGCTCAATGAATAGCGATAATTATGCTATATGGCAAGCGCAAAACAGAAACAGCATTGACGCAGGAAGAAGCGCCAGCCAATTAACGGTTGACAACGCAAAAGAAGCGCAAGCTAAATCAGGTGGCGTGGCTTCTATGCTTGATTCCATGTTTGAAAAGGCTGGAGATAGTTTATCTTCACTTCTTCCAAATCTAGGACTAACAGAGGAAATGCAGAACGCACTCACAACATCTGGCTATAGTGGTTTAAACTCGCTGTTGTCGATGGGATTTATGAGCAGTTTCGGACTAGAAGCATCATATACCTATAAGCAAAATGTAAAAGTAGCTGAACAGGCGCTAAAAACCGTTGAAGCTGGATATGCTGATAAAAAGTACCTTCCTAACACTTCTACAGGCTCTAACGCTTATGGCGATTTGATGATGCTGAAACAATACGGATTTAATATATCCGTAGTTGCTCCATCAAATGACGATCTTATTGATATTGACCGAATCAATGAGAGTAGCGGACACATGTGCAAAGGTTTACTGCAATGCAGGAAAACACGTAAAATATTTGACTATTGCAGAATGATTGAGCCTAAACTTACAAATTATGTTTATTCGCGCCCACAATTTGTAAATAATATGATGTGTGGATTGTTTAATGACGGATTGTATCTGTGGTGGTATGATGAAACAAGACAGAATATTGATACATTGAATTTTGCACATCCTTATGCTATATTAAATGAAGCGATATAAAAGGCGGTGGTGAACATGGTAAACATTCCTTTTTATCAATTGATAAACGAAGATTCTGAAATCTGGCAAATAGTACAGGGATTCTCAACACTTTATCCTCAGAATGTGGAAAATCTTGATTCTGAAATCGTCGACAACATAAACGAGCATTTTTATTACAGGCAGATTGCATTTTCTTCTCCAACTAAATTTTTACGGGCTTTCCATAGGCTTGTAAAAGAGCGTGCCTATGTGTGGCATAAAATGGTGGCATCGGAAAAAGCGCTCGATGATGATGAAATGACCAGAAACTATAACGTTTATGAAGATCATACCAGAGAAAACAAAAGCAACTTTACATCAGACAGCGAATCTACACCGAACACAAAAACGACAACTCTTCCGAATCTTACAACAGAAACAACCTCAGAAACAGAAGATAAATCGCATTTGATGGATACACCAGACGGTTTTACCGCTGATATAGATAATTATCTCTCACAGGCTTCTAAAGACAATTCGCAGAATAAGGAAACAATTAACCAGCGTGGAAACAGCGTAGTAACCCAGACGGGCAACACAAAAACAAACACGAAAAATTCAGATGAATCAACAGAGAATATTCAACTCCATAGATACGGGAACATTGGTGTACAAACTGCGTCTCAGATTCTCGGTGGATATAGGGAAGCGCAACTTTTTGATGCTTACGAATCGGTTATCTTTCCAGAAGTTAATCAATTGTTTTTGAATGTTATTGATCTGGATGAAATTGAACTTTATTAAGAGGTGATGAAAATATGGCTGAATATATAGAGTACCATCCGTTAAAATTCTGGCTTGACCCTGCTTCGATTGCAGAAATTGTCGCACACATCCAAACGTATTTGGTTAATAATCCGATTAACTCCACTACAGAAATTGAAACAATTATTCATGATTATTTGATTGCACATCCTGAGTTAATCGGTGGTGTGGATTCTGTCAACGGGCAAACAGGCGAAGTAGTTTTGACTGCTGATAATATTAGTGCTGGTGAAAATGTAACTATTAAAGATGTTTTAGATAGTTTACAGGATCAGATAGACGATATTATAGCTTCAATTCCGTCTGACTATCAGCAATTAATTAATGATGTCTCTGATTTAAAGAGCGCTTTCGACACTGTAATCAATGATACAGATGGATTTATCAACTACGATTACGATACGCCGTTTGAAAGGGATGCCGACCCAACGGCAGACAACAGCCTCGCTCTGGGCGTTAAAAGGACTCAGACTGTCGTTACATTTAACACCACAAATCTACCGAAGAATACGCGGACTAGGCTGAATGGTGACGTAGTTACGACAAACAGCAACGCGACTGTGGCAGGATGGGAAGGCTTGTCGCTCAAGGCCGGACATGCTTATCAGCTAAAACTGCAATATGTTTCTGGCACTTATGTCGGAGTCGGCAGTAAGCTAAACACCCCGCTTTTATCCGTTTACAGAAGCGGCGAATATACTTCGATGTCAACCAATGAGCAGGGGACGGATTATTACACGGCCAAATTTACCGCAGAAGAAAATACAACGTATAACCTCTGCACGTATATTCCGCTTGGCACAAATGCGACTGATGCAACGTACATCATCACTCTCGAAGACCTTTCTGTGAGGAATCATCTTTCGCTCGAGGAGTATGACAAGTACAATCTTGAGCATGCCAATGGCGCGTTTAAATTTATCAACGGCGGGTACAGTCGAGCCGGAGCAAAGCTTAGCACAGCTCAGGCGGCGAGGTATCTGATTCAAGCGGACTATGTTCAGGACGAAGTGCTGTACGCTCGAACGAAATCTGATGGATATAAGCTTATAGTCATCGCGTTCAATAATGATGTTTTTGCCGGATTTTTGACGGCAGAAAACACGCTCTCTAATGTGTCGAGTGATCCGCTATTCTGGGCGGATGAGATTAGCTTCATCGCTCTTCGCAACAGGTATCCAGATTACAAATTTAGAATTGAGATCACAACAGCGGATACGGCAAGCGGAACAGCCGCCAATATCACTCCTCCTGAAGAGGTAAATATTGAGCTTGTCAAATATGGTTCGCCGGAGATTCGCCCGTACTATACGGACGAGATGGCGAATACGATTTCAACCGCCAGAGACGCCATTAACGAGCCGGCGCTTGTGTTTCCGCTCGTGACAGACATACATTATCTTTCCAGCTCAAATTATTCCGGGCTGTTTGATGTCTGTGCAGACAACATCAAATATCTGTGTGATAGGCTGCCGTGCGATTTTGTGCTGAATCTTGGCGACAACACAGACGGCAACCTTGCGCCGGACGAAACAATCCGCAGAAGCAAGCACATGCTCGAACAGTTTGCGAAGACACAAACCCCGTACCTGTTTGTCATTGGCAATCACGACACCAATTATTATCAGGGCGGAACGCTCCTTACCGCGAAAGAAACATTTGCATCCTATTTCTCGAATACGAAAGATGTGGTGTTTGATCCAACAGGATTTAGCTACTACAAAGATGTCGAGAGCCTTGGAATCCGAGCGATTGTCCTTTGCGTCAACTATTTGAAACAATACAAAATCAACGCGGATACCGTTGCATGGCTGTCTGAAACCGCTCTGAATACCGATAAAATGGTTCTTCTTTGTGAGCACCTATCTTCGATCCCCACGCAGAATTGGAGCGGTCAGGCGCTCACAAATGGCACCGATCTGCAGCATGCGATCCAGTCCTTTGTCAACGGCGGCGGAACGCTCATTCAGCTTTGCGGCCATTCGCACGCGGATTATTACTTCAACGATCCGTGGCCAACTATTTTTAGCTGTTGTCAGAAGTTTGAGCAGGTGGATACCACTGCTGGCGGATTCTTGGACATTTCCGGGAACGTCGGGGGAAACGCTGGAATTGTTGCTCCGGCAAGAGCTTTGAGTACGGCAACGGAAGACCTTTGGAACGTTTGCGTTTTGAAGCCTCTCTCGAAAGAAATCGACTTTATACGCTTCGGCGCGGGTGTTGACCGGTATTTCCACTTCGGAAAGACAGTGATCGAAAACACGCTTACACTCACAACCATTCTTGATGCAGTAATTTGGTCAACCTCTGACGGCTCGGTCGCCACTGTTTCGGATGGCGTTGTGACCGCCGTTGGAAGCGGACTTTGCCAGATCACCGCCACGGACAATGCGGGGAATTTTGAGACGTGGACTGTTTCTGTTGCGTAAAAATGGCACTTTAAATCAGAGTTAGTGGCGGTGGGTGGGAATAAAAATAAGAAGGTGATACAATGCCTAAATACATTCCAATGTATGGTAAATTAACTCCTGCATCAATCCCTCAAGTGGTGGCTTATATACAGGATTATCTGAGAGACAATCCAATTCCTACTGTAGATGCAATGGCTCAATTAATTGCAGAATTTCTAGCGGATCACCCAGAGTTAGTAGCGGTTGCGTCTGTTAATAGCAAAACTGGCGAAGTGGTGCTTACTGGCGCGGATATTATGATTAACTCATCAAATAATGTGAGTATCGCAACGCAGATAATTAACCTCAATACTGCCATTGCAGAACACTTGGCGCGAATTGTAACCGCTGAACAGAATATCGAAACTTTGCAGGATGATAATACAGAAATTAACTCCGCTATAACTAATCTAACCACACAGACAGGTGAATTAGATACCGCTATTTCTGAAATTGATGGAGAATTGCAGGAAAGCACAGAGCGGATTGAAACGCTGGAAGAGAAAACCGCAACAAACGAATCCAGCATTGCAGAAATAAATACCACATTAACAAACCACAATAGAAGCATTAACCAGAATACTACGAATTATAATTTGCTTAGTCAGGAAGTAAACAGATTAAAACAAACAACCGTCAACCTGTCTTATACGCTTGATGAATTAAATGGATATTTTGAAAGCGTCACAAGCGGAATAACAGTGGAGTTACAATCTGGTGGTGGATCATTTTCAAGACTTGGAAACGTAATTATTGGTAGATTGCATCTCACGATTACAGGATCACCAGATGCAGACGGGTGGTATAAATTCAGATTGATTGTACCTGTACCGCGCAATAAATTTACTGTTGTTGCCGGCTCTGCGAATATTGATTCTTACTCTAATGATAGCGGATCAGACTACGGGCAGTCTGTAGGACAGTTGGGTTTTGTCGGATACTTTAAGACTAAAAATCAATATCCTTATATTACTTTTACTTTGCTAGTGAAATGAGGGAATCGTATGAACAGAAATGATGTAATAAATCATGTTCTCGGAAACATGTACTCAGGAAGAGAAGAATCAGGCGGTTACTCCTACTCGCGCCCTCACTCACAATCTGGCGGTTTTTCTGTACCAACCGCTTCGTCAGTTGGTGGAGTGGGCGCACAATCCTACGGTGGTACGGGTGGCGGTGGCGGTTTCTTCCCGTTCCTTCCTTTAGGCGGGAATGACGAATTCCCAGAAATACCGGAAGATAACTATAATTATTCTGCTGACTATGCGGAAAATGAAAACAGCACTTCTTTATCAGATGCAGTGAGCCAAATTAAAGACGCTTTTGCGGAACAGGCAGGAAAAAACAAAACGTCTGAGACGGAAATCAAAGCACCCAGAACCTTTGAAACTCAGATTGAAAAACCTTGGATCAAATCGGAAGAAAAACAGACAGAAATCAAAGCACCCAGAACCCTTGAAACTCAGATCGAAAAACCTTGGATCAAATCGGAAGAAAAACAATCTAAAATTACAAACAGAGATATTCTAAAAGATACTCAGAAAAAGCTAGAATCTGAAAAGGCGAATCAGAAAAAGTTGAATCTACAGGAATCAAGGCTTGATGAACTTACTCCACAATATAGCGGATCATTTAACAGAGGGAAAACCGATGTCGCGTCAACTGGTGTTAATTTTGGTGGAGATACGCCTTTGTATCATGGTAGAGATATTCAAGGTGTTGGAACGTCTGGCGCTACATTTGGTAAACCGTCATTGTTAAATCAAGCTTTTGAGTACACCACAAAACAGATGAAAGAAAAAGCAGAAAATCCATTACCTGAGTTAGCGTCTTGGGGTTTGGCTGTTCCTGCGCTCGGTGCTGTTTCTGCTGGTCTTGGTGCTGGCGCTGTTTCTGCTGGTCTTGGTGCTGGCGCTGTTTCTGCTGGTCTGAGTGCTGGCGCTAATGTGCTTAAATTTCCTACTGCTGTTGCGACCGCTGGAAAAATCGCGTCTGATGTAACTAGCGCAGTAGCAGAACCGACTAAACCTAAAAAGAGTGGAACGTCTGCAAAGGCAGTAACCGCCACAACGCCTAAAGCATCCACTCCTGCTCCTGCTCCTGTAAAAATCTCTGCTCCTGCTGTTGCATCGACACCTAAAGCGACTACATTCACAGATGCTATCAGCCAGATCAAATCAGCGTTTTCTTCTGCTATCTCTTCCGCTACGCCTAAAGTATCCACCACATCGCAAAAACTCACAACGCAGGAAAAAAGGCTAGGTAAATTATAAATGCCCGATTATTACTGTCAGTATAAAAAGCGCTTAACCTCGGAAGAGATGCAAGTCAACGCCAAATGGATTTATTCTTATCTGCGCTCTAAAGGTTGGAGTGTAAACGCCATTTGCGCTTGCCTTGGCAACTGGGAATCCGAATGCACACTAAATCCGAACCGCCCACAACACGCAGGTTTTCCCACAGATACAACCGGAGGATTCGGGCTTGCTCAGTGGACACCTTGGTATAAAAAGTTTGGTACATGGTGCAAGGCACAGGGAATAGGTATTGTAGCTAACTCAAACAATCCTTCTGGAAGGATCGAACCGCAAATAGCCTATCATGACTATGAATGCAAATACGGATTAAATGGTAAAAAGACTTGGTATAATAACAGAGGATATAGTTATAAGTGGGAAGATTTTAAGGTATCAACGGATTCTGTCGAACGTTTAGCGGTTGCGTATTATTGGCAGTATGAACGATCAGACGCTAATAATCCAGGTACACGACCGTCACAGGCTAGACGTTGGTATAACTATTTAGCTAATCAAAGTTGGACACCCATTACGCCATCCGTCTATCAAAACCAACCGTTTATGATGCAATCATCGGTGTTTGGCACTCTAAGATTGTATATACTATATCTATTAATTATGAGGATACTAGGGAAGAAGTGATTATATGCTTACAAATAAACAGTTTTGCGAAAATGCTTTGACGCTCATCGGTCAACCTTATTCCGTTATTGACTGCATCGGTGTTGTAAGGCGCTCTGCTGGAATCGCTTGTCAGGGGACTAATTGGTTATGGCGCTCTTACAAAAATAAAAGCAAATACAAATATTTAAAAGAACGTGAAGAAGAAAAAGTTACATCAGAATCCTATATTGACGGATTGCTAGTCTTTAAAATCAAAAAGGATGAAGTGCCAAATGGTTATACTGATAAGCCTAATTGTTATCACGTTGGTGTTTTGTACGATGGAAACGTGATTCAGTCCAATCCTTCCACAGGCGTTTATATGTCTAAATTTAATCCGTCTGACTGGCAAGGTTACGGAAAATTAAAACAGGTGGAGTATATTGATAGATCAGAAAAAACGGAATTAACAGACCATGAAATGTTAGTGGCGATTTATAATAAACTATTTGAAAAGAGTGCGGATTAACCGCACTCTTTTTATGATATAGAATACAATACACCTCTAGCGCCTTTACTAGCGAGAGCAGACGAAAGATTATTTGTTAATCTGTTTAAATACGCCTTGTCACGCTCTGACAAATCACGTTTTAAATACTCATTAGCCTTTTCAATTATATCAAACGCTGTGTTTCTTGCATCTGAATCACCAGACTGCCCGATATATTTACCAGAAATATCACTAAAGAATAAATCGTTTAAAGCTTCAATGTCTGGATCGTCAAAACCTGTATCTTCCTGTTCTGGCTCTTCCTCTAATATTTCATCTATCATTTCTTGCTGTGACATTTCCATCTTCATCGTAATTTCATCTATCTTTTTCTTATCTGTTGTATAATTTTCATTTGTTTTAAATTCGTATGTTAAATCTATCAACTGTTGATCTGTAAGCTGGTTATTATCGTTTTTGTGCGCTAACTCTTTAACCTGTTTCCGGAAATCATCAAGATTCTTTTTCTGGCGCTCTAATCCTGCTTTTCTAAAATCGTCTGGATTTTTACGCAAATCTTCATTTATATGACGGATTCTTCTTCCGATGTTATCTATAAATTTTTGCGTATCGTTTTTAGCGCTCAACTTAGACCCTCCCTCCGTCTATAGTTTGGTTTTCTTCCAGCGTAAAAAACTGTTCGTATAAAAATCCTGTATGTTGTTTCAGATCAAATCCGTTTTTATCAAGATACATTGTTTTATTATATTTACCTAAATAGTAAGCTGGTCTTAAACCCTGTAGTATTGAAGCACGTATGACATTATTAATATGATATTTAGATTGCAAATTAATTGAGAAAAATCCTACAGGCTCAAGCGTACACCCTCTCCATAAACCTTTAGCATCATATCCCATATTATCTCTGTTTTTCAATAGCTTTCTGCATCCGTCAGGTAAAACGCACGTATTAGGTCTATAGTACCTGTCAAATATTGTTTTTATGTTTCCCTCTGCGAATAACTCATCAAGCTTTTTCTGATAAAACGCTGTGTTTAATCCTGCAATGGTTATTTTACTTTTTCCTTTTTTAACGTATGCGTAATTTTTCGCGCCCAGTGTTTTAAAGTATTCACACTCTTTATCCAATTCAAATTGACCCAGATTTTCCGCAATATCAACGTTTATTTCTATTCCATCTCCACATGATGTTGAATAATATAAATCTTTCTTCCTCTGGTTAAATGCTTCAACGCATTTAAACGCTTTTTCAGATCGACTAACAAATAGCGAATCTGTATCGCAATAATAAGTTTCTATCCCATTGATATAAAAACAATACATCATCTGTATTAATTGCCATCGCGCCCACATGGTTATAGATGAACCAGCACAATAATCAGACGTTTTAATTGTTTTAGGTGCTGTCTCTGGATCATTTAGCAATTCTTCCATAGCTTCGTTAATCGTCTGCGCTTTTATGTTTGGCAGTCTGTTTTCATCGTATTCTATCCATGTTTTTGGGTGTACTGGTTTTTCGACAGTCATTCCATATTTACCATTAGCATCAGCTTTAATCAAAAGTTTATAATTCTTTGTAAACTGATTATATTCATCATCGCTCATTGCTTTTATCGTTTCTGGCTCAAATCCTGCTTCATTCTTCCAGTAATCATCATTCTCGTTTCTGCCTTTTTTAAGCACTTCTGAGATGTGCATTTTCCGCTTGTACGCATACCATAAATCACGCTTTTGCACGTTGAGCATATCACGCCAACTTAAATTTAACCATTTCTTGATTCTGATTACTTCGCAGTCATAGCACATTAGCACACACATTAAATCTACCGAGGATAGTATTATTTCTATATTATATCCGCTCAATACTTTACCATTGCACTCAATTAATTCACGGGCAAAATTTCCATTGTTTGCTTCATGCTTTTTCTTGATGTTCTCTACTTTAAATTTACTGATAAAAGGCATCATATACACTCCGTCTTTATTTCTAACGCCTTTTATATTTAATATTACGTTTCCTATCCAAGGATACAAACCGCCTTCTAAATCGTCTGGACGCTCAGTAAACAAACCGTTTTCATCAAATTTAGTCATAAAATATTCTATGTTCTTCAATTTGTTTAAAGCACTTTGCGCTTCTGGCTCGTTAAGATGCTCTTTGCATTCTTCCAGAGTATACAGGCATTCAGTCATTTTAGTATATTTGGTAGCCTGCATCATCCTATGGAATAACATTTTATCAGGATACATAGACACAGCATCAAAGCAAATTACATCGTCTATTACTTTATATTGTATGTGAGGATTTGGCGCGCAATATCCACCCTTGTATGCTCTTATCAAATAAGCAAGAAACGGTCTGGTGTATTGCCATCGTGAAACAGTAAGCAACGCAGGAACACTTATTTTCTCACCATTTTCATAAATAATTTCATCATTGTTCCGTAATCTGAATCTCCCAAATGATGTTGCTGTCATTGGTAAATCATTTAGCGTCTTTATAGAATAGTTTTCATTTCTATTTAAGATTATATTCAATGATTCATCCATTACAAGTACATCATTTTCCATATAATACTTTTGTGTGTCTGAATATTCTTCATAGGTGCTTGGTATATCTTCCAATCTTATATTATAAACCTCTTCCCCATCTGCCTTGTGTGCGCTTGTGCATACCATACCAGCCATTTTTATTGACCTAAAGCCTGTAACTCTCAGAAAATCTCTGAAATACAATCCACCAAACTGGAATTGAACCAAATCTGTTTCTGCGCCAATGGAAGAACATTCATAGTTATCATTAAATATAATTCCCTTTAATATATCCAAATCCCATGTCAAGTTTGCAAAGTGGATCACAATATAGCATTTTAACTTATCTGACTTTGGTGCCATGTCTTTATAAAATACTTCTGCGTCTGTACATACATTATTCAAATAATCAAAGAATGCTTTAACTTCTTTTTGCTGTGTAAGACGTACTTTATCAGGCAGATTCTCCAATAATTTAAAAAGCTGAAATTTCCCTTTTTCAAACTTCCTAGAGGGTTTGTCTGCCTTTTTCGGATTTGGAATCTTAACTTTTAATCTGCTTTTAAATTTATTCGCCATGAATGCAGATAAATAACCATCCGTTGTGGATTCTGTATCCATGTTGTAAACAGCGATACAGTAGCGCGATTCTCTAGGTTTCAACTCCTAATCAGTCCTTTTCAATTACTTTTATTTCTAGTCCGACAACCGGAAACAATGATAATAATTGATTGGTCATAGGCTCTCTTTTTCCGCTTTTCCATCTTGAGATAGTGGCGCGAGAAAGTCCACTTTCCCGCGCTAATTGATAATCAGATAACCCCAATTGACGTTGGCGCTCCCAGATGATGTTCACAAAATCTTCCTTACTGGATGGAGTATAAATTTTATTCTGGATCATTGTTAATGCACTCCATTATTTTATCGACTAGCTTATCTATAAAAGGTAACACTGTATCTAAATCAGAAGCGTCTAAGATATAACAGAGCGTTTCAACAGTTTTCCTGTCGAATACATAGTAATCATCTTTCATTACAAAAGCGCTGTTTGGTACTGAACCTCTCCCCAATTTAGTAACAATCATTTGCAATACCTCCAAATTCTTGATACATCCCATGAGAAAACGCCTTTAATCATTATGCCTTTATAAAGATTATCATTAACCCTATTCAAAATTAACCTAGATACAGTCTGCGGATTATCTCCATCATAGATACATAAAATATATTGTCGGTTCTTGTCATCCCATTTAAAACGAGCTTTTTCTCTGGATACAATGTAGTTATATTCTAACTGAGATAATACGCCATGTTTCAGAATCAAAGTTTTTGATTTGTCTATAACTTCAACCCATTTACCGATGATTAAAGCATAATCATCTAACTTACCAGATAAAGGCTTTAAAAGTGTATATTTGATGTTCATTGTTTTTACCTCACTTTTATAATATTAATTCCTATAATCTTAAATTCTAGATTTTCAATGATATAAACAGCCTTTTTGATCGTTTGAACCCTGTAGACAAAAGCGTCTGATTCACTGTAGACAGTCAACAGATACATTATTAACCTCACCGTCTTTCTCGATAGTCTTAATGATTAAACCCTTCAATCTGTCAACGTTTTTAGGCTCTTTTGTCCAGTTGTAAAATCTCTCTAACGCTTCTTTACGTGTATGCGCTTTCATTACGCTCAAACCAGAGCGCTTATCTACAATGTGCCAAATAACCTTTTTATCTTCCTCAGTTTTGTAAATAAAAAGATACAATCCCATGTTTTCAAACGCTGGAAGATCGACACCTAACCTTTCTTCAATTCCACCTGTTGTCCTTACTTTATAGGGCTTTTTCATAATGTGTTTTCTCCTTTCTGGTGATAATATTCACCC
>Ga0326511_10001897_pt1 | contig 17189 bp, 12 predicted proteins | sample 0_2496_0518_D_FD_203701 | JGI IMG/M metagenome (GOLD analysis project Ga0326511, IMG submission 203701) | Bovine rumen microbial communities from UC Davis, California, United States - 0_2496_0518 | ecosystem: Host-associated > Mammals > Digestive system > Stomach > Rumen | place: USA...
AGAAGAAGAGATGAAGATAAAAACAGAATAAAATGATAATTAAGTTAAAAACATACTCTGATGAATGGGATTGCAGATTAGGTCTTGGCGTAGTTCCTAAAAAAGAGAAGAAGGATACTGAGAAAGAGAAGGAAAAAGAACGTGAAAGAAAGAAATGGGATAAAATAGATTCTCAGGTTACTAGATTTTTATTAAACGGGGATCTTTATAAACCAACTACGATTAGGAGGGTAAAATGATAGTTATTCTAAAAACATACTCAGAAGAAGAAAAAAATCCCCTTCAAGAAATTACAGATACGGTATCTAATATTGCTGAGCCTATCTCTGAATCTGTTAAGGAATATTTACCTGAAATACATGACTCTAGATTTAGGAAAGTGATTAACCAATATAAGAATTGGTGGAAAAGATCTAGAAAACAAGATAAAGATAAAAAATCATGACATATAAACCAGACTTTTATTTAGGAGTTGTTACAGGATTTAAAGAGGGTACTGAGAAAGAGGAACATATTGTCACAGCAGATATACCTGGAATAGCTGAAAATATTACGGCATATCCATTAGGTAATTCTGCTGATGAACCTAAAATTAATGATAATATAATTCTAATCTGTTTAGACCCAGTATACCAATCCTATTACGTTTATATAAAATTGAAAGAGAATAACTTTATTGGGTATAGATCCTCTGGTAAAATGGTGGATATTACACCTGATTCCATAACAATAGGTATATTTGACCCTGAGGCTGAGTATAAAGATGAAGAAAGACCTGAAACAACCTCTAGTATAGTTATAGATAAAGAAAATAATATATCTATAACCGGGGCTAATATATCTATAACAGTGGAAGATGGTGAATGTAATGTCAAAGCAGATACATGTAACATAGAAGCAACCTCTGAGTGTAATATAAAGGCAGGGGATTGTAACGTAGAGGCCGATAACGTTAATTTAAAGGGGGTTACTACAATTGATGGGAATACTACAATAAAAGGTGGTACATTACAAGCTAATGGAACAGCTGCTCCTTCTGGTTCTGGTCCTTTTTGTGGTATACCAGTATGCCCTTTTACTGGAGCTCCTCACGTAGGTAATATTGTACAAGGTAATTAATACAATGTTCTTATAACTGAATATTATTTGTATTATTCTTTGTCGTATTATAAATATATTTAATTTTTGGAGAGGGAAAGAGTGAAAATTCTTTCCCCTCTTTTTTTTAACTTTATTGAGAAATGAAATTAGAACAAAGACTTTATAGGGTAGGTGGAGGACATGGATTTAAATCGCCATCAAAAAGTATATTAAACAAGAATAAAGGAGAAATAAAGAAGAGTTTAGTAGAAAAAATAAAAACCCTACTTAAAAATAAAAAGAAAGAAAAAGTATATTCGGAAGCATTTGAGGATGGTGTAAATTATGCTATCGAAAAAATGTTTGGGAAAGTAATGTCTGATAAAGATTATGAAAAGATAAAGAATGATGAAGGAAAATATTGGGGTGCTCTTGGTTTCGGCGGAGGTGGTTTAGCCTCTTATCAAGCCGGTTACAGAGGTGCACAAAAAGCTGCAAAAGAGGGAATGTCTGATGAAGAGATTATGAAAAAAGCAACAGAATATGCACTTCTTGGCGGTACTATTCAAGGAGGTATAAATCATATTTTCTGGAAAGGAAATACACCTCTCAGAATCGTCCACTCTGTTGCAGGTACGGCAGCTGGAGTTCACGGTGCAAGAGAGAATGCAAAGGAAATAATAAGAAGAAGAAAGCAGATTGAGAATGGAGAAAGATAAAAAAAAGAGAAGGAAATTAATCCTTCTCTTTTTCTCTTTTTTTTAGGACAATAATTTATACATCTCTTTAAAGTCCTGGTCATTAAAAAAGACAGAGTCTTTTTTATCTTTTCTAGGTTTTATATAAAATAAACCCTTCTTTAAGTCAGCTACTGTCATAATCGATTCAGTGTAATGTTCCATTATATTATCCTGACCTATTCTCCACTGTTTGATTTTCAGTGTTTTCTCTATATCTAATTGACTTAGATATACTTCCTCCATTTTACTCTTATCGTTAGGAATAAAATAAACTCTGTCTGGATTTGATACTTTTATAGCATCAAGGGGACAATCATCCTCTACTATATCTGATAAACATATATCAAATATAGATTCATCACCTCCTTCGTAGAATTTATTAGGAAGGTATCTGTCTATTAAGACTGCATAAGAATCCCAATCTGGTACGAGTTTGAGGTTCTCGTTATTTTCTAGAAAAACTCTAGATTTCAGATCTATCTTCATAGAAAGATAATACTTAAAGTTTGGGTATTCAAAAGCTAAGTTTAAATCCTTAAAATTATCTACACTGTTATTTGTAGATGTTAAGTAGGTAAATAACTTATCCACTTCTTTAAGTAACTTAATATCAATTACTTTAGCCGGTTCTTTCAACAGATCTACATACTTCTGAAATATTTCAGAAGAAAAACTGTAAAATAGGTTAGGGGTAACTGAATCCAGCTCTCCACTGCTATTTGGGAAAGTCCAATCATACTCCATATTGTTAAAATATGGAATAAATTCTAACTTTCCTTCTACATTAATGAAAAACATTAACGCCCTGTTACCTATGCCCTCAGCACAGTACTTGAATATTAAATATTCAACCCCTCTTATCTTCTCTGAGAAGATATAATATTTTTTCTCTCTTGGTATATAATATTTTAATAATACACTACCAATTAAAGAAGGGAGTTGTTCCATTAAGGAGTTTTCTCCTCCTAAGTCTGTATCTAACCACAGATCTTTTACTTTATCTTCAATAAGAAAAATACTGTCCTTAGTGAAGCTTTTAAATTTTGGAAGTAATGTATCTACTCCCATTTCTACTAAATAATCGAAAGTAGAGAAAATATCTCCGTTTTCTTTTGGAGTATATAATCTTACTTCCTTCTCATAAAGTATAATATCCGCGAAAGGTGCTAATTCTCCACTCGATGAAACTATTTCACAGTGAATAGTCCCTTCAGTATCACATACAAAATCACTACTTACGTAGAAATTTCCGTATCTGAATCTATCAAATCCAACCTCACGTGGGTCAGAATTATATCTTCGAACCCCTGCTGCAAGTAAAAGTTCCTCTAACCATTGGAATTTATCAGGGAATTCCACAATAGTAACCTTATTTACTGTCGAATACGGAAGTTTATTAAGGTTAACAAAATCTGCCCCGGAAAGGAGCAGAATTCTTTCTTCTTTGGTAAAATTATTCATTTTCTACCTTATTAAGCCTTGGATCTATAGGACCCCAAGGTGCTCTAGAATTATATTCCAGATAAGGACGTACTCTATATTCTTTACGTCCCTCTTTTCTGGTCCTTGATTCAATAATTCTGAATCTTCCAGATTTCAGATCATCAATTGAGATGTTCTGACTTTTGTTTATGTTCCAGAAAAACTCTGCAACATTATTAAGATTGATAACGTTTTCATTATTGATCTTAATTACAAAGTTTCTAAGATTACTAAAATCATATTTACTAATCTTTTTGCAATTCTTGGATATAATATCATCCAAGTTAACTTCAACATCAGGGATATAAGATTCCCCAGCAAACTGATATGTTTGAGAGTATGCAGTAACTCTTATTTCTGCTCTCTTTTCTACATCTAATACTTTTTCATTAGCTATAGAAGAGCTAATAAAGGGGTATTCATTACCCTTTGTGAGATCTACTTTTTTCTTGAGATCTTTTATTAATTGAAGGAAATAAGGTTCTTTCACGCTCTCTAATATTTTTTCAAAGTCAGAGAGGGTTATATAATCCTTCTTCAGATAAGAAAGCACCTTTAATAAGCCATAAAACGGGCTTAAAAGACTGAATCCATTGTTGTAAAGATTCAATTCAGTATTTTTCTCTGTTATTGAGAGAATTTCCTGTAAAGAATTACAAAAGTCCTCTACAGTATTATAATTTCTGTAATTATATGTTTGTATATAACTACCATCTAAGTGTTCGATAGGTTCCCCGAGGGAATCTACGTACTTACCCTCGATATTTTCTATCGATATTTGATCGAACTTTTCATTAGTCCAACCTCTTTTAGGCCAATCACTGACCTCTGAGTTCGAGTTACAGAAATAATCCAATCTAAAATCCTGGATTGTATATTTTCCAGAAGAATTAAATCCTCCTCTATACGAGAGAATTACTGGATGTTCTTCTTTACCTCCCTTCACAAAGAAAGAAAGTGTTATGAAATTATCTATTTTTCCACTTTCATAATGTGGAAATTTAAAGATAAAAATCCCAGTATCCCTCTTCATTTTTCTGATATCAACCATCAGATCTAATAAGAAGGATGAACCAATACCCTCTATTTCTCCGTATTCACCGGGGATAGAAGCATCAAGGTTATGCTCGAATAACTCAAAAGTATCTACTTTTGGTATATATGCGAAAGGATATATATCCCCTCTTCCCTCATTAATTTTTGTAATAGATGGTATGCCTTCTCCTTTTCCAAAAAAGGATTTACTTACCTCATCTTTACGAAAGACAATTCCAGTATTAGGAAAGACATACTCTTCTCCCTTATTTACTACAAATGCTCTCTTTTCCAGAGAATTGCAGTTTCTATTTAACGGTTCAATAGACAAACCATTATAATAAAACGGGTCAATATAATAAAACGGGTCAAATGTAGTTTCACCCTCGAAATCAAATCCTTGTTCTTTTCTGAATTTGACCGTCTCCACAAAATCTCTGTGTATGTCCTCGTCAAGCATAAAGTACTTGACTATGACCGGTTTAAAGTCCTCGGCTAAGACTTTCACAAAATTACTCATTTTTTAATATTTTAAAAATTAATACTCGAAAAATAAATGAAGAGAATATAATTCTAGTTTATATTCTCTTCTATACTAAGGTTTTTAAGGGAGCAAAAAAAATAAAATAAAACAGAGAGCGTGATTCTTCTAACTAAATAGACATTTCACGCTCTCAAACAATCATCATGAACAAAATATGTGGACTGGGTGAGGATCGAACTCACGACCCGCTGATTAAGAGTCAGCTGCTCTGCCAACTGAGCTACCAGTCCATTAAATAAAAAAAGTGATCACGGGCAGAATCGAACTACCGACCCGCAGGACGTTTCCCTGCTGCTCTACCAACTGAGCTACATGATCATTTTTAAAAAATCCCCGCGCATTTGAGCATTCTCTGGATAACTAGGTTTATCCAGAGACTAGGCTTTGCGGGGTAGCACTTCCGAACCAGATAAAACACTGGCTTCGCGACGAAAGTGCTCTCTGTGGACCCTTGGAGATTCGAACTCCAGACCTTCTGCTTGCAAGGCAGACGCTCTAGCCATCTGAGCTAAGGGCCCTTACTCCCCCACCCGCCATTAATCTGACCTCTTATTGGGTCACGGGTGGGGGATTTCTTCGCACGTAATAATCTTTGTATTTATTTTATTGTACATCTCTAAGGTTTTTGCCTCTTTTTACCCGTCCTTTTTTAATACAGAATCCGCTTAAAAAACAATTCCCAGGCACTAGAAAAAGCACTTGGGAATTGTATTTGAGTTCGTTAATGGAGAACGAACTCTACAGTAATCGAAACCCCATCTGGTTTCTGAATTTTCATCCAATCTCCTGGACTGGAAAGAGTTACCTTGGAAGGAATTTCCGAGGGATCAACGAACCTGAAGTCAAATTCAGGATCATATTTAGACTCATAGGGGATAAGCTTCTTTATCTGAGCTTTCACCTCCTCTGAAGAATTCTTATCTATAAAGAATTCATGAAGGGACTTTTGAAAAAGTCCCAAGAATAATTCCCATGCGGAGACATCAGGGCCTGCAACATCACAGTCATCGTCGGAGCCTACCTCTTCTAAATAGGTATTATAGTCTTCTATTTCAGATTCGTCATCTGTACCCCAGACGATCTCCTTTAAGAAAGTTACATAATCTTTCTTGTCGTAAAGTTCCTTCTTTAAAAGGTACTTATTTCTCTCAACATCTTCTGTTTTAATAACAGAAATAACCTTGTCGAAGAGATCTTTTGGCAAAGTATAGAAGTAAGCACCCTCGTTATTGTACCTACATACTCCTTCTATGTAGGAAAGGCTCCCTTTCCCTGGATTACCATCTTTTACGAGATAGCGGTTTACTACGAAGAGTTTCCCCCTGTCAATTCCCTCAGGAGTAATGTCTTCGGTAACATAAAACTTACCATCTTCTAAATCTTTTATAGTAAGTTTTTTGGACCCTAATCCCATATCATCCATCACTTTTTTAAAGTTGATGAGGGTTGGTTTGCCTAAAACCTCAACCCAGTAATCCGCGTCTTTCTGAACAAACCCTTCAAGAAAGAGCTTCTCGGAAAGACCTTCGTGTCTTTTGCAAATTTCAGAGATTTGCACAGGCACAGAGGAGGTAAAAGAAAATTTACCATCCTTATTAGCCCAATCATAAGGCATGTAACGGAGGAAACTAATATCCTCCTCTTCTTTCAAATCTCCTCCTACCGGTACATAGTTGGAGAAATCGGTTTTGTATACAGGTTTACTGAAACCTGTCGCCTTCCAACTAAAAAGGAGTTGGATTGACTTGTTGAAACTTACATCGGTTCCTATCTCAAAGAGATTCTCAAGAAATTTGTTGAATTCCTTGTAGGTCTCTATATAATCCCAAGAAGATTGAGATATTTTATCCACCAACCAAGTGGTAAATTTTGAGACTCTATTAGAGTCTTCTCTTAAATCAGCTATAGATGATTTAATTAAAGGGAGATCATTAGTAAAAAAGTTACTTAACTTCCCACGACAACCCTCATTAAGAGGGTATTTTTCCTTCCGACTTATCCAGTCAGGGAATAATTCTGACATTTCCCAATTACCATCATTTTCTCGGTGGTAACTTACAAAGTCAATACCTAATAGATATTTGCCATTAGATAATTTCCCGAACTTAGTATTAATACTAAGCTCTATATAAAGAGCTTTACTATACTCTTTATTGTACCATAGAAGTAATCCTTCTATGAAACCATTTTTATCATTTTTTATTATGATATATGGTTTTTTCTTCGGCTTTATTGAATAGAGCAGAAGAGATATAGCTCCGTTACCACAGTCTCTGCAAGTCAATGGAGCAGAATCTATGTAATACGGATACCGTATTACTTTCTCCACAGGGTCAAGAAGAGCTTTTGGCGTCAACCTTTCATCCGAAGGTATAGTGTCATCCGTATCTTTACGGAAGGATACTATGACATCTCTATATTTTGTCATAGCATATTTCCCGAGATAATCGCAGGAAAATAAATCCTCGGAGGCGAAATAATCGCTATCTTCAGGAAGATAAGCGATAAATTTACCTTCCTTGGTACAGACATGTCTTCCGTACCACTTTAATTCCTCACCGTTAATGGTGAGGTTGTCATCCCTCCTAAAGGGAGGGGTGCTAGAGACTTTAGCATTGATAGCCTCTCTAAGCTGGTTACAAAAACCAGCTACTACCGGCCTGATATAATTAGGCCATGATTCGTTATTGGAGATCTCAAAATCTCCAATAATAGTTAAAAAATCTTTGTTGTCCATAAAATTAAAAATTTAAAAGTTAAAGACTTGAAAAATAAATAAAGAAGATATAGAACTAAACATCTATATCTTCTTCAATATTAAGGCTTTTAAGGAATTACTTAATTACTATTTTACAATCACTTTTTTTAATTATTGAATTTGATTTTAAACGATCTACGAACATATTTATTATCTCATTCACGATTTCTGGACTGTTATTCATAGCTTTTCCATTAGATGGAAATATTTTGTGGTACATATTTTTATTTACATCGTATCTCCCTATATAATCATCCCCAATCAGTGCTTTTAATATGGTAGTTACGCTCATTCCCATATTTAACCCGGCACTTACAAATTGGATTAGTGGTTTAGTTTCTATCTGGATTTCATCTTTCCCACTAAAAAGGACAGTATACTCAATAGAACCCAACCAAGGTTTCCTTAATATATAATTATTTGCTTCATCTCCTGTACATCTAGGGCTATTAGAACCAAAATAATATTCCCTCGCAGTAGGATCTATTTCATCTTTATGTTTTTCATAAAAGGCGTAAAACCTTCTAGCCAAAAATCTCTCCAATGAATTATCTGTATCTGCATGTGATCTAACTGAAGGACACCAATTACTTCCTGGGCGAAAATCATAAGAGAAAACAGATTCCTTTAAGTCTATAAATTTTGTTGTTTTATATAATTCACTACTCCCTAAATAATCTAGGTAAGAGAGAATTAATTCCTTCTCTTTTTCGGGATCTTGTATTATGATTTCACTGTTCTGGTAAAAATTCTCTATAACCGAAGAGGAATATTCAAAAGAGTGTATACCTAACTCCTCTAATCTCACTTTAATTCTTTCAAATGGGGGAAATAGTGAGTTATATTCGTTCAAGTTTATTTCCCACTTTAAATCTGGGAAAGTTTTTTCTATAAAATCCGTTAAATCTGGAAATTGAAACTTATCTAAATTAGGTTTTAATACCTCCATTTGTTCTGAGGTCAAAGAAATACATGCTATATAAGATGCATAGTCAGGTTTTTTATTAATAACCCAGCTCTTATCGATTATGGAATCTTCAAATGAGAATCCAGATGTTCTATTACCATCAGGTGCAATGAGATAAGTTGTTCTAAAAGTATCAAGTGAGAAGAAAGAATTTATATCACAACTCATAGGATATCTTTTTATTTCATAAGATATTTTATTATCTTTCTTATTTATAATTCTACAATCATCCATTGTCGCTCTGAATAAATCTCTTAAAGGATCCAACAAAGGCCTATCTAAATTAATAAATAGGTTCCTCTTCCACATTAAGAAAAAGGACATACCATACATTGAGTTATACCTAGAATCGAAGATTAGCAGTTCTTTAGTAATTGTACTATCATCACCCCAATCTGCAAATTCTAATGTGATAGCTTCTTTGTGTCCTTCTTGTAATGTAATTCCACTGTTTTCTAATACAAAAAGAGGGCCAGTTTTATCTACCCTATCAAATATACCTCTAAGATAGCTAGGGGGAATACCTCTATAGAACTTATCGAAAATGAATTTTTTACTATCTTTTATTTCCTTAGCTAGCCCCGTTGCCATTTTTATAACTTTCCTAATACTGGTAAAGCAATGAGGCATTTCTGAGTTGTTCCCGTAAGTTTTTTTATATGATTCCTCTATTGAATCTAAATCTTCCTCTTCAAAAGAATACCACCCACGAATACGCTCTGTGCTTTCCTCATAAAAAACTCTTTTATCCTCTTCCCCTTCAAATATCTTATCTACGCGTAATCCTAATATTGCATCTAAATCCTCTTTATTAATATTAAATCTAGAGATAGAGAATTTTTCCTCTTCACCTTTTGAATAAATACTCAATAAATTAGGGGCATCAACAGCAGCGAATGTACCTCTAAGTAAGTAATTTCTATCTAGGTAAATATACAATTTCTTTACGCCCTCTAACCCAAATTTACAACTATCACTACGTATTTCTACATCTTTTAATGATATAGTCTTAGTCTTGAATGTAGTATTTAAATTTCCAGGATAATTACCTACAAGTAGATCTTCAGAAATTTCATACTCTATGTCTATTTTCTTTATTTTTTCTGCCATTTTTAATTAAATATTTTGTTAATTCTTGAAAAATAATAAAGGAGGGTTTATTAAAAACTCTCCTTTATTAATTACTTACACTACACCCCATAAGGATTAGTGATAATTCCTCTACTAACTAAAAATTCTTTTCTTGCATTTCCATTTTCTATTAATCTCATGGCATCTGCAATACCTTCTGGAGTAACCCTAATAAGTTTTCTTGTAGCAGGGTTGAAGAAAGAGTCATATACCCTCTCTTTCGGTATTGAACCTAAACCTTTCCAACGAGAATAAGGATGTTTTTGTGGGTTACTATAATCCAATCCAACAGGGAATGTAGTACCTGGAACTAAAGGATCTCCGGGATAGAAATAATTACCATCTTGATAATATAACGGAGCTTTAGCTATGTAAATCTTTCCGTGAGTGATTAAAAATGGGGTGAATTTACAAAACAAATACAAGAGTAGATTTTGGATATGTGAACCATCAGCATCACCATCAGTACATAATACGACCTTATGAAATCTAAGGTATTTATCCAAAGCAGCTTCTTCTTCCTCATAAGTTTTAGCCCCTTCGCTTGTTAAACAATTATTAGCTCCAATGCCCACACCAAGTACTGTAAATATTGTGCTAATTTCTTTATTCTGTAAAGCTTTTGTTACATCACTCTCCTTTACATTTAGGATTTTACCTCTCAATGCTAATATAGCCTGTCGAATACCACCTATGCTAGAGTCAATCTTTCTACCGCTTTTCAAACCAGCACCGGCAGAATCTCCCTCTACTAGAAATATTTCAGCTAGTTTAGGATCTCTTATGGTACAATTAGCGAATTTCTTTAACTCCATTCCTTTGGGTATAAATATTCCACTATTTCTACCAGCAGCCATCATTCTATCAGCCTTTGCTTTTGCTGATAGGTTATTTAATGACTCTGCATATTTGACTAAGTTTTCAAAGTGTTTAGTCCAATATTCCGAATTATTTCTAATATTCTTTGCAAATTCCTGAGATATTGGGGCTAAGTCCGCCGATTTTAAACCAGGAATTCCACCTAATGATTCCTTAGTCTGAGACCCAAAAGATGTTTCCATACATTGAACTACTACACAAAGTCTTAGTCCGGATGTATATAGTCTATCAGGTATCTCTATGCCTGTTTCTTTTTTCATAGCCGCTTTTACTACATTGGCAAAACATTTCTTAACAGCCTCAATATGATAACCCTCATTTACAACAAGACCATTTACAGAACCTTTTGTTACATTTTTATACGGGGCTAAATCACCTTCTACATCGAATGTTACATAAAAATCTACAAATGGATTTAAGGTTGTATCACTAGGTTTTATTTCCTTTGTGAAGTTAAATGAGAATCCATCAAATGAAGAGGAATCTAGTATATTCCCCTCTACTATAATCGTTACCTTCTTTTTCCCGAATTTCTCCTGAGACAATAGAAAATATCTGAGATATTCTTCCGGTATATCCATCAACATTCCCATAGTGCATCCTTTACTAGAAGCTTCTGCCGCTTTATCTTTGAATATTGTTGGATCTGGACTAAACATTACTATAGTACTCATTCCTAGTGGAAGTTCTCTATAATTTGGAATAGTTCCGAATAACATTTTTTCTATGTCTGCTTTTTTCATAGCCCCTTCAAAATGTTTTATTCCTTTCTTATACCAGACAATATAAAATAATTCCTTTTTACTTCTAGGGCCACAACTTTCCCATAATTTTTTGACATCTGGGATTGATTTATTGTAATTTTGTGGTGTAATCCAGGACATTAAAATATAATCATCCGATAATGCATTTACTGCAGCTGATCCTACTCCATTTTTTCCTGAAGTAGCGATCATTACTTTTTTTGCTTTGCTATCAGAGTTTATAAACTTGGAACCAGTATGAAGGGCGGAAATAGACAAATCAGCCTGTACTTTACCTGTACCGTCTTTATCATCTAAGTCAATTTTAATACCACGTCCATTATCAGCTACTAGAACAAGACCATTAAAATTTCTTTCGAGTACAATAACCGGTTTAGGGTTATCATTTACTGCAGCTTCATCGGTAGAGTTATTAGCTATTTCTCTAAATAACGTATTATAACTACTTGAATTGTCCTCACTATCTACAGTACCTACATACATTTCAGGTCTAGTTCTAACGCATTCAGGCCATTTTAATTGCCTGATATCATCCTGTTGTTCTAAATTTTCGAATTCACTCATTTTAAATAATTTTCTTTACCGTTAATATTAATCAACACTAAGAATTTGACTACCTCTCTCAACTTTTTTATTATGATTTAGAATTATTAACGAATTTCTTAATAGAAATATTTGGATATTTAAAATAATTCTATTAACTTTACGATTGAAATAATAATCAATAAATTTAAATAAAAAGTGCTATGAGAGGGGTTGTAATTAATATTAATGAGCCAAATGAACCTAAGGCTCGTGGGGAGGAGTTATTTCCAGGTGAGGTAGATGAATTGAAAGAACTGGTTAATGATTGGTTAAAACATCAACCAGAAAAGCGTAGAGAGAAAGGAAAAGTGATTAAATTATTCAAAAATAAAGAATAAATAAAAAAGAGAGGCAACTAACTAATATAGTTGCTTCTCTTTCTTTTTATATAAAATCCTATGAAAATTTTAATGAGGTCAAGTGACTCCTTATTAAACTAGTCCATGGATCACCTTCATCTGAAAAATCAATTAAAAACTCTTTCAATTCCGCTTGATTTGAGTGTTTAAAGTCACTTGGTTTTATCAACTCCAAAAATTCAAGTAACTCAATACTATCGTCATTTTTTAACTTATATTGACGGGAGCCTAGTTTACTGAATACCCAAAAACTATTATTGTGTTTCAGCACTAATCTATCCTCCTTAAAAAATACTTGGAGTTTAGGGGAGGGAGTTATTACCTCTCCCTCTTTCCCTTTTATTATTGATTTTATAAATTTTTGTAATTGACTACTCCATTTAACGGACAATAACTCTACATCATTTGTTGTAGAGATTTTTTCATCTACAAAGTTTCTCATTATTAATCTAATTTAATTTTCTAAATTGTATTGTATAACTTGAAACGTCCTTCCAAACGCACGTCCCTTTTTCCATAATGAATCTTTGTACAGGGTCTTCTATCCATTTATTCACAATATCCTCCCTTTTCATATTTGATTCTACTTTTATATCCTCTGAATTAATCAAAAGATCATAAAGTGAAAGGATTTGATAGGCTGATCCCGTAAATTCTAGTGTTTTATCATCTATAACTTTAAGGGGCATAGCACTTTCATAACCGGTACCAACTAAGAGGTCAAACAACAATACAATCTTAGGTCCATATGAGGCACAATACTCAGTAAAATATTTATCATAAAATTTGGAAATCTCAAATAAATGATCTACTGGTACATAGTTAGTATTTGAATCATGAACTACAATAATCGGTTGAAGAGGTAATTTCCAATTCTCCTCATAACTTCTCCTAATCGTATTAAAAAATCCAGAAGCCATGATTACACTTGTACCTCCTTGAATAGGCATATTTACACCTAATCTCTTAACCGCTTGTTCTAGTTGTCTTTTCTCTCCTGAGGTCTTTGCATATTTATATTGATCCCATATATCTACTTGTAACTTATCACCTAACATAGTATTCACATATCCATCATGTTCTAGTGGATATTCTTGTTGACTTGCCACATAGACTCTAAGTTGTTTGAAGGCATTATAAAGTGAGTCAATAATCGTAAGTGCTTCATCAACTGTACAATATAATTTACCAGCTAATGTAGATTTACCAAGTCCATAAAGGACCCCTAAGAATACGGTTTTGAACTTCTTTCTCCAAGTCTTCTTTGCCGCTTTATCTAGAGAATCCCACTTATCTCCTAAATAAAGTTTAGCCGTGTAGATATAGATATCCTCTCCATTAACAAATTTCTCTATAAGTTTTGGGTCACCACTTGCAAATCCAGCTGACTTAACCTCTGCAGAAGAGATATCGTAATATGTCTCAACGCATTCTACCCCCTTCATTAATTGCCCTGTTTCTAGGTCAACGTAATAAGCTGGAGGTGTTGTAATTAGGTCTTTAAAATCGGCATGAGAGATTACAGTATGAATATTACTAGACCATCTTTTAGTCTTTTTCATATTCACATCATAATGGAACATACACTTAGCAACGGCTCCTTTTTCATTTGGGTCTGCATGTCTAATCGGTATGTGATATTGATCTTCTATCATCCATACTACTTGCTCTTTAAACATACCGTCTATATATGTAGAGAGTACCTTTGAATATTTTTTATATCGAAGGTAATTTATATTCAATTTTCTTAAAAAGAACATCCTCTCATCCATATCAGTTTCTTTAAAGGATTCACCATACCTAACAAACTCATCCCCAATATATTTGAAGAATTGTTGTTGTGTATTAAACCCGTCAAAGTCATCCCATATTGCTTTCTTTGGATCTTTAACCTTACCTACACCTTCTTTCTCAAAGAAACCTTTTTTATATTCTCCTGCGAATTTATTTACAGTTTCAAAAAGTTCAGTTGGATATGTATAATTATAGGTAATGTTATTATTTACCCACTCATTCATCTCTACTTTGAAATGATTAAATGCATCTTGAGGAGTATTTATTCCAAGATTTTTATAGAATGATTCCTCTCCATTTAATTTATGAGTAGATACAGACAACCCGGCCAAATAACAACTTTCCTCAAAGAATACGGACGACATTTCTAATATAATCTGTTCATTTTCTTGAGGGGATTTACATTTAAAATAATCATTGCTTACTTCTGTTGAATATTCTAGAAGATCCAATTCTCTTCCTTTATATTTGATTGTTTTTGGCATATTCTTTCTATCATTTAACTGATTAGTAGAAATATCCTTAAACATTTCATATACATTTTTATATTTTAGGAAGGTTTCAAGGTTCTGGAATTTAGGTGAATCTACTTTAACTTTATCCAAACCTAAATAACCCCTCAATTTATCCGCAATAATAGAGATTAATTTCTTCTTCGTCTTTATACCTTCATCTATCTTTGTTGCAATTATTTCAGATGGGTTCGGATTAGCCTTAGTTGCTCTTGGAGTTTTTATCATTTTACACTCCTTCATAGCATCCTTCACAGTATCTAAGAAGAAATCCGGGAAATTTGGATCTAAACTGGAATAATTCATATATAAGCTTCCTTCATTAATTCCTAATGGATAACAATCAAGATTATCCAAATTATTAAGAAGGATTTGTTTTGTTATTTCGTTAAGATCTCCCCCATAAAAATTACCACAATTAAGCAGGTTTACTACAATAGGATGTAATTTTTTTACGTTATAAAGGTTATTTTCTAATAATTTCATCTTTATAACACACCTAGCCGTAGCACAATAGGTTATACTCCAAGCCATTTCCTTTATACTTTCCTCTCGATATCTCAATCTAAGAGGTTCATTTACATAAAGACCACTGCTATGAATTAAACAACCTAACCTACTATTGTCAAGGAACGTTCTCATACAATCCTCAGAATAATTTTTACTACCCTCCATAGCTATTTTCAATGTATAAAAAGCATCGAGGTTACAATAATATCCAAGAATATCTGAGGGGATAACCATAAATTTATTACCCCAATATTCAAGTACTAAATTGGTAAATTCAGCTTCATATTGAGGATATCTTCTAACAAATTCCTGAAATTCAACCGTTTGTGTAAAATTTTCCTTAGTTACATCCGACCTGAATTGAGAGATAGTTTTTGTTTTACTCTTCCCATCTGGAACCTCTACATATAGCATTCTTTCAACTATATCAGAGATTCTATCAAATTCAGAATCCCAAACAGATGCAAAAAGAACCCTCTGAGCTGTCCATTTTAGGGAATATTTTTTATTTAAGTGGTAACCATCTACTACATTTATCACCCCAGCATCACAAAGATTATAAGGAATGATATGAAACATTCTATGAAGAACCTGGAATTCATACTGTTGATTATAAACCCAAATATGATCTTGTCTCTTCATAACCCACTTAGCGATTCTTTTTATCAAATTGTTATACTTTTCAGGTTGATTTTGATGTCTTAGATCTGTAAAAGAGATAAATCCACCAAATTCCAAAGTACATATACTTACCCCTGACATTTCAAACTGAATATCAAGTGGCATACCTGAAGCTTCAAAGTCGAATCCAAAGTTAGTTTCTACTGGTTGTTTTTCTAGCCATGTCATAAAACTATCTACCTCTTCATATGTATGACACACTTTGTGGTGATAGTTATAATTAATTGGTACTGTAAAGCCAGGATTATACCAATCATTAAATGCTTTGGTTAATTCTTCTTGATCTCTTGGGACTTGTGCTAATACTTTTATAAATGCACCACCCTCAATTGACAGCCTAAATAGTTTAGAACAGTCATAGTAATTTTCTCCTCTGACCCCGAAGTGATAGAATTGCCTTAAATAATTAAAAGCCTCACTACCAATTACCATAGCAGTATCTCCAGGTCCTAAATTAACTTTACTTCTTCCCATATCCGGTTCCCCGGATAATGCCTCTACGGATGTAATAATGACATCTTTAAGTCCTAGTCCATAGAATTGAGAAGAGGTAGCAATTTTATCCGTAATGATAATTCTCATAGTTATATATAATATTTTATTTTACCATCGATTATTCTCACTACTTAGAAAATCAGTACTTTTGAAAAAACCTAATTTCTTTATTATTGTAATAAATTTGATCTGAAAAGATCATTATAGAGTTTAATTATATATAATTATAAAGATATGTACGCAGTAGAAATTACTACAGAAAAAGGAAGAATCGTAGGCCGTGTATTAAATGGCCAAATCGATGAGGAAGAATTAAAGGATAAGTCAACGAGAGTGACTATACCTGGTTCATTGTTGAGTATTTTGAACCCAGAAAAACATCTCTTGGTTTGTGACTCCCTCGATTGGAGTACTGGTAGAAAAAGTTGGTATATGACAAAACCTAAATTGGTTGAGTATCCGATCGTAGATAATTCTCCTATTCTTGAGGGATTAAAATTTACAAAAGAAGATGAAGATAAGTATGTAGAGAAGTCACTTCTTACAGAGATTGAAGAAACATCTGATATCATTTCAGTAGAGAAGGATGGTTATTATGTCAGTGGAGATGTATTTAAGTTTCTTTTAAGGAATTTTAGAAGAAGAGGACAGAGATACATGAACACTTTACTTACCGGTCCTTCTGGTTGCGGAAAGACATCATTAGTGAAAATTATCTGTGAGAAATTTGGCATTCCGTTTAGTAAATTCGATATGGGTGCATGTACAGGCGATGCAAATAGTGTATTGCTTGGAATTCATAGAATAAAGGACGGAAAATCTGTGTTTGATTATGCTGATTTTGTATATAAAATTCAGCAACCTGGAGTGATT
>Ga0326511_10001899_pt1 | contig 17179 bp, 17 predicted proteins | sample 0_2496_0518_D_FD_203701 | JGI IMG/M metagenome (GOLD analysis project Ga0326511, IMG submission 203701) | Bovine rumen microbial communities from UC Davis, California, United States - 0_2496_0518 | ecosystem: Host-associated > Mammals > Digestive system > Stomach > Rumen | place: USA...
ACTCCCACTCGAAGTTATCTTTTCCGGCTCCCAGTTCAAAGTGATATTTCACAAGACCTGTATCCACACCGGTAAAGATGCCGTTATCACAGGAAATTGAAACCTTATTTCCTTTACCTCTGATGGTAAATGCCTGCTTTGCCAGTGCGGTAGGCGCTAAGAGTGCTGCTTCAATGCCGTCCTTAAACCACTGCGGTGTTTCTCCATCATATGAACTGACCTGTTCTGCCGTCTTTGTCTTATGGGGAACACCCTGCGTCTGACCGTAGCCCACAGCGATGACTCCTACCGGTTTTGCACCTTCGGATTTCTCCTGTGCTCCTTTCCGGTTATAGGTACCGCCGACCCACCATGTATTTAGGCCAAGCGTCTGCGCATAAAGCATCAGGTCAGCACCGGAGTAACCGCACAGTTCATCCGCGCCATCAGGGCCCGCCATAATAAAGAAATTGTTTACTCCTTTTGCAAGGATCAGCTTGATCACACCGGGAACCGCACTGCCGTCATTGGTCATCAGTCTGATGGACAGACCGTACCGCTCGTTGTTTTCCATTACCCTGTCATTCAACTTTGACACGATATCCTCCGGAATCGGCTTATCTGTGTACTTACGTACCATGTGCCGTTCCTTCATCGCCTGCTTCATATTCATAATTAATTCCTCTTTTCCGCTCCCCGCCGCCGATGATGGCAGTGTGGGAGCCTTGGTGCGTCTGTCTTTATTTATTACTTTTCAACCATTCTTCTCTTATAATACAGGTAATATGCTCTGTTCGCAACAATCCCTCTATGGCACAAGGAACGTTTTCCTTCGTGTGATGATACCGGAAGCCGCATTTTTCCTGAACACGTTTTGATTTTTCATTTCCATCAAAATAACCGCACCACATTTTTTCGAGTTTCAACTCTTCAAAGCCATATCTCATAAGCTCCCGAACCGCTTCCGGTATCAGCCCTTGGCCCCAATACGGGACTCCAATCCAGTAGCCGATTTCCCCTTCAGAATCAGGAAGACCTATATTGCTTGCTTTGCCGAGCATCAGGCCGATACTGCCAACCGGAAGACCTGTTGTTTTAAGTACCACAGCATATGTTTCCGGCGCAGACAAGACTGTTTTTATGATCTCTCTACTATTTTCAACACTGGTATGCGCTACCCAGCCCGCTATTGGTCCAACCTGTGGATATTGTGCGTATCTATAACATTCCTCAGCATCCGTTTCTTCCCACGGACGCAGAATGAGTCTCTCTGTTTCGAACGTCATATCCTATTCTCTCTTTCTTGGCTCCCCACCGCCGGTGATGGCAGTGTGGGAGCCTCTGTATGTCTTGCTTACTTTTTCTTAATTGGATGCCTGATCACGGTCTTCAACTTTTCCGGCGCAACCTTTCTGGCATCGCTCAGATATATTTCGTGATGAAAGCGCTGATTGGTGATATCCAGCGAACAACCCTGCTGCTCCATGTATTCATGCATCAATGCTACTGTCGCAGTCTCATCATCATAGGAACCGATGTGCATACACTGAACACACAATCCCTCGTGATAGGTCAGAAATTCGACCTTTGAGAAGTCTGTCTTTTTCTTCTTGGTAGCCTCATCAATAGCCCAGTCAAAATCAGCCTTTGTGACGAAATCGGGAAGACGGATGACGGAGATCCACTCGAAGTTTTCCTTGTGAGCATAGTCGATCCCTGCAATGCCATTCTGCCACCAGAAGCCCTCAAGCGGAGGGACAACATAATCGAAATATCCGTCGATCTGATGGTCGCCTTTTTTGCTCATCTTTATCGTGAAAGCAATTCCATACAAAAGACCAATGGCCTGTTTGTATTCGCCATCTTCCTGATTCGGATCACCATGTCCGCGAACTGCTATATAATTCATGCTCGGAACCGTGATGATGCCGGGTTTGTCTTTCGGCATGTAGAATTCTTTATATTCCTTCTTATAATCAAAAGCCATTTTACGACCTCCTTATCTGACATCTAAATCACAGCTTCAACCCTATCACAAAAACATCCATATCACTAACTCAACCCTCTGACATCTAAATCGGCAACTCAACCCTCCGCACATTTCCTTTGATATGTTCCCACGGAGTGATTATTGCGGCCATTTTTGCTTCCCGCCACTGACGGTCAAATATCCGAAAAGCCCGTAAATCAAGCACTTTTTCGACGGTCAGTCCTTAACCCGTGACATCAATACTACCGTCTCAACTGGATTTTCATTGTACCACCACTTATCCGCCTCTTTTTCATCCCCTCGTTCCATAACAGGGAAGCGGAATTTCACATTCCTTACGTAGCGTCCGTCTTCCTGTCTCTCAGGAAATAGTTCGACTCGCTCCAGCATCGCCTGACAGATTTCTTTCTTATGAGCATCTGTCATTGTCGGCAACTTATCACCAATGGCTTTCAACATTTCCATTGCCGTCATCTGCGTGAACCGTGCATCCGCCTCGGACTGCAAGTCACTGCGTGCATCTTCAATTTGCTTGTTGATTTCTGCTATCTCGATGTAAATCTTCCGCAGGCGTTCATCCAAATCATCGTATATCGTATCATAATTCGGATCATCAGGGTCTAAGTTGTCGATTTGAGCCGTAAGACGGTCTTTTGCTGCTACCTTACGTGCTTTCTGTTTCTCCAAACCATCAATCCGCTGGTAAATCGCATCCGTGTCTGTCTTTTCACCCATCACACCCTGCATGACAGCCTCGTTACCTTCATAGTCTACGAAACTGGCGAGAATCGCTAATACTTCGTTATTGATGGGGTCTTGCGGAGGCTGACGTTTATACGTGCATTTTTCTCCATCTATGAGTTTGCGATGCTTGCAGACGTAATACCAGGCATCCTTGTAATATGTCCCATCCTTCTTTTTTTTGCGATTAACGGTACCATACATAGGTGCTCCGCAGATAGGGCATTTCAAAATGCCAGATAAAATATGCTCATGCTCTAACGAATGCGTCTTCTCATGGCCTATTCCTGTTGCTACGCGCTTCCTATGGGCATCATCCCAAAGTGATTGCTCTATAATTGCTTCATGCTTTCCATCGTAAAGACCATACTCATCGTTCTTGATACGTCTTGTGATTTCTGTTTCATCATCAATCTCAACACGTTCGATATGCCGTCGGCCATATGCTATTTTTCCTGTATAAACAGGATTATCAATGATAGTCTTCACTGTATGAGCGGAAAACAACGTATATTTCCCGTTACCACGAGTTGTCTTGCGGTATCCGTTGTCATCCAGCCACTTGGCAACCCCATGAATACCTGCCTGATGATAAACATACTGGTCGAAGATAAGACGTACTATTTTGGCTTCCTCTTCGTCTATTTCCAGTATCCCTTCTTCCTTGTTTATCTTATAGCCATAGGGAGCCTGACCACCATTCCACTTTCCTTCACGGGCTTTTTGTCGCCGGCCCTCCATCGTGAAGGTAGCGATATTATCACGTTCAATCTCGGCTACAGCACCCATGACAGTAACCATCAGATATCCCATAGAACCAATGGCTGTATCTATGCTCTCTTCGGAGCAATACAGTTCCACACCATGTTTACGCATCTGTTTCAAGCTCTTCAATGCCTGCTCGACATTCCGCCCGAAACGAGATAGTTTGAACACCAGTACGTAATCAACCTTATCAGGATTACCCGATTTGATACGATTTAGCATCTCCTGAAATGCTTCACGACCTGCAATCGACTTACCAGACTTGCCCTCATCAGCAAATTCCTTAACGATTTTCCAGCCTTTATACTTTGCAGTTTTCTTCAGAGCCTCCCGCTGGCTGTCAAGCGAATAGCCCTCAACCTGCCTTTCTGTCGATACACGAATGTACGTGTAACACCTGCTTGCTTTCTTTTTCTCTGCCATTTGGATTCTGTCACCCTCTCTTGGTGGTAATACGACTAATTAAACTGGCTTTTATTGTACCACCAACACCGGAGAAAATAAAGACTGGTAGCGGAAATACGGCGGATTGCACAGAAAAAAGGTGGACCGATTTGGCCCACCCTAATCATTTTTCTGTTATGAAATCACTTCAGCCATCCAATCTCTGAATACGGCTCCGTTATGACCGACCGACAATGGCATCATCATCGATTCTTTTCCTCTTGTTCGATACCGAACATTACTGATTGCCTTTGCTTCTGAAACAGCCCATGTTTCTCCTGCAAAACGCCATTCTTCTTCAAAACGTTTTTCAACTGGATATTCTTCATCCAAATACGTTCGAGTATAAACTCGATAATGCTTTTTTGGTGCTCCCATAATCATTTACCTCAATGATTTTCTTTCCAATATTTCTCAATCGCTTCTCGGATTTCAGTTTCTGAACAACCTGACAACTGAGAATAGCCAACATAATTGTCCATCGCATTTTTAAGCACAAGAGTCGGAACGTCTTTCGCAAACTTTTCCTTCTCTTCGTCAAGACCCACGCTCGGACGCTCTTTCTTGTAGGCATGGTAGCCAAACTTTCGATTTGTCCAAAACCATTCGGCAAAAGTCTCTGCCGAATAAATTACAGAAGACTGAACCATCACATTTCCAGATGTAAACACAGGCAACGGCTTTTTCTGTTCATCTAAAGCAATGAAGGTATCATAGCGCGGTTCATATTCAAAGAAATACGAATTACCAACAGGACGATTTCTGTTCTTCAGAACGACAATCTCCACTATTCGCTTATCCTTTGCTTTCTCCTTCAAAATCATTTCGTTCTTCTCATCATCTGTTGTCTTACGGGGCTTTTTATCCTTCCCTGTAGTATTGTTATATCTATCTTCAGAAATAACACCAGGCTGCATCCCCCAGACAACATCTGCGCAGTATTCAATCATAGAAGACTCCTTAAATGCGGAGAAGGAAATACGATTCAAATAGTTCTCACGATTCAAAGCACAAATCATGATGACAACCAAGTGATAGCGTCTGGAAAAAGCTTGCAACTTTTTCATAATAGACTCAATGTTCATACGCATATCAGTCATAACACGACCGTTCTCATCCAACGTCGGAGCCAACATCTGAAGATAGTCGATAAAGACTACGGGCTTTTCGCCCGTCTCGTCCATATAACGCTCAACTTCATCAATCACAGTATCTACTGTGATGTCGGCGTTACTCGGATATACAATCATCCTATCTCCAACACAGGCTGCATAAGCTGCCAACTGTTCCTGCACTTCTCTTGAAGTAACATTACCAGGCTCATTAAAAATCGCATCGGCGGTACACTGTCTGTACGACGCATCATTCTCATGCTGCAGATGGATACGACGTGACAAAGATTTAGCCAGAAGCGCATCTTCATCCTGTTCCAACTCAAAGAACAGCACATGAGAGCCAAGCGTCGCAGCATTTTCACCCATCTGATGTATAAGCGTTGTCTTTCCCAACGAACTAATCGCACCCAGCACATGAAGACCCTGTCGAAGCGGACATATATTATCAATATTAGCAAAACCCGTTAACACCTTTTGCTGTGCCTGTGCTTTCAATGCTGCCGCAACAAAATCGTGCTTAGCGTAAGCACTCATCTCTACAAACTTCGGTCGAGGACGAGGTGCTGGTGCCACATTCATACCTGGACGCGGAGTCGTCGGCATATCTTCTATAGACGGAACAGCAGCAGGCTCCGCAACAGATTCTGTAATGTGTTCCATTTTATCTTCCGTAGTGTTCATAATATCATTCATAAAATTGTTCGTTCCTTTCGTTGTTTTTGGGTTTGTATGATAACTTGAATGTTTGTAAGTTCTGATATAGCAGGTATCAGTACGTTTTATTGCTGGTATCCATACAGGGAAGGAGCATGCATGTCTTACTCTGTATGCGTCCAGCCTTTATCTTACAAACCCCAGAGTGTTTTCTTAAAAACCCATCTTATTTCTTAGATCCCAGAACTTTTCTTAAGTTTCTTTTTATCATTGTAACGTAACAATAATGGTAAGGAGGGGCGGCGGCCGTAGGCACCAGCCGCACCTCCCCCTTATATTCCAATAATGGTATATTGGAATAAGGGAACTAATCTCGGATTTCAGCCGCTCCCAGTAACGATTTACAGAGGGTAGTACCCCGCAGAACCGAAAATGGTAGGGCACAGAACCGAAAATTGTACCCCACGGAACCGAAAAAAGTACCCCACGGAACCGAAAATTAACTTAGTATAAAAGTTCATCTTGAACAAAATCAGGATTTCTCCCTTCGTGAGGAAAAGTCCAGATTACATCCCCAAGCCTACTATATGTTGGAATAAACGGCTTCCAATCATCCTTCTCCATTTTATCTGTATCTGGAATACTTATATTGACAAACGCTTCCCTCAATCGGCTCTCTTTATCCAATATGCGCATGCCTTCTTTGAAAGCACGTTCCAAAGTATTGTTTCTATGTTTAGGCGACAATTTGTCTAAAGCATTTTTCAAATCATTACAGTTTTGAACAATCGTATATGCTGTTACTCTTGGAATTCTTTCGCCACCACCGCCTAAACGCACAAGATAATTGCATATATACTTAGCAATTTCATAACCATAAGTATATTTTGAACGACCTTGCAATAAACGAGACGTCGTTGGTATACGTTTCTGATGCCCATTACTCTTTAACACAGGATAATCGCCATCATAAACCAAGCTGTCAAGATACATACTATGCTTCAAATCATACATATACGGAGATTCAAATATAATCGTGTTTGACTTCGTATCATACTTTTTCCACACCATAACTCTTGAGAAAATGTACCCAACAAGTTCCCCGCATTCTATCCTGGGAATGCAACCAATAATGTTTTCATATCCCATGATTTTCTCAATCAGTTTACCGACCTGTAAACGGCTCACGTTAGTTTGAAGTCCCATCTTTTTCATCAATTCTGGGACATAAACAACAACTTCTTTCGAACGAATGGTATCCCAATCAATCTCGGCTTCGTTTCTAATTTCCTTTTCCATCTGTTGTTCCACTGCGCTGAACAACACGGCAAGCGGCATAATATCGTCGTTCGTCTGATTGTCAGCAAGAATTTCTGACCAATCTATCTGTGACTCTGGGATATCGTCGAAATAAAACTCACCGTTCTTATATTCCAACTTAATAATCTTACGAGTGCGCATCATGTGCGCTTTCTTATCCTCCGTAATTGTCAGGGCATTCTCCCATTCCAACTTAGAAGGGTTCGTTATAAAAGTCGGAATCCTTAAAGCAGCAGGCACTCTGTTCTTAGTTCTATTTGCCATCGTTCCTCACACTCCCTCATTCTTCCGATAATAATGAATCAACTGATGAATCATACCCGCAGCAGAAACACCCGTTTCATCAGCATAATCCATAAGCCATTCTTTATCCGCTTTCGTAATACTAAGGCTCAACGTAGTCCTTTCTGTCTTCCTCGGAGCATTCGCCCGTTCCACTTTCTTCTCAATCTTTTCCTGTTCGCGTTCACGCACCTGAGCCTGATTCGCAAAAATACTATTCGACATCTCTATACCCTCCTGTTAATCAATTCTTATTTAGTTTTTAACTCATTCCTATATCAGTCTTGTACCGGAGTTAATCAAAATCCGTCCCATCGGGCTTCTTTCCCCTGTATGCTTCCAGCAGTTCCTCGTCCAACCCGGCTACCTTCCTGATGGTATTCACCATATCGAGCGCACCCTGCGCTGCCATATGCCTCGGAGCGAACTCTATAACACTTTTTCCCATTGCGGAAGCCTGCAAAAACATCTCAGACTGTGGTAACGTCGTGACAACGGCATTGAGCCAATCCAGCCCTTCAAGCCATACCATAAAATCCTTACAGGATGTCCATCTCGTCCATTGGTTGATGATAATTACCAACGCCGCATCTTTCTTTCGATAAGTTTGAACCATATCCAACATCCGATTAAGAGTCGGAATATCCAGTGCAGATGCTCTGGTCGGGACACAGATAACATCTGCGTTCTGAACCCATTCGGCAGAATGCTCTGACAAAACGCCTGGTGTATCCACAATCGTCACCTCAGCATTCGGATCATCCTTTGGTTCAATCAAGGAACCACCCTGCGGATCCAGATTAAAAAAACTATATGGTGTTCCTGTCCGCTCCAAACTCTTTCCCAGTTCACAGCAACAGGTTGTCTTACCTACGCCGCCTTTCTGATTCATAAAAACGATATTCATTGATACAACCTCCTTCGCAACAAAAAAAACGGGTATCACACAGAACCAGAAGATAGAGTTATCCCAGATAACCCATAATTCTTCTCATTGGTTCGGTCTGACACCCGTTGGCAATCTAAAACCGTTCCTGCCTGCACTCACCGCTCTCCCGTACGTCTCTGCATACGGATCATCGCCTGTTTTATGTACTCATGAGTACAAGCAATGCTATTCAATTCTTATATAAGAATTAGCCTCTTCTTGGCTACTTCTTAATTTAAGTATATTCAAAAAAAGTCCAAAATCAACCCTTGACATTTATTTTGGGGAAAAATTTCGCCGTGCATTTCCCCTTCCCCCTGTGTACGAACGGGTGCGCCGTCAGGCGCATCCCCATTCCATTATGGCATCGACATCTATGTACCATCACATATTCTCCGCAGCATCTATCTCCGCCTTCAACTCTCGCTTGTATTTGTAGAACGAGTTCCTGCTGACACCCGCCAACTTCTTCTCGATAATCACGGCGTCGGAGAGTGAACCATCGAAATCCTTGCTCAGTTGCTTAATCAGTTCCTTCGCTTCATCGGCTTTCTTCACATGCAGTTTCCTTCCATACACACCGCCAATCTGCTTGCCGTTCAATCGGGCTGTCTCCATCCCTTCGACAGTACGCTGCCTCAGATAATCCACTTCCGCCTGCGACCGCTCGAACGCCAACTTAATCTGCTTCTCAGCCAGCCTCAGCAGATACTTGTTGATTCCTTCCAGAACCAAATCAACATCATCACCTGTCATGGCAATCTGATTTGTCATCGCACTCTTGTAAGTCTCAGTGTTCAAATGGGGTTCCTTCAGGAACACAAGATTAACACCTCGCTCAAACAAATCCTGATATGCCTGAAATCCTTCCTCGGCATCACGGCTCATCCTAGACACTTCGTCAAAAATGATAGTATCGCCGTCTTTCACCATCTTATACAATCTGCTCCATCTGGGACGATCCATCTTTCGCCCTGTATAAGCCTCCTGTACCAGAATAGCATCCGAATATAACTTCTTTATATTTCTCGCTTGTCTATCAAGACTCTGGTCAGGAGTAGAGATGCGACAATATCCATATGTCTTTCCCATGTATACCCAACCTCCTCTAATCATAAGTTTTATACCAAATCGTGGGAGCCCCCGATTTGTTCGTCTGGATCGTAGATCACATCTCTCTATTTGTCAATAACTTTTGGTACAATTCTTTCACCCTTCATTTTGGTACTCCTTTTGATGCTTACGCATCTGATACGGTCTAACGACCGTCGAGTGTTTTTGTGAATAAAAGATGGAAACACCATCTAAACATACAAATCAAAAACATAATCGAAAGGGAGAACAATCATGAATAACAACTTCTTCAAAGCAATCGGTCGCGCTGCTAAGGTCACTGGTAAGGACGCTGCGGAACTCCGCGCTAACTTCAACAAGAACATCAAGGACGTTCCTCAGGAACTGAAGTCCGCCCTCATCACCGCTCACCGCATCTACGACGGCTACAAGACCAAGAAGGTCGCTGCCGTAGAACCCGCTGTTGAAGCGTAACAACAACTCCGAGCATCCTCATACACGAGGGTGCTCTTCTTTTTTCTTATAAAACAATATCCTCAGGCTACGCCTTCGGGTTTGCACGCATGTCACCTTCGGCTCCATGCATACAAATAAAACAAAATGAAAAACGGGTGTGATTACAGAAATTACAACTCAAAATCACACCCTAACGGAGGTTTCGCTATGATCACATCTCAACCTGCATACGCTTTTATAAAACAAAACAAAGATCCAGTCCCCATCGAAACTGTCCCTGACGAACATGAAGAATCCCGCGACTTCCTGCCATCCTTCTGGTGGAATAACCGTCGCTACTTCATCCAAGACTTTATCCGCTGCCACAACAACCCATGGCTTGGCTGTGCGGAATATCCTGAGCATATTCACGCTTACGAGGCCGACCAATACGTCAATCCACTCTTCATTGAACTTGTAGACCAAGAACACATCAACATCTACGAAGAACACGAGTTACCATCCCCCCCTTGTGTATGAACGGGTGAGCCCGTAGGGCTCATCCCCACTTCGTTATGGCAACCGACATTTACCCCCGAAAGGAGTGATTCCACAAACATGATATGGGACCGACTTTACAAACTCGCAAACGACTTCCTTTACGTCTACCGTGAAGCCGATATCGGATGGAATTACGCATTATATTCACGGGACGGTCCTTCCAGCGCTTATTCTCTCGCCGATGGTGGCTATATCCAAGGTGAAACCACAGCCAATATCGACGATATTGCTTCTCTCGCCGCCTATCGCTTAAAAGCCGATGATACCCCCGTTCCCGCAAATCTGTCCTTTGAAAAATTTGCAGTCCAAATCGACACCAAACCTGATATCACCATCCGTGGCGTCAGAATCTTTCTGTCGCCAGAACTCAAAAAGGCAGGCATAAACGCACTGCCGAATCACATCTTAACAGACCTTCGGCGCATCATAGATCGCCGTCTTTCCAGTCCCATACTGCTTATGCATAACCTGATGGGATGGAAGATGCATTTCATCTCAAACGATAATCTGCCTGACACAACGCCTGTCAGTGTAGAACTGCCAGATGCTATCGGGCATCTCTATCCAGATACTAACGTCAGTCCTGATGACATCGGAGAATACGATACATCCTGGGCGTATCGACTCTGGATGGAACCTATCTACATCGACCGTCGTGGTAACGACATCGTGATAGATGCAGACTAAAAACACTAAAAACATCTAAAACAAAAGAATGATGCTACGCATCACGGGTGCAATTTTGTAGCGTTTGGGCATTCTCTATACAAATGCTTTCCATCCGCTTCACACTTGCACCCTTTTACACGCTTTTTATACCAAACCAAAGAACAAGGAGGACACATTATGGCTATGACAATCCGCGAATTTGCTGACGAACTCATCAACACCCTGAAAACAACCTTTCCTGACCTCTTTGAACATGCCTCTTTCGCAGTGCAGACCGTTCCTAAGCCTGGCAATCTTCTCTTGACGGGTATTACTGTCAATTTCCACGGCTCCAATATCGCGCCATGCTACTACATTGATGAACAGTATAACAAGTGCCTTGAAGGCACACCGCTCTCTATTGTGGCATCTGACCTCGCAGAAACCATCCGCCAGACAAGCGATTTTCAGCCCAATATCGACATCACAGCCATTCAGGACTTCGCCTCTGCGAAAGACCATATCTTTCCGAGACTCATTGATGCTCGTCCAGGCAAGAACGACGACTACCTCGCCAAGAGAGTTTCCACGGCGATACCTGGCACAGACATCTCTGTTATCTATGAAATAGCACTTTCTGACGAAGAAGTTCCCCGCATGACGCTTACCGTCACTGACGAACTTGCCGAAATGTGGAACATTCCGCTGGAAGAACTGCACGCTATCGCCGTCCAGAACGCCGTAAAACAGCGTCCTCTGTACTTCACTGACATGAATGGTCTCCTGAGCAGTTTTGCACCTGAAGACTTTCCCGAATTCGAAGTAGAATCCATGCTGTATGTCCTTACCAACAAACAGAAGATTCATGGTGCTTCCGTCATCCTGTACCCTGAAGCAGCAAAGATGCTTCATGACCATTTCCCGAACGGGTTTCATGTGCTTCCCTCGTCGATCCATGAACTCATCATTGTACCCAAAGCCCTGTCTGACAACCCGGAAGAACTGAAAATGATGGTCATGTCCATCAACGCATCTGAAGTCATGCCTGCTGACCAGCTGTCCGATAACGTCTATACACTGGACGCAAACGGCAATCTCACTGTAGTTCTCTAATCACCAATCAGAAAGGCAGGCTGGCAATCCAGTCTGCCTTTTTTATACATACAGGGAGAAATCAATCATGACAGTCTATAACATAACAGAAGTAGAGCCTCGCATCTGCCTCAAAGAGACGAATCAGCATCCTTATCATGCAAGCCTGTCTTCACCTGATGAAATCATAGATTTCATACAAGACTATGCAGCCGACCTTACGACCGAATGTATCTTCGTCTTTAATCTGGACAACCGCAATCACGTAATTAACTTCACCCGTGCTGCCGTTGGAACAGTCGGCATGGCTGTCAGTACAGGTCGTGAAGTCTTTAAGACAGCCGTTCTGTCCAATGCCAGCAGCATTCTGCTTTGTCATAACCACCTATCAGGTGACCCGTCACCCTCTAAAGAAGATGCCATGTTTACCAGACGGCTTGCGAAAGCAGGTGATTTACTCGGTATTCCGCTCATAGAGCACCTTATCGTCACACCTGAAAAGACGTACTACAGTTTTCGTCTCAGCCAGCCCGATATCTTTGTTGTCGACACACCAGCAACCGCTGCGGAAGGAGGACCAAATGGATAGAAAAGAAAAGATGGACCGTATCACGCAGATGCTTAAAGAAGGCGTCGAGAACGTCTTCTCCTCTGAAAACTATAAGAACTGGCTTCGTGTATGCTCTAAGTTCCATCATTACAGCCTGAATAACCAAATACTCATCCTCATGCAAACTGGCGGTACTGCGTCACATGTGGCAGGATACCGCAAGTGGCAAACTCTTGGCAGACAAGTCCGAAAGGGAGAAAAAGGGATTTGGATCATAACCCCGATGCCCATCACTCAAAAGGCTGAATCGCCTGATGATGAAGACAAGACCCTGACTCTGTTCAAAGCAGCAACTGTTTTCGACATTTCCCAGACCGATGGAGAAGACCTTCCATCGCTGGTACAGGAACTCACAGATGATGATGCCTCTTATGACGCTATCATTGACCGTCTGGTAGACTTTTCATCTGTACCCGTTTCATTTACCGACGACTTGCCAAACGGCGTCTACGGGTCATTCTCACCGTCAGAACAGTGCATTCGCGTTCGTGACAGTGTAAGCAGACATCAAAAATTAAAGACCTTGGTCCATGAACTTTCGCACTATCTCTGCGATAACGATAAAGACCATCGTGATAGCCGTGAAACGATGGAAGTGAGAGCCGAGAGCATCGCTTTCTGCGTTCTTTCGCAGATTCCAGGCGTAGAACCATCGAACACTTACAGTTTCGGCTACATAGCAGGCTGGTCCAGCACGAAAGAACTGCCTGAACTCAAAGCCGTCATGCAGGACATCCGTGACACGGCAGATAAAATCCTGTCCGCTATACTGCCACAGGAGGTGGTGACTTGAACCCAGAAATGCGAGAAAAATTCTCTAAAGACGATTATCTCTATCTTCAAGGCCGTGGCATTTTAGACTGCTTCACACCCCAAGATATCGAGTATTGGCTGCATACCGAAGGTGGCATCATTGGACAAGAGCAAGCCTGCAAAACAGCCGCTATTCTTGTCCATCGCCACTTCGAACAGAACTGTCCATCTGTGACGCTCTTCTGCGGTCCAACAGGCTCTGGTAAAACTCAGATATGGAAATCTATACAGAATTATCTGTCCACCAAGAACGTCATTTTCATTGATGCCTCAAGTCTCACCGCCGAAGGGTGGCGCGGGGGCAACAAACTCTCGACGTATTTTCGTAGTATCCCCAAAGATACACGAAATCATTGCATCCTCATCTTCGATGAATTCGATAAGTGCGCCTGTGAGCCTCAATTTGGCTCTAACGGCACGAATTACGCGGACATCATACAAAACCAGATGCTTGCTCTCTTCGACCATCAAACGTTGTTTTTTGGCTCCGAAGAACGAGAACGTGACAACATTCATATCGACGCAAGTTCAATCTCTATAGTGCTCCTCGGCGCATTTGAACGGCTCTTAGAGGCGAAATCACGTGATACCAAATCCCTGGGCTTTGGTTCGGATATTCGCCAAAAATGCACCTATGCGAACACTGAGATAACAGCAGACGACCTTCTCAAGTACACCTGTATCAGAGAAGAGATTGTCGGCAGAATCGACCGCATCGTCACGCTAAAACCGCTCACTGTCCAGGACTACATGCGCATCATGGTTCTTCACATCGAAGAACTCTCCAAAAAGATGCGCACACCCATCGACATTGACAGTCAATCTCTTGCCATGATTGCCCGCATGGCTATCGGCAAGAACCTTGGTGCCCGTTGGGCGAACCATAAGGTTGACGCGATCATCGACGAATTAACCTATAATGACCCGTATCCAGAACGGTTCATCTTCCGATACGAGCCACCAGATGCCGATGAACAGCGGCAGAGTCTCTGCATGGAATAACGCACCCGAATACTGGCCAGTATTATAAAAAGGGGGCTGTCGCAATAGAAGTTTAGACAGCACTTCCTAATCGGTGAAAATCCGGCCTTGGTGGCCGGATTTTTCCTATTCATGACGTGATTTCCGGTGGATTCCTGAAATCAGGAGACTCTAACTAAAGCTGCTCGCTAAATAAGCACCTTCTTTTGGTCACTGTTTTGACTGGTCAAAATTTATGAAACTTTCAGTTCCGTCAGGTACTGGCCTGTCCGGCCGCCCTGGATCTTGAAGTGAAGCTTGTTAATGTTATAGGCAACGGCCAGAAGTACACTCTGAGCAAGCACATTCTCTTTGCCCCGATACAGATACCGCCGGAAATTCATATCTTCTTTTATGACGGCAAAACTGCCTTCAGCCTGTATGCTCCGATTCATTCGGAGTTGTGTACCATACTCCGTTGTGATCCTTTCCAGAGTTTCCTGCCTCCTCTGTTTCATCACTTTGGAGACGTTCAGCCGTTTGTTCCGTTCCTCCATCGGTGTCTTGCAGTTGTTGCCGTGGATACACTTGTCTTTATAAGGACATCCCTGACAGCTTTCACATTCGTAGACAGTTACTGTACTGACATAGCCGTTCCGATTCTTACTGTGGCGGTCATAGATCCGTCTGAGCTTCTTTCCATTTGAACAAATATATTCGTCCGTCTCAGGATCATACTTCATGTTCTCTCTCCGGCTGATATCCTGACGGTATTTCCGGGTCTTCGAAATTTCGTAATTCTGTGGTTTCAGATAGGATTCCTGCCCGTTCTGTTCCAGGAAAACATAAGCTTCTTCGCTTTCATATCCGGCGTCTGCAACGATCTCACGATATTTAAAGGGAAGATGACATTCCATGTCTTTCAGAAAAGGAACCAGCGTCAGGGCATCGTTTGGATAATGACTCAGATCAACCCATGTGATGTACTGGGCATCGACTCCGTGCTGAAGATTATAAGCGGGCTTCAGCTGCCCGTTCAGCATGGCATCTTCTTTCATGCGCATAAATGTTGCGTCCGGATCAGTCTTGGAATAACTGTTCCTTTCTCCACAGATATGGAGATGTTTTGCGTATTCTTTCAGCTTGCTGATATAACCCTCCAGCATTTCAATGGATTTCTGCAGCTGGCTTTTCCGATGACCGCGTCCATGGACAAAGGTGATCTGTTCTTCTTTCTTGATCTGACAGAGCTTTTTGCGCAGCCGCTTCAAGGTATGCAGCGTCGCTTTTCCGTTATAGACCACTTTGATCCCGTACAGTGCCTCACATTCTTCAATGAAAGAAATGCACTTTTCAAACAGGCGGGCCTGCCTCTTTGTAACTGACTTTTTCCAGACGAACGTATACTTATTCGCGCAGGATTCTATCTTTGTCCCATCAATGAATATCGTCTTTCCGGAGATCTCCCCCAGTTCATAGAGAACAGAAGAAACCTCGGCCAGAACTGTTTTTGGACAGGCAGACAGATGAAGGGAAATAAACCTGGCGATGGTGGAATGATCGGGCGCCGGCATCCCTTCCAAAAGGAACATAAAGTTAATGTCTCTTTTGCAAGCGGTCTCGATGTCGCGGCTGGAAAACAGACGGTTCATGGAAGCGTAGATCATGATTTTAAGCATCTGACGCGGAGTCGCCTGATTTTTCCGGACCCTGTCATAGGTGGCATAGAGTTCCGAAAGATCCATTCCCTCCACAAATGCACTCAGAAGGCGGACCGGGTCATCAGCCGGGATCATGATTTCCATTTCAAGCGGAAGTTTGATTTGATAATAGCCTCGATATGCCGTATAATCGGACTGTAAATATAATGGGGGTCGCATACCATTATTTTACAATAAAGCCCGGACTTTTCGAAGCCTGGGCTTTGTTATTTATAAGAGACCGTTTCTATCTCTGTCAAAAAGAAAAGGCTTTGCACGTCAACTATTGAAACTGCCGGGTACCGAACGGTACTCACGGTGGTGTGAAAGGAGGGGAGATAATCCCCCCTCCTGCTTGATCGATACTCCTGTAAACTTTTTGGAAATCTTAGTAAGCTTTTTTGAAAAGATTAATAATATCCTGTTTTGTTCCTTTTCTTGGGTTGGAACCAGCATTTCCATCCAATAAAGCATTTGTTGCCATAAGATCGAAGTCCTCTTCTTTAACGCCCATTTCTTTTAAGCTTGTTGGGATACCTACATCAGTAGCAAGTCTGCGCATAGCAGTAATGGCTTTATCAGCTGCAGCCATGGTAGACAAACCTTCTGTATTAACACCCATGAATCGAGCAATATCAGCAAATTTCTGAGGGTTGGAGATCATATTGAATTCTTCAACTACCGGAAGAAGCATCGCATTTGCAACACCATGCGGCATATCGTACTGTCCACCTAACTGATGAGCCATAGCATGTACGTAACCAAGGTTACCATTGTTAAATGCCATACCTGCTAATAAAGAACCATAAGCCATGTTTTCACGAGCTTCAACATTATATCCATTTGCAACTGCCTGACGTAAGTTGCCGGAAATTAATTTGATTGCCTGAATTGCAACAGCATCTGTTACAGGATTAGCATCTACAGATACATATGTTTCAATCGCATGTGTTAAAGCGTCCATACCTGTTGCGGCAGTAAGCCCTGCCGGAACTTCAAGCATTAACATAGGATCGTTGAAAGATACAAGTGGAACGTTTCTCCAGCTAACGATAACGAATTTTAATT
>Ga0326511_10001900_pt1 | contig 17177 bp, 35 predicted proteins | sample 0_2496_0518_D_FD_203701 | JGI IMG/M metagenome (GOLD analysis project Ga0326511, IMG submission 203701) | Bovine rumen microbial communities from UC Davis, California, United States - 0_2496_0518 | ecosystem: Host-associated > Mammals > Digestive system > Stomach > Rumen | place: USA...
GTTCCAGGTAGCCAGAATCCCCGAAAAAAAACAGGAGGGGACTACCTCGGTATCACATTGCCATTCGAGTCGAATATATATCGCGGTTCTTCTTCGTGATTCCTGTGTTTATTTTGATGACACTCCCTGCATAGGCTCTGCAGGTTATCAAGGCTGAGTGCTATGCTGGGATCTGAGATGTTCTCCGGAGTCAGCTCGATGATGTGATGCACTTCCTGTGCCGGAGCGAAGCAGCCAGGAGTCTGGCATAGACCATGATCTCTGATCAATGCCTGCTGCCTCGCCTGCTGCCATGCTGCTGACTTATAGAATCTTTTAGCAAACTCTCTCGCCATAGTTCCTCCCTGCCGACAAAACAAATGACGCCCGAATGTATCGAGCGTCCTGTCTGTCGGTTCAAGCATCGTTATACCAGGAGACAAATATGTCATCGGTGATCCTCTATCACCACGTATATTATCTCATGGTTTGATGATTAATTGGATTAATCTTTTATTTGCCTGATTGCTTTGATTTTCTAGGCTTTGAATACTTTTGCACATTCCAGAATGTGGTCAGCTTCTGGCTGATCCTTCCCGGTGTGAAGCTCAGCGCATCGCCTATCTCTTTCTGACTGTTGCCGTTGATGTAGTACATGCGCAGGATTGTACGCATCTCGCTATCCTCGAGACCGTCTATGAACTTCTCTGCCTGTCTCAGCCTACGCATTAGTTTGCGCTTGCGGTTCTTGTGGTATGCTTTCAGCTCACGCAGCTGCTCCTCGCCGTTGTCCAGCCCTTCGAGGGACTTCGGTATTCCTTTGCCAGTCCTGTAGTCCTTGTAGAATACCGTAACATATGTCGACTTAGGCGACTTCATAGATTCCTCTATTGCTTTGATCTCTGCACGCAGCGATATACACTGCTCCATCTCATTGCGTGTCATATTGTTCCCCGGTTTTGTTATAGATATCCCCACTCAAACAGATCACTGAATTCTATCTGCCTCAGCTGTTCAAACGTCTTATATGGTTCTTTCTTTACGGTCTTGGCCTTCCTGCCCCTCCAGCGCTCAAGGCGCGGCCTCTCCTCTATGGATGTCATGGTGTAGAAAAGAGTCGGACATCCTGTTATCGGGTTCTCGAACTCGACAATGCTGTCTTCGTCGATCTGATATCCCTTGATCGGCTTGATGTTATTCCTGTTAAAGTCTCTCGGACTGGCAGGCTGTCTGACGATGACAGGCGATTCAAGATTCCTTGTGCAGCTGTACCTCTGCTTGGTCTGGCTGTCAGGATCCCTGAAGTGTACCGCAGTTTCCTTGATGATGTATTCGGCAAGCTTGCTGTAGTTCCCGCTCGATTCATTATCCATCGGGATCCACTTAACGCGGCCCCAGGTCCAGCTCTCTCTGATGTCTTTGAGATCGATCCTGTTGATTACCATGTGGATGTGGATCCTGCTATCGAGCTCCGTTGCCCAGACAGCTTTCAACTCAGTGCCGGACTTCTTGCAGCGTCTCTTCAGTCTTCGGAAGAACAGCTGCCTGCAGTGGTTAGCATAGTCCCATGAAGGTGTGATGGCGAATGTCAGGATCAGATGCCCATCATCTGGTCCGAAGTTCGCATTAATCTTTCTCGCAAGATTCAGTGCTGCGATCCTGTCATTGTTTTTCTGCACGCTCTCGATTGTAGGATTCATTTTCTGCTGACGCTGCTTTCCTCCCACTGATCCGCTCATGAGTCTGATCGTCCTGTCGATGACTCTTCCGGCTATGCATGTTTCTTTAACTAATCGAGGCTTCTTCATGATGAATCTGTTTTGATGATGGTTATAAGTTTAATAATCGTATCAAGGGTGAAACCCAGCGCGTAGCTGGGCATCTTGGGCTTACCATATATATAATGTAGTTAACAGTCTGCTTTGGTATCTTTGCTCTTGTAGAACGTCAGATGATACTCGTCTTTGGTAATCGGTGTGATCGCCACTGAGTATCCGCTCTCAAGAGCAGCACTTTCGAATCGAAGCTTCTCCTCATAGGATCTGACTCTCATTTCTCCTTTGAATCTTTCATTGTCCATAATTGCCTCCTCATTTCTTTTTTCTGGCATGTTCTATGATCTGCTTGCCTTTCGTTGAGCTCCTAAACGTCTGGCGCTTTTTAAAGAGCTCTCTGTCTCCGGCTTTATGGCACTCCAGGCAGATATACTGTCTGCGGCCTGTGAATACAGGGAACATGTCCCTCTTCATGAATTCTTTTCTGCATAATACGCACTTAGCGCTTTCATCATTCATTCTGCTTTGATAATGATTACTGTTCTCGGTTCTTCTGAATATAACTTTCTAGCTACAAGTTCTACGACCTGACTGTCATCTTCATAAGCGTATCCGTTGAGTCCATCGAGCACGGACTTGACGAGGTTGTCGATGTCGCCTATGTTCTGGCCAGTCGGCTTGATCAGGCCAGCCTTGGCCTTGAACCGCTTATCTTTCTTCCACGATTTCGGTATTCCGAAGTAGAATCTGATGTCAGCGGATAGAGGCCCTTCGAGGCTTCGCATTCCGACCTGTTCGCAGTAGGCAGCTCTGACATGAGTCTCGAAGACTCTTGTCCTCATGGGAGTATGAGCTCTGCGACGGTCTACCCTTGGCCTTGCCTTCGGCACTGGATCTCCGGGGATCTCGATTATCACATCCTTTATTCCTGCCATCGCTATCTCCCTGTTAATATCCATCTGAGGATGTCCCATACAGCCAGAGCGATTGCATAAATGTACTTATGCTCCGGAGTATTCGCGGTCTCTTCAAGAACATCCTCTATTCTGTTCATATCCTTAATTAGTCTTTCCCTCTGCATATTTATCCTCTTGCCCATGCACAATCCGTCTGCTCCGATGTGTAGTAATCTTTATTCTTTCGGATGCAATTCACACAAGGGAACTCCGTGTCATACCATCCAACAAATTTGCATCCTGTGCAATCCGTTCGCAATGAGTTTCTCGTGATTTCCGAATCCGTCTGCGGAGTATCGGCTTCGTCTAACGCTTTGCTAACAATGATGGTATAAATTTGGTCTCTAATCGCATCCGCTTGATACTCGTCCTTAACCATCGGAAAACCGACTACAACATGCGCTCCCGTTCTTGGCAAGCCTTTCGATTCAAGATGCCTTGCCCACAATTCGTGAGCAAGAGCCATCAAGTGTCCGTAGCCTATTTCATCGCCAAGTCTTTTGACCGCATATACATCATCACTGTCTCGGTCATACTTACTCATCTACTTGTTCCTTTCCATCTGCTCTGTGAATACCGCATTATCGACAGCGGATTTGATTATCGTCATCTTTTGAACAGCCTCGTTTGAATCATATTTATTCAGATACTCGCAAAACTGTTTGAAGCACAGATCATATCCATCTGCAAAGCCTAACATTCCGTCAAGCGTTCTCTCTTTCATTCGCTACTCCTTTCCGAGTTGTTCGGTTTTTCCGAACAGTTGAACGTAGCATCTATGACTACTGCTTTTGAAATGTCCGCTGCGTAGTTGATATCCCTTGTCAGTTCGCAGTCATCATGACAGGTCTCGCATCTGAGTCGATTGCAGATATATGCGACATCTATCTTCGGGATCGCGTTTAGCGCTTCCTCAAGGCTCATATATGCAAAACCTTTGATATCCTCACAGTCGACAAGGGCCTGTATTGCATCGGCCCTACGTATAAGATCATCACCGCGCTGTTCTTCCGTCTTCATATCCTTGTGTATATCCTTTCTGATATGACTCCCGCTGCATTTTCTTTATGTCTTCATTGTGTCTGCGCTCCAGCTCTGCAGAGCCCATGATCAGGAGAACGTCAAAGAGAAGCAGCAGGCCAAATATTGATATTGCTATCCACTTGATCATGGCTCCCTCCTTATGCCTCCAGCTTTACAGACGACACTTTTTTTCTGGACACGGCTACGCCATCTTTTATCTTCTTGATAACTACAGTCGAGTCTGAGAGCCTGAATGATGCTGCTTCCAAATATCCATTTACGCACAGACCTCCGAGCTCCTTCATTGCATCAATTACCTCTTCAGTAACAAGATCCATTCCGAACTCTTTGGCAGCTTCCCCGCAGATCTTCTCGATGTTGTCTGAGCACTGCCTGACACGCTTCATGCTGTTGTCGCAGGTGCAATTCTCTGCAGCGAGTCTGTCTGCTTCTGCTTGCGAATCTGCTTCGACCATTCTGGTCTGCCCGCAGAATATGCAGGTGCCCGTCATTTCCATATCATGTCCTCCTTATAAACCTCTTCATATAACTTTGCTGTGTTTCTGATTGCTTCATCATATGCAATGTCCTTGCCATAGCTGACGCCTACTAAAAATGTCCCTGCAAGGCTTGCGACTGATATAACTAATGCTAGAACCGATTCCATATTTGTCTCCTTTCTTGGCAGGAGCTGGAGGAGTCGAACCTCTCGTCTGCGGTTTTGGGGACCGCCATTCTGCCGTTGAACTAAGCTCCCCTGGTTCTCTAGTAGTCGAGCGCGTCCGCGGCTCTGTCGTATTCCTCCTCGGACGCATATTCCCACCGTGTACTGGTGCTGCCGTCTGAATGCGTGCACCTGTACTCGATTATGTACTCCTCCGGGTAAATGATTACTTGCGGTTTCCCATTTACAACAATGACCTGTGTGTGCCCCGGGATGTAGTCACAGTCTATCGGCTGTTTGCTTACTATCTCCGATTGCGTGCATCCCGATGCAAGTATCATGCAGGCCATGAGCCCTGTGGCCAGCGCCCTCTTCATGGATTCCACCTCCCGATCACCATCTGCAGCGCTGTCTTCATCTTGGTGCCCAGTTCTTCGTCGTTGAGGCTCTCCTCTGTGATCATGTCGTTGAGTTTGTCGTATATGTCCTGCAGCTGGTCGACATAGACCTTGAACTCCATAAGCGCTGTGTTGCTCAGTTTGGCTTTCTCCGCTTCAAGCTTCTCGATCTCTGCCTGCAGGATCTCGATATCCTCTGCATTCTTCGCGAGTGCGGCAGCGGCATCGGCAGCGCCTTCCTCTTTCGCCTTCTTCTCTATATCAGCTTTTGCTTCTTCGATGCCCTTCTGGACTTCCTCATCCTTTGCGGCTTCAAGTTCCTTCTGCTTTGCCTTCTGTTTCTTGAGATCTTCTTTTGCCTTGTCGAGCTTCGCCTGTACTTCTGCGGAAGCGGCCCTGGCTTCATTCAGTTCTTCAGTAAGCCCTTGCAGCTTCGCCTGTGCGACTTCCTGCATCTGGTCGAATTCTTCCTGCGTGACCGACTCTGCGAGCTTGCCCTGAAGACGCGATACTTCTTTCCGGATATCATCATTGTTATGGTCGAGTGTGTCTGCCTTGCGTTCTGCCGCCGCCTTTTCTTCTTTGAGGCGGGCTATCTCTTCCTTAAGTTCACGGACCGTCATATCACTTACGTCATGGGTTTCTATGACCTCTGCAGCGACCTCTTCAGGCGCCGCCAAAAGTGCCCAAATCCTTGAAATTCCAATATCCGTAAACGTTTCCGTTTTTGAAAACAGGCTGTTTTCGTCATCCACTCTTTCGGCCAGTTTCATCATTTTTTCGGCTTTGCTCTTTGAGAATTCGAGATTCTCTGCGCACCAGCTTTCGAACTGTCCATGCGGGATCCTGCCCTTGATCTCGATGAGGCGTCTGCCTGCATCTGCAAGCATCATAGCGCTCATGTTCGCAAGCCCTTCAGCCTGGCGGTATCTGACATTGACTTCAGCGGCAAGCTGCTCGGTGCTCTTATTTTCTATGCTGACCTCTGTCCGGAAAGTGACATCGATCGCGTTCATGCTGTCTGACATTTCATTCCCTCCTTGATCATCTTCTTGAACTTCTTCTCAAATCCATCTCTGAAGGCCTGTACCTCCGGAGTCATGTTGCAGTTATGTGATCCTCTGCATTGAACGACCACGCCTGTCAGCGGGTCGATTTCGAGAGTGTAGAATGGCGTCTCTATCTCTTCGGCCTTGCGGATGAAGTATATGAGTGTCTTCCCGTCTGCTACTCTCTGCCCGTATGTCCTTACGCAGTGATGAAGCTCTCTGCTTTCCCTGTTCAGGGCTCCCTGGCTCTTGGCACATATGGCCACGATGCCTTTGACTTTGTAATTCACGTCTATGGCGCGAGACGCTATCCTCTTGTCGATCTCGGAATTCTTCTCTGCTTCGAATAACTCCGCTGCTTCATCGTGAGCGGCTTTAAGGTCCTTCGGGAAGAGCACGCTCTTCCTGCTGAGATCCCACCCGAGCGACTTTGCGTTCCTGATGTAGTCTGCGTAGTATGACGGGTCCTCTTTCTGCTGGCTCGTCATGTAGTTCAGATACTTCTCGATACCTGTATAGGTCGTGATGATGTCTATGTATTCATCCGACCGATATGAGCTCGTGAGGCCCAGCCATGCGTCCCAGTTTCTTATGATGAAGGCTCTGTCTTCGTCTGATGCTTTCTGGAATGCTTTAAGGTCTCTCGATCTGATGGTCTCACTGACTCCTGACTTGCGGAGAGCTTTGACCCACTTCTTCGGCAGTCTCAGCGCTTTCTCTATCGACTTTGCTCTGATATTGATGGCACCCTCCCAGTTCTCTGCGTGAGTGAGCCTGTTCTTCGCGAGGATCCCGAAGCCTCCCTTCCTCAGGAGCTCGAGCGCAGGATATTTCATCTGCAGGGATATCCATGTGACTATCGAGTCCCAGTCCATCTGCCTCATAAAGTCCTCGCCCATGAGATACTTGCAGTCACTGTTCGCTACGATCTCCTCGATGCCTTCTCTGAATATGTGAATGTCGTACTTGCTTACGTAGTACGGGCACGATGGCAGCGGTGCAGGATTGTAACTCTTGAGTTCCTCCCAGTACGGCGGATAACTCCACCATCCGTCCTTATAGCGCCAGTGCTTCTGCTCCTCTGCATTGATCCGGAACACTTCTGTGATGTGTCTGTAGATCTGCGCTCTTGCGAAGTCCTCGAAGCTGACGAGAATGTCGTTCGAGACTATCCACAGATTCTTCCCGTCCGATGCGAATGTAATGACTCTGTGCTTTTCATCGTAGGACCTGCGGCCTCTGCCTGCGGATACGCATATGCATGTCGCTTCGCAGCAAGGGCACATATCCTGCAGGCCGTGCATGCGCGAATATTCTCCTGGTGCTATATCGAACTCATAGCCGCAGTTTGTGCAGATGCATCTGTTCTTCTTGCCGTCGTAGATCAGGAGCTTGCTTCTGATGCACTCGTCTCTGAAGCGCTGCTCCGTGTCCGGACGGGCCGGCGGGATCTTGCTTCCGATATCTCGTGCAAACTCTTCTACTGTCATGGCGCACCTCCTAGAATAGGTCGAGGACGTCGATGCGCTCTGCGGCTGGTTCCTGTTTCCTTGCCGGCTTTCTGCCGAGCTGATCAAGACCGTAGTATTTGTCGACCATCTCATATACTTCTTCCGGAGGAATGTATGCGCAGTTTCCCTTCTTTCTCTTTTTCGCCTCTGCCCAGACTTTGTCGTAGGCCTGCTTGAGGCTCTTGTCTTCTGCCAGGAGGAGCTGCGCGGCTCTGTCTGATGTGCAGAGCGCTGTCAGATGCTCCTCAATAGCAAAAGCCACGGGATCATTGATCTTCATGGCTTCGTCTGTGATTTTCGCTATTGCTTTGTCCTTCATGGCTTGTCTCCTTGTAATAACTGATATCGATGCTTGAAATAATGAGGGGAGCAGGATTTGAACCTGCGCCATTTACGGGTTTTGAGCCCATCTGCTCTTCCTGACTGAGCTATCCCCTCATATATAAGAAGCGGACGGGATCAGTATCATGGATTTCCTTTCAACGTCTGCCAGGACATCGAGTAGATTTTGTTCTATATATGAGTTTCATCTTATAAAGGGAGAAACCCGTCCGCGTTCTTATCTTCTTCGGTACCGGTAGTTCGGATACCTTCTGTAATTTGGTCTCTTTATCTGTGAGTCCGGGAGGAAGACCGGGTCCTCCACGGGGCCTATGCTTGTGAATCCTATTCTCTTACCCTTTTTCACTACCCCTTTAGTATCGGCATTGCCTCTGAAGATAAATAACGTCGCATCCTCTATACGGCAGATCCCGATATATCCTTCGGTCATCATCAGCTCGGCATTGAAATCCCTCTTCATATCCAGAGGAGCTGCATCCAGCTCCTCGTTGCTTATAAGGACTGCGAACCGAATCCTTTTCGCGGTTACGTTCGATGCCATCTTTCTGCCTCCGGCAATATCCACGCCTGAAGCTCTTGGCAGATGACCTGCAGATCTTCCATCTGTGCGCGATAGAAACCATGCCTGTCGAGTATCATGACGCCTCCGTTTTTATCGATGACATATGCATTTCCGCTCAGGCTGCTCTGATATGTCAGCATGTCGTCGCTCTGATCAGCTTTAAGAAGAATTGCATCTGTGTTCAGATTCATCGGATAAAGGACTGTATTCCCATTGCTGCTCATATCTGCCTCCTATCCGACCATGTAGGCGCCGACGAACATCATGTATCCGAGGCCTGCCCAGCAGATCCATGCTACGGCATCCTTGACGAGCTCGATGGTCTCTGCTCGCCTCTTCATTTTTCTTTCTTCTCTCTTCCTCTCTACGAGGATCTGTCTGATCGTCTCGTCGCTCATGTCTGTCTCCTCTGTATTTGTGCTGTGATATAATCCTCCGTATAGGAGGTATTAATGATGGCTGATAATGAAAATGTTGATTTTACTTATGATGATGTTGCGATAATTGAAGGCGCACTGCTTTTCCTAATTGACTCTTACTCCGAAGCGATAGAATCCGGTGATTTAAGCGCCTCAGATTCTCGCGAGACTCGGAAATATGTTCGGCAGGCGAAGTCTGCGCTGAAGAAGGTCCGTCTCCTTTTCGAAGAGTGATTGTAAAGCGGTTACCTTCTTCCTTATCCCTGCGCTGCGGTCGCCCCTGCAGCGCATTTTTCTTTTCGCCCATTATTTATCTCCTTCCGAGTTGAGCAGAGCTGCCAGCTTCTCGGCATCCTGTCTGCTCTCGTAAAACCCGCCTCGGGTCTCGCGGTTTCCGCTATGGTCCACCTGGTCGACATCTATGATCCTGTAGACCTGATAGAATTTCTTTCCTGCTACTGGATTCGTACTGATTCTCCATTCGCTATGCTGTCCCATTATTTGTCTCCTCTTCGATGATGTAATAGCGCACAGTACAGTTCTTGCCTCCCGGCTGCCACATCCCAATCAGGCCCTTATCAACATATGCCCTCAAGGTGTTATTGCTGATCTGCAGGAACTTCTGTATCTGCTTGGCCGTCATCAGCTTCTTCTGTGCCATGTCTGTCTCCTTTATCAAATCTCTAATTAAATTAGAATCCGGGAGCAAAAGAAATATCGCTGACCTTCAGCCCAACAATTTGCGAAAACAGAATCGCCTGCTTAATGGTCATATCCTCCGGATGCTTCTCCATTCGAGCGTATGTCTGCACATGGACTCCTAATTTATCAGCGATTTCTTGCTGCGTAGCATCAATTCCTATCCTTGCCTGTTTTACTGTAAGTGACATATTGCACCTCCTTCTTTGCACAATATAACTCTAATTAAATTAGAGGTCAACACTTTTTTCTAAATTAAATAGATTTCTTTCGTTATTTTGTTGAGAAATATCTAATTTTGTTTTATACTCGATGGTACTCAAAGGAGGTCTATTATGGGTATCAGCGAAAGAATAAAGTATCTCAGAGATATGCATCAGCTGACACAATCCGAATTTGGAAAAATAGCTGGGGTATCTGACAAAGCTGTCTCGACTTGGGAGAATGGCTCTGCCGAGCCTCGCATGGGAGCGATTCAGCGTCTTGCTGATTATTTCGGTGTGTCTAAAGGCTGGCTTATCGGTGAAGATCCTCTTCATGATGACCGCCCTTCCTTGCTTTGCACTGACGCAGATGAGCAGAGACTCATCGAGCTGTATCGCTCTTTGAATGCCATAGGCAAGAGGCGTGCCCTTGAGAGCATTGAGGATCTCTCACAAATTGATAGGTATACCTGCGCTGCAGAAAGTGATCGCAGTGCGATTTAACTCATGGAAAACATAGACGGTATATCAAATAATTCAGAACAAGGGTGTTGGGGCAACTATAATTCAGATATTAGGAGGCAATATTAATGAAATTATTGAGAAAGGCCCTTGCTCTTTTTGTAGCATTGTTCGGAGCATTTATTATGCTTGTAGCCTTAATGGATGGAATTACTCCAGGGCTCGTAGTCGCAAGCTTCTGTATTTTCTTCTTGGCTTATCTTATTGGGTGGGGCAGGAAGCCTTCAAAGAAGGCCCCTTCATCTATTTCCGAGCCTGCTTCGCCAGTTTCTTCCACTACAAACAATGTTATTCAAGCCAAGTCCTCTCCCGTTGTCGCTAGCGATGACATCATAAAGTATTCCTTTTCTACTGCTGGTATCTCATATAGGGAGCGAGACATAACTGATAATCTTCTGGTAGAAAACCCGGATTATGATATGAGCAAAAGGGAGCTAGTCGAAGCTGATTTGATTGAATACAAGGTGTTTAAGTATGAAGATATAATCAGCGATGTTCAGCTGGTCCCAGATCCGGAGAATGAGCATGATCCAAATGCGATCAAGGTTGTAGCTAATGGCATTCATGTAGGGTTTGTTCCTGCAAAAAACATTACCAGAGTCAGGAACATCCTCGAACATAAAAATCCCGATATTTCATGGGATTTCTATGGCGGTCCTTATAAAATCCTCTACGAAGAATACGACGATGAAAATGACAAAGAGGTTTATACACTAGAAAAGGATCGGTACAACTATGGCCTGAAAGTAACTCTCTCTTATCACAAGGAGTGATGGATTGGAGGTATTATGGCTGTTAGACAACTTGGAAAGAATAAATGGCAGCTGATAGTCGATTACTATGATGACGAGGGCAATCGCAGGAAGCACACTAAGACCGTGTACTGTAACGGAAAGAGAGCAGCAAAGTCTCTTCTGGATGACTTCGCTGATTCATGGGAAGACGCGATGCCTCAGGAAGCATCCGTCTCGCAGCTTCTGCAGGATTATATTGACAAATGCGAGGTCAAGGGATTAAAGCCTAATACTATAAGAGGATATAAGAACATTCGCAAGAGCATCGAAAAGAATAAGATCGGCAAGGTTGCTGCCCGGAGCCTGACAACATACCAACTGGAAAAGTATATCGTGACCATGATCAAAGACGAAGAACTGGATCCGAAGACGGTCAAAAATAGGATTTCCCTACTCAAGGCGGCATACAAGATGGCAATAAGAAACGGGCTTCTCCGTGAGAATCCTTGTGATAGCGTGGAGCTGCCTAAACTCAAACGAGCAGATATTAAAATCCTTACAGAAGATGAGGTTGACAAGTTTGTTGAGAAGCTAAGTGAGCAAAATCTTGACCTGCGCGTGATGTGTGAACTAGCGCTCTTCTGCGGACTACGCCGAGGCGAGATCCTCGGGCTCAAGATAGAAGATATTGATTTTGACAAGGGGTGTATATACGCCCGCCATGTCAGGTATATCATCGATGGCGAGATGATATTCGAAGAGCCTAAGACCGAAAAATCCCGTCGGACATTCTCCTGCCCTCAGTTTATTTTGAACGACATAAAGGACCTAATACGTGAACACGCAGAGATATCTGACTCGGATTTTCTGATTCAATATGTAGGCGAGCCAATGAAGCCTGATTATGCGAGTAACATAGTTATCAAGTTTATCGACAGTCTGGGCATGCAGCACGTTACTCTTCACGGGCTTCGCCACACCTTCGCGTCGATGCTCAACGCCTCAGGCAATTTCGATATTGCCGAGATTTCCTCTGCATTAGGTCATTCAAATATAACCACTACGATGAACATTTATGTCGATGTATTCAATGGAGTATCGCATTCATCGAAACGTATCTCGAATGCCTTCGATGAGAAATACGGCAAAAATGGTGCATAAAATGGTGCAAGAGCAAAATAAAAGAACCTTGGAACGTTGAAATTCCAAGGTTCTTTTTGGCGGAGAGAGGGGGATTTGAACCGCTTAAATGCGTTTCAACGCATTTCAACGTGTTTCAACGCGTTGCAGTGAAAATGTTGAAATTTCAACGTGTTGAGCCTCTATCCATTGATTTTTCAGCATATGAGAAAAGAGCTTTCAAAAACAAAAATGGTGCAAAAATGGTGCATAGAAAAAGCCCGGAGGACCACTTCGATGTGTGATCCTTCCGGGCTTTCCTAATCATTGTGCTTACGGTTGCTAGTCATTTTACCTTCTTGAGGTATGTCCCGCCGCTATCCTTCACGCAGACCCAGCCTTTATAGTAAGGACTATAAACCCAGTTCCCTGACTTCTTCGTTGCTGTGAACGTATTGCCCCACGGGACTCCTCCTACGATTTTGGATGAAGTGGTCGGTTGTTTTCTGACATTCATTCCGCATCTCGGCAGCACTTTATACTTTTGTCTATATGGTTCGCCTTCTTTTGGCTTTTCCTGTTTTGGTCTCTCTACGATGCCTTTATCGTACTTCGGCGTTATGAAGCCTCTAATGTATCGTCCGTTTATACTTATGGTCCGATAACCGACTATGCTTTTGCATATTACTTCACCCTTGCTGTTGCGTTGCGTCATATTGCCTTCGATCACAGTTATCTTTCCGCCTTTGACCTGGACGCAGATCCCGACATGCTCAGGGGAGCCTGTGTTGTCTCCGCGGCCCGTATCCTGCCAGTCGTAAAGGATCATGTCTCCTGGATCAGGGATGTAACCGTCATTCTCCTGCCAGATACCATCTGCTCTAGCCTTACTTATCAGAACGCCGCACCCTGCGGAACCTCTGACAAGTTTTGTCAGCCCTGCAAGGTATATACAAGCTGTGACGTATTCTGCGCACCAATCATCAGTGTAGTGAGCTGTATATCCATCTGGCTTCCACTTATTGAATGCATCAATTATTTCATGATGTTTTGCCGATCCTTTCTTTACGCCATGGTATGACGTGGCGATATCAACGATCTTCTGTCTCTGGCTCATCTGTATCCTCCTTATTCAGTTGTTCAAGCACTGATCTGAGCTTCTTAGGAATTGGGATCCCAAGTCGTGCTGCGTTCTCTGTTATGCTGAGACCTTCGTTCATTAAGTAATAAGAAATAACAGCGGTCCTGATACCGCTGCCATTTTTTAGCACTTGTGTGTCGATAATGTTTGCTATGGCCACAAGCATGAATATCGAGACTTTCTTCGCAATGCCTTTTGCCCCAACCTCACTCGACAGCTTCTTCTCAGCCCAGGCACACATCACTCCCGTGATGTAGTCCACAGAGACAAACATGACGAGGGCCATTATAAGGCCGTCGAGTTCTCCGTACATAAATCCGAGTAATCCTCCAAACATAGAAATTATAAGTTTGACTATCGTGACAGTTTCTTTCATGGTCACATCACCTTCCATTCATCTTTCGTCGGCGGTCTTTTATTCATGTCTCTTTCTACCGCTGCCATCAATAAAAAAAGGAGCGTCCACCCAAGTGGCACGCCCAAGACAAGGCCGATTATAAAAGGTATCCAATTCATTCAAATTCTCCTTTCTATGTTTATGAAATAGCAATAGTGGAGGAGTAACCTTCACCAGTGTGATAGCTAATACAGGCGGATCGACCGCTATCAGTGTCCCAAGAAACTACAGAGGAGTGCTCTTCACAAGTGCTTCTGCGTCATCTTGTAACGGTGTTTACATGGTTTTCTGCACTAGCGCTGGAAATATAACAATGAATCCTGTCCGCGAAGCGTCGGGAATAACCTTCTCACTGAAGGCTTACGAGATGCAAATAGAACCATCACAGCAAACCAAAGCCGTATTCCTAAATATAACTGAAACCACACAGCTTAAATAGCAATACCGCTTTGCCAATCACAATTGATGAGAGCAAAATACGAAATCCTGAGTCAGTCAAAGCTTATCGTATTGGCAAGATAGTTGTTCTCAGCTTTTGGGGAACAGAGTTCGCAGCTGCTGGATATATACCCGGTGTTGTTTCCGGGTTGCCAAGACCTCAAGCCCCCGTTTCTGCATTTGTTGCTCTTGGAGCTACAAACGCCTACAACATACAGGGGAATATATACATTTCAGCTGGCACGAGTGCAAATGCCGGACTAAAAACAGATTATCCTATAGGTACTGCGGTTTACGGTTCATTAGTATATCTGTCGACATAGAACATGAAATAGCAAGACTGTAGTAGCACGTGGTGCGAACTTTGCAGGCGATCTTAATGATTTGAAGACTCCAGGCTATTGGTATGCTACTACTTCAGCCACTAACCTCCCAGAGTGGTACGATGCAGCTCATGTCCTGGTCTTTGCCAACAACGGAAGGGCTATACAACTTGCTTTTCCGTATAGCGGAAATGGCTTAAGTGTTCGCACCAGTGCTAATTCGGGTAACACATGGGGCGCTTGGCATCAAATCTAAATAGCAAGTCGGGTGTTCCGACCTCATCTGTAGGCTCTATCATTTCATGGAGCAATGTACGGCGATCAGGGAACATCGTCTCTCTCGTTTTTGCCGTTGATATGACACAAACCGTCTCTGGATTCACAGAGATTGCGAATGTCCCTCAAGGCTTTCGACCGTCATCAGGACAAAACTTCCAGATTCCATACATCCATGATGGGGCTATAGACATAGGTCAAGTGCAAATTATGGATACAGGTGCAATTCGTATACCAGCTACAGCTACAAGTGGCAAAAGGCAGGGCTTTGCGGTTACATATGTTGTATAAATAGCAAAAACATTAGATATATTCGCACGCTCACATCTGCAGACGACTGCAATACATTGACACAAGGAATATATATTTACTTGACCTCTGTTCCTCAAAACACACCAAGTGGCACTATGTATGGCACTCTTATCGTGATTGAAGGGACTTTCGGCACGTCCGTCTACAATTTCCAACTTCTCTCGACTGCTGGTCGAGGCTTGTATTACCGAAGAAAACAAGGTCAGCCAACCGATGTGTTCTCGGCGTGGACAAAGGTGACCGGCACCCAAGAATAAAGAGAAAATAGCAATATCGCGCAAAGGGTATCCTCACCAGCGGTGAATGTTTCCAACATTGATGAAGCACTTACCACAGGTTTATATCGATACGGTTCAACTGCGTCGGGTGTGAAACCAACTTCAGGAGGTGGCGTCCTTTTTGTTATCGCTTTTAATGCGACATACAGTCAGCAAATCGCACTACCCTATGCAGAAAACGGCAACAATGGAGTTTTCAAGCGTGTTGTTTTTTCTGGGTCCGCAACTGCCTGGGTAAACATTATATAAAATAGCAAGATCGGCTATGTGTCATTATCGACAAACGTGTTGACGTATGCGGAAAGTCTGCCTGCTGGGAGTCACGTTATAGCGTATTACTCTGGCGCAGATTATTCTTGGGTTCCCGACAATAGTCCCAACTATCGTTACGGTAATTTTATTATTGACAGAGCATATGGGCAGATTCTTGTTCATGCCTATTCCTGGAACGGTGCTTTGCACAAATACAATTTCTATGGCAACGGTGCATGGCAAGGCTGGCGGTAAAGAGAAATTTTGTTAACATAGACACCTCTTGTAGTATAGAGCTACAGGAGGTGAAACTATGTTAGACGAAATCATAAGTGCAGTCTGTAGAGACATGGAATCAGATCTGACACAGGAACAGATCCGGAAGCTTGAGTCCATCATGTACATACATATGGCAGATCTTCGGATAGAGGAAGAGTGTTATGATCTTGAAGTCGTCGATGCGGATAATGACGCAAAGCTTGTACGTGAATTCCTGGCATCAAAGAGGATATCAGGAAGAGCTGATAGCACACTTGAGCAGTACAGGGCAGAGATTTGGAAATGCAGGACGGCAGTAGGTAAGACCTTCAAGGACATCACTACAGCAGACCTGAAAGCCTATCTCGGGATCCAGAAGGAGTATCAGGGCAACAGCCTCACTACGATCAATAACAAGCGGCGCTACCTCAACAGCTTCTTCTCATACCTCAGCAACGAGGGCAGAATCACAGGGAATCCTGTCAGCCGAATAGAGGCTATCAAAGAACCTCATAGAAGGAAGCGTGCTTACACGACCGAAGACCTGGAAGCAATGAGAGCAAAATGTGGTCATGTCAGAGACCGAGCCTTGTTGGAGTTCTTGCTTGCGACAGGCCTCAGAGTATCGGAGGTAAGCTCACTAACAGTAGGACAGATAGATCTATATAAGCAGACATTCACAGTTGTCGGTAAAGGAAACAAGGAACGGAGGGCATATATCAGTGACACCGCCATGTATCACTTATCACGATATCTTCAGTGGAGGATGCAGAGGGAACAGATAACTTGGGAAGAGCTGCAGGAAAGGCCGCTCTTTGCGACGATTAAAGCTCCGTTCTCACAGCTGGAGAATAACGGAATAAGATGCGCCCTGAAGCGGATCGGGGCAGCCGCGGAAGTAATGAATGTACATCCTCATCGGTTCCGGAGGACATTTGCCAGCGAAGCTTCGCACAGGCAGATTCCTCTTGAGGATCTCAAGGAACTGATGGGGCACACGAAACTCGATACAACATTGTTGTACATAGACAATGAACGTGATATCGAGTCGTCGTACCGCAAATACATCGCATGAATTGATCAGAACTGAATAGGGTAGAACGGGACTGCCGAAAGGCGGTCTTTTTATGCTGCAGAAAAAAGACGAATGATGGTGAAAGGCACCTAAAAGGTTTTAAAAAGTGGTTAAACGGTTCAGGAAGGCAGATCGGGCAGAGAAAATGAAGAGGATATTAGTTAACAAAATTTCTCTTTATTTTATCAAGGACCAACCATAATCATTTCCACCGTTCACTTTTCTTGCATAGACAAAGTTCTCCTGCAAGCCCCCGTTACGAATATATAAGTAGACACGATTGTCATCGGATGTATATTCCGAGACTAACATACCACCCGTTCCTGCTCCCACAATGTCGTTAGGTTTGCCAGTAACACTGTTTCCGACATAAAAAATTCCAGATTTATTGATGTCCATAATGGAGCCTGTTGTTATTGCAGTGCTTGGTATTTTGCTATTTTATATAATGTTTACCCAGGCAGTTGCGGAC
>Ga0326511_10001901_pt1 | contig 17173 bp, 20 predicted proteins | sample 0_2496_0518_D_FD_203701 | JGI IMG/M metagenome (GOLD analysis project Ga0326511, IMG submission 203701) | Bovine rumen microbial communities from UC Davis, California, United States - 0_2496_0518 | ecosystem: Host-associated > Mammals > Digestive system > Stomach > Rumen | place: USA...
CCGTTATATATCAGAGGAAGAACTTATAAAATATAGGTTTACCGTTCCTTATATGTATGAACGGAAACTGACTGATGCGATTATTGAGGAATATGATATAGGATTTCAAGCGGATTGGATTCCACCAGGAAGAAAGAAACCAGTTCCTTGTATCACAATACCTGTTCGAGATAAACAAGGAAGAACTTTGTTTTTCTGTAGAAGATCCATTGAAGGTAAACTTTATAATTACCCGGAAGGTGTTACAAAACCTTTGTTTGGAATTGATAGGGTCCGTGGAAAGTCTATTATCATATGTGAGTCTGCAATCAATGCACTAACTGCAAGGGTATATGGTTATCAAGCAGTAGCATTATTAGGAACCGGAAATTCCTATCAAATGCAACAGTTAAAAGAATTGGGTGCAGATGAATTTGTAATTTGTACAGATGGTGACGAAGCTGGTAGAAAGGCCGCAGAAAAATTAAAGAAAGCATTACATAATATTGCAATTGTTTGGGTCATTAAAATGCCTGATGGAAAAGATTTGAATGATTGCACAAAAGAGGAATTTGATCGACTGTATGCAGAACGAGAGTAACTATGTGATTCGAAAATATTTAGAGTTCTACAAAAAAATGGGGTACTTTCCGAAATTCTTCAATGCTTACAATTGTGCTGAAGTTTTAGATGTTTCAACTAATTTAACATGTAGTTGTTCATCGATAGGTGGTGCAAGTACCATTACAATTTTGGAAGTAGATTCAGAATTTTTGGAAACACATAAGAATCTGTTTAAGGGATTTTCAGATGGATAATTTAACAGTTGTTGAAAGAAACTACATTGAATTTTATAGGAAAAACGAGTACATACCAGAAATATTCTTACCGTACTATCAGAGGGAAATAACTGATATTTGTCCAACACTAACTACAGAGTGTGCTACACATGGAACTAGCAGCGGAATTATGATCATTGAATTGAAAGGAATCAACAAAGAATGAGTACAAAGAATTTATTTGAAATCGCAGGTGTATCAAAGAGATATAAAGTTACTAAACCGATCCGATTGATTGAATTGTTTGCAGGCATCGGAGCTCAGGCCGCTGCACTTGAAAGACTTGGAGCAAACTTCGAACATTATCGTGTTTGTGAGTTTGATAAATATGCTATCGCAAGTTACAATGCCGTTCATGGAACGAACTTTGAAACAAGCGATATTCGTGAGATCCATGCAAGCGATTTAGGCATTGTTGAAACTGATAAGTATGAATATTTAATGACTTATTCGTTCCCGTGCTATTTATATAGTACAAAAGTATATACATCAAATGGATATAAGAATATCGGTGATATTCATCCACTTGAATATGTAGTTACCCATAATAACAGATTTATGAAAGTTGTGAAGAAAATGGTTCATATGTCTGATCATTATTATGTTTTAAGTGGTACTGGAGTTACAAATTTGAAAGTTACTGGAAATCATCCACTTTATATATATCGTGATGGGGAATTTAAGTGGATTCCTGTACGTGAATTAACTCTTTCTGATAAATTTACATTTAATATAAATACCTTTTCTGAGGATGTTGATTTAGATGAATCCTATCTTTGGTTACTTGGTAGATATGTTGCAGATGGATGGATAAATCCAAAACATTACAATTCCGTTGCCTTTGCTATAGGTTATGATAAAGAATCAGACTTCCTTAACCATATACCGAATAATATGGCAGATAAATTCAGAAGATATAAAAAATCATGTGCAGAATATCGTATTGCAGATGCTGAATTACAAAATTATTGTAAACAATTCGGTTCTGGTGCAAAGAATAAGATAATACCGAATTGGGTAATAAATTTACCTAAAAATAAATTGCAATCATTTTTTGATGGATATTTTTCTGGTGATGGACACATTAGAAAAGATAGACCTAACACATATATGTTTGCAACTGTAAGTGAAGAACTTTTCCTTAGTATGCAACAAATTGTGGCTAAACTATATAACTGTGTATGTTCTTGTTATGTAAGACATGATAAAAGGAAAGATACTTTCAATGATTGTTATCAAGCACAATTTGTAATAGCATCTAACCGAAGAAATCAAGTTGTAATTGGTGATAAAATTTTGACTTCTATTACAAGCATTCGTAAAGTGGATGCATGTGTACCTGTATATAATATAGAAGTGGAAGATGATCATAGTTATACTGCAAATAATGTAATATCAAAAAATTGCACTGACCTTTCAGTGGCTGGTAAACAAGCCGGAATGTCACGTGACTCTGGAACACGGAGCGGTCTTTTATGGGAAGTAGAGAGATTACTTAAAGATTGTGGAACTGATTTACCTCAGATATTATTGATGGAAAATGTAACACAAGTACACAGTGAAAAATTTTTACCTGATTTTTTAGACTGGATAAATTTCTTGGAATCACTTGGATACTCTAATTTTTATCAGGATATGAATGCCAAGGATTATGGTGTTGCTCAGTCTAGAAATCGTACATTCATGGTAAGCATTTTAGGAAATTATACTTATACATTTCCTAATCCGATCCCTTTGAAAAAGAGAATGCGTGATTATCTAGAAACCAGTGTAGATGATAAGTATTATATCCGAAGTGAAAAGGCAATGCAGTTGATTCAGAAATTAGTAAATTCTTCTGATTTATCTCAGCCACAATCTGCTTGTGATATGACAGTGAATAATCCAAGTACAATTGATATTGCAAATTGTATTACAGCACGATATGATTCCGGTATTTCAAATCTTGCTCAGTCAGGTACCGGTGTTGTTGAAACTGGAATTGTTCAAAACCTTGCTACACCTGACCCATCTGTTGAAGCAGAATTTAAATCATCTGATGTTGCAGGTTGTCTTGCAGCAAGAGAATACAAGGGATTTTCAAACTGGGGTAGCAATGCAGTAGTAACTGAAAAAAAACAGACTGATTCTTGTGAATAACTTATACCGTAAAAGTTTGCCAATAGAATATTTGGAAACTGAAATCTGTTCTACAATGCTTACTTCAGTATGAAGTCGTGGATACAGTTTTCAGTTTCCGTTGGTGGTAGAATATGAGATTTTTGAAGTGCATTGATGTGAAATGCTTGTGGCAAAAAAATAGAAGATGTTGTCATTCGAGAGATTGATGTTTGTCCTACAATTTTGGCGGCCAGTTGTAGTAGTCCCGGAAATTACAACTTGTTTTTAGTGGTAGAATCAAATGAATCAGAAACAGATACAGATAACATTGAATAGAATAGGTAATGTAAGCACAGATGGATCTCAAGGTGGAACTGTTTATGATTCAAATGGTCTTGCACAAACTATTTGTGCTTGTGCTCATGGATATGCAATGGGATACGTTTTGGTGGTTGTAAATGAAAGAAAAGATCGGAAAACTGATTAAAGTCGGTGGTGTAGGTGAAATACATGAAAACTACGATGGTTTCCGAATGGGTGATCGTGTCTATGACATGGATGGTATATCACCAGCACTAACCGCACAACCACTTGGAAATGCTGGTGGGTTTTCACCACTATTTATCGATATGGAAATGATAAGATGTTTAAGGCTTGTTCGTACAGAACAAGCAAAGAAAATACGAAAGCAGTATGAAAATCATGAAATTGATTTTCCGAGATCCCAATTACAGCAACTGGAAATTCGTGAAGATGAATGTTGTAACACTATTACTACTGTTTTAAAGGATAATTTAGTTATGGAAATGAAACCTGATGTTTTAGGATTTATTGATCATGGTACTGGTCAACATCAAAGTAACATTGTTTATCATACTGATTCTGTTTCACCTGCTATAACAACAATTCAGGGTGGTACTCAACAGATCAAAATTGCAGAAGAGGTTTCTGAAGAAATGGATAAAATAAAAATCAAATGTGCAAACTCACAAGGGTTTAAAGAATGCGAAGTAGGTGGAGTATTTGATTCCGCATTCCCATCTGCGGACCGTCATAGTAGAGTAATTGATAATGGAAATGTGTCACCGACTCTTACAGCCGAAGTAAATGGTGTATGTGCGGTAGTAGGTGTAAAACAAGCAACTAATCAAGGTTATATAGAATGCGAAGTAGGTGGAGTAGCGAATATGGCATATCCAGAAAGTGAATTAAGACATGGTAGAGTAATTGATAAAGGTCAGGTTTCTCCAACATTACAGGCAGGTGAACCATCTGTATGTAAAATTGAATCTCCGATCGCAATTAGAAAATTAACTCCTAGAGAATGTTGGAGATTGATGGACTTTGAAGATGATCAGTTTGATAGAGCAGAAAAAGTAAACTCTTCGACTCAGCTATATAAACAAGCAGGAAACTCTATTGTAGTAGCATGTCTGGAAGCAATTTTTTCACAACTTGGCATTGGGGAAGAATGGAATACAAGGGATTTCGGTGAGTCTGATGAATGATGTACCTCATGTAAATGTGATCGGATGTATGAATAATAAACTTGATAGTACCTTTGAAATTGCCAATCGAGTTTATGATGTTTCCGGGTTATGTCCTACATTGAATACCTTTCAAGGTGGTGGATTACAACCTAAAATTGTCCAGTGCGAAGTAATCGGTGGATTATCTGATGAAATGAAATCAAACAATGGAACACAATTTTATCAACAGGATCGTGTTTACTCCCAAGGAGATATTTCTCCTTGCATTCCTGCAAATCTTCCGGGTGGTAGTTATAAATTCTTATTTGCAATGCGTGGTCGTGATGATGGTCAGAATATAGAAATTAGAAAAGATGATTTGACAAATACAATTACAACTGTACAGAAAGATAATCTTTTGTGTGAGTCTGATTTAGAATATGTGTTTCAGATCCGTAGGCTTACACCGAGAGAATGTTGGAGACTTATGGATTTTACAGATGAACAGTATGATAAAGCTGCATATGAATTAAAAACAGAATATTTGGAAGGTGGTGACGAATTATGTTATGCGAAATTAAAGGCTGTACCAGAGAAGCAAAAACGAAGCGATTCGGAAACTTATGTCTTATGCACTACAAGCGATTCGCAAAGCATGGAGATTTTGAAAACCATCAAGAGCAAATTAGTGAACGAGCAAGAGAGCGAGAAAACTCAAAATGTAAGTTTTGTGATCGAAAAGTTGGCAGAACAGGAGCTTTCGGCTTATGCAACAAACACTACCAGATGCTTAGACTTCATGGGGATGCACTTCATTTTGATGGAAGAGAAAGACCGACAAGCAACGGTTATTATCGCACAGGCAAAAGAGGACAAAAAGAACACAGAAAGGTCTATGAAGATCACTACGGAATTAAACTTAGACCAGAAGAAATTATACACCATATTGATTTTAACAAAACAAATAATGCAATCGAAAATCTTTGGAGATACCCATCTCAAAGCAAACATCAGCGGGTACACGCAGCTTATCGAAGATTGTGTCGGAAATATGGTGCTGAAAATATTGTCTTTGAAAATGGAGAGTATGTGCATAAGAGTTAGCCCAAGTCAACTGTACAAGCAAGCAGGAAATTCAATTGTAGTTTCTTGCTTAGAAGCAATCTTTGGTCAACTGCTATGAATGAAATCGGAATTTTAGTTCTTGGAAACTTGATGGATGAATTCAACAAGGAATATGCTGGGTACAGAGTGTATTCTGTTGATGGAATATGTCCATCAATTTGTGCAAGTGGGTTCAAGAAAGATATTTATATTTTTACAGAAAGTATTGATAAATTAGATAACTCCGTATATAATGAAGTCATAGATTAAATCTGTGACTTCATTTTTTTTAACCTTAAATATAAATATAAATGGATCGTACGATTCAGAAAAAATGGAGGATTTTGTTCTATGAGACTTGTTGATTTCTTGGATCTTTATGCAGGTGATGGATGTACAGTAAATTTATTAAGTTCTGATGGTGAATATTCTGACAGTGCTTATATTGATGACCATACTGGTGATTATCCATTTGATGATTTCTGGTATGACGGAAGAGTTGAGTATTTTGATTTCGAAGGAAATGCACTTTATGTAAGTGTCAGCATTTGATTTTCTAGGAGTCATTGGAGGAAAATCCTTATGAAATTATATTTCTGCGAAGTTGATGTAGGTAATTATTATATCCGTGTTGTAGGTAAGACACCGGAAGAATGTAAGAAAGCATTGGTCCGTGAATATAAAAGAGTGTTCGGATCTTTTCAATCCAATGGTTTTGAAAATGCAGAGGATTGGATGGAATACCACGGAATTGATGGTAATTACGGTGTGACTGAAATAACAGTCGGCAAGGCTTGGACTGATTAAATTTAAATTTTTTTTCAATGGAGGATTTTGAAAATGGGTAAGTTTTTTATTGACAAGGAAGATGAAATTGGTTTTAAGAGTGACAACGATGTGATTTACCGTTTTGAGGATGCAAGAACTGTTCGCAGAGGTGCATATCATGATAAATCTTACATGCTTTTAGATGAGATGTTTCTGTATAATGCTGAGGATGAAAGCCCATATGATACAGATATTGATGTAGTTAGGATTGTTTACGACCTCATTGGTGGGAATGGATTGGATACTATAGTTTCTACATGTTATGGCTCAGGAGACAATTTTGCAGCAGTTGAAAAGAAACTTACTGGGTCATGTGGTGTTGACAATTCCCTTACTAGAGATCCTAAAATTTGTAACCAGATTTATGAGGATTTTCTTAGAATTTGTGACAGAGATGCATATGCGTTTGAAAAGCGTCACCCAGAAATTGTTGAACTTTATAAAGACCCAGTTGAATTCTTCGATCAGTATCTTGAATTTGAAGATGTGGATATTTGATTGTTTATCTATTTAACAATGAACTCGGTGCTTAATTGCACCGAGTTTTTTTTGTTGAATTTTCAAATTAACGATTGACATTTTCCAAATTTACCTGTATAATGAACTTGTACCTTAAATCAAGAATGCAAAAGCAATTAAAAAGAATCTAACAAGAGTTGAAAGTCCTTATATCAATGGAATGATAAATTCGGAGGCAACTATGGAAAACGAGTTCAGAGCAACTTATAATTTATTCGTAGAAACATTCATAAATATGGATGTTACTTTTCCTATGTCTTATGAAGTGTGGCAGAGCATTCCTATGGATTTGCAGGCTGCTGCACTTTTTTGTAATTTTTACCCACAGATCAATCTTGTTTGGAATAAAGTAAAAACACCGGCTTCCATAAGTGCAGATTGTGTTTCTGAAGTTCTTATGTACTTACAGAAAAATGTTAAAAAGATTCTATGTGATCCGAAACGATATACACAAGCCTATATTTACAGAGTTTCATATAATTGTATGTTTTATGTTGCAAACTATCCATATACAAAAACAACCGGTGTAAATGGATATTATCAGAATACTGTCCCACACTTAGTTAAAACTGATGATGGATATGTTGATCTATATGACACTGTTGATAATGGAATATTATATTTAACGGAACCAGAATACAGTTCAGAATATTCTGATATTTGGAAATTGATTGATTCTCTAAATGAATCCCAGAAAAAAGTTGTTTATGGAATGTTGGATGGAAAAAAGAATTTCGGTATTTCTGGTAAAGAAAAGAAACAGATTATTCAAGAATTAAGAAAAATATTTGAGGATTTTGTTTAATAGTTCAATCATAAACCGTTATATAAGATAGATACTCGGTTTTTCCGAGATCATAAATATATCAATAAACCAAAAGAGAAAGGAACAAAAAATTATGGCATTCAAATCAATGAAGACCTACAATGAAGAACGTTATGGTGGAAAGTTTATCCTTGCGGATGATGGAGATTCCGCAGATGTGATTTTCCTGTATCAAAGTGATGATGATGTACTGATTGCAGATGCACACTATATTAAGTCTGCGGAATATACTGGATATGTCCATCATTGTGAAGTTGCTTGTCCTGCTTGTGCCAAGGGTATTAGAGTTCAGTCTAAGTTATTTATTCCGATGTATGTAATCGGGTCCGATGAAATACAGTTTTGGGATCGTAATGTAAGATTTCAGGCAGTATTACGTCAGAATGTGTTCAATCGCTATCCGAACCCTTCTGAATATGTATTCCGTATTACCCGTCATGGTGTTGCAAATGATATGAACACTACCTATGAGATTACGGCAGTAGCAAAGAATACCATTATGTCTTATAATGAGATTCTTGCGAAGTTCAATGCTAAGATGCCTGATTATTATAGTCAGATCATTCGTGAAGTTTCCGCAGAAGAAATGTCAAAGATGCTTGCATCTAGTGGATCTGAATCTGCTCCGAGTGAAACCTATGAAATGCCAAAATATCAGGTAACTCCTAGAACCACTGTCGTAAACAGACCTGTAGAAACAACTCCTGATGAAATCGGTGAAGACGAATTACCATTTGATACCAATGATTCCGAACTTGGCGAGGATGATGAAGTTGATTTTTAATTGAAAGCGGGTGAAAATATGTCTGATATTTTTGCTTCTAGTTTTAGTAGAGCTGTGTCACATATGAATTCCAAGCAGTGTGCATTTATTACAGCTTTCCGTGGTGAATATAGTACAAAGCAGAACCGTAGACGTAACAAGTTGTTGGAATCTGATATTCGTGCATCGGGTTTAACATTCATTCGTGCAACTGGTGGTTTCATCGAAAACCGTGGAACTGATGACGAACAACGAGTTAGTGAAGATACATTCTGTGTTGTGAACAACCGTTTCCCGGAAAAGGAATTTTTGCAGCTTGCAATTCAGTGGTGTAAGGATTATGACCAGGATGCGGTTCTTGTAACAACTCCTAAAAAGGAAAAGAGCGGAAACGCGATCAATGTTGTTGGTGTGTATTATGATAAGAACGGTAACATTGATATGAAATTCGATCATGCCACTATTCAGGATGCAGAGGAATACTTCACAAATATTCTCGGTAAAGATTTTGTATTATCATCTACAGAATATGTGAAAACGAGATTTGATAACTCCACTGTAACCGGAAAGATTTTAGGAAGAGAAGATTTTTATTCTATTTACGGAACTGGTGAAGAAAGTTGAGGTGGATAAATGGGTCTGTTTAGTCTATCTCAAATGGAAGAAATTAACAAGGTGGCAGAACAGAGCAAGCAAGCTCTTTCTCCACCTAAATCTTCTAAAAAAGCAAGCAGTATTGTAGATACACTAAATGAAATCACAAAAGAAGTAACAGAATATTTCAAAGATTCCAATGCAAGGTTAATAACAACTAAAGAAGAATTACATGATTATGTGACAAAGTTCATTGATTTCGGAATCGGTGGAATTGATACAGAAACCACCGGACTTGATCGGATTAAGGATACCATTGTCGGTGCATCCTTGTATTATCCGGGGGAACCTGAAGTTTATATTCCAATGAAACACTTGGTTCCGATTTTTGATGTCCCATATAAAAATCAGCTTACTTATGAAGAAGTAGGAGAAGAACTTAGTCGTATAACAAGAAGTAATACAAAGTTGATATTTGCGAATGCAGATTTTGACCTTGCAATGATTTACAAGGATCTAAAAGTAAATTTAAATAAGAACTGTTTCTTTGATGTAATTCTAGCTTGGCGTTGCTTAAAGGAAAATGAAAAGGATAATGCATTAAAGGTTCTTTATAACAAATATGTGTTACATGGAAAGGGCGAACCTAAGAAATTTAGTGATTTCTTCCCACCTGAATTATTTCCTTATTGCAAACCGGAAGTTGCTGGATTGTATGCAGCAAATGATGCAAAAATTACTTATGAACTATTTGAATTTGAATCTAAGTACCTTGATAAAAATTCTAAAGCATGTCAGAAGAACCACTTGGAAAGAATTTCTGATATTGTGTATGGAATTGAAATGCCGTTGATTGATGTATGTCAAAACATGCATCGAATCGGCGTGTATCTGGATAAAGATATTGCATCTGTCTTACTGAAACGATATCATGATTTAGATACAAGTGAGAAGAAGAAATTATCTGAAATGGTGGATCAAGTGATAGAAGAAAATTCAGTACGAATTATGTCTTCCAAGACCAAGAAACCATTTGTAAGCGGTAAAGATTTTAATCCGACCTCTCCGATCCATACAAAATATTTGGTTTATACAGTATTGAATGCTCCACCTGACAAAGATGGTAAATTAAGTACAGATAAATCAGTTCTTTCAGAGTTAAATATCCCTGTAGTAAATCAAATATTGAAGGTTAGAAGTATTGGAGTTTTAATCAGTACATTTGTTGAAAAACTACCTAGTTCTACCACATCTGACAACAGAGTACATGCAAGGTTTAATCAACTAGGTGCAAGAACCGGTAGGTTATCATCTGCTGACCCTAAGAACAAAGCATATTGGGGTCGTAAAATTCGGTTAACTCATGGAAGGGCATTTGCATAACCATGAGCCAAGACACACATATATCTACCATAAGAGGTACATGATATGCGAAAGATACAATTTAATGAAGAAACAATATCTGCAATCAGATCATTTATTGAAAGTGGTCACACGATTGATGAAACTTGTAATAAGTTTACTCTTAAACAGGATACGTTAAGACGTGTAATGTTTGAAAATGATATACATGCTTATCATAAAAATAAATCAAATAATAAAAAAGTTGTTGATGAAGAACTTATTCAGTTAGTATGTAGTTTGTATGCTAATACAAATATGCGACAGGAAGATATTGTTAAAGAAGCGAAAATTGAATATTATGTTTATAAAATGATACTCGATGATAATTTTACGAAGGAGTATCAAGATAAGCGAAAGGCAAGATTATATTCTATATCAAAACTTGGAGATAAGAATCCAATGACAGGTAAGACCGGAGAACAACATTCTGGTTACAAGGAATTTGTTGAAGATGGAAACGGGTACCTTATGGTTCTGAAGCCTGATTGGTATGCAGGAAGAGCGGGATCAAAGTATGTATTTTATCATAGTGTTGTAATGTGTCAAGCACTTGGTATTACAGAGATTCCAAAAGGTTTTATTGTTCATCATATTGATGGTGATAAAATGAATAATGATATAAACAATCTTGCTTTGGCAACAATCAGTGGACATGGTAAAATTCATTCATTGTATCGAAATTTGTGTAAGGTGCAGAGACTATCCGTTAATGGAGTAGGAAAGTAAATATATACTTTTCGAAATGCCGAACAATACTCGTCAATTACAATTGAGGGTATCGAAGATATAGTCCACAAAATATTTTGAATATGCAAAATATCCCAAGTCATTCAGAGGATATAAGACATCTATTTAGAGCAACACCACCATCAATTACTACTAAAAAATGCAGTAGTACAAATGGTCATGTTTCTATTGAATTACATAGATATGATAAAGTTGGTGTACTTGAATATGGTCAGAAGAATGTAAAGGATCTTGTTGTTGGTGACATTATTACTGTTAATAGAAATGATGACACATACCATAATCTTGAAATAATGTCAGTAAATGACATTGCAGATAAATTAAGTATGTGCAATATAGTTTTCTGTGAAACTGATTTGGTGTCTGTATATGAAGTTGTATATACATCTCCAGCATATGTAATGTTATCGAGTGACTACTCAGCACAGGAACCCAGATTAACCGCTTTTGTAAGTGGTGATAAGGAAATGATTAAAATTTTTCAGGAAGGTAGAGATATTTATGGTGGTATTGCAGGCCTTTCATTTAATCTTCCTTATGAAAAGTGTTTGGAATTTAACCCGGAGACTGGAGAATATCAACCAGATGGGAAAGCAAGACGGAATGAGGCCAAGAAAATTTTGCTGGGAATAACTTATGGTCGTGCTATTCCATCGATTGCAGAACAGTTATATGGTACACGTACCGATATGACTGATGATGAAAAGGTAAAAGCTGCACAGAATATTTATGATTCTGTAATGAAAGCATTTCCGGGTGTTAAAGCCTTGATGAAAAATGCAAAGGAATTTGCAAAGGAACATGGATATGTCGAGACGATCCTTGGTAGAAGAAGACATATTCCGGAAATGCAGTTACCTGAATATGAATTTTCCGCTATGAAAGGATATGTAAATCCAGATGTAGATCCTTTGGATATTACAACACTTCAAAATTCTTCAGATATACCACAGAGGGTGAAAGATTCTTTATATAAAGAATTGAAATCTTACAAGTATTTCGGTCAAGTGGCACAGAGAATTAAAGATTTGTATGAAAATGAACATATTCGAGTAACAAATAATCGTAAGAAGATTCAGGATGGTGAACGCCAGATTCTGAATTCGATTATCCAGGGTAGACGGAGTACGAACTGCCCTTATACATTGAACCATATTACTCATGGGTGTACTTGAATTATTCAAGTGCTAACGGGGAAGCCTAAGTCAGAAATGATATGGTAATCCCGTGCTAAGTTATAACAATATTGTTATAAAAAGTGTATCGACTATCCCCTTTGTCGGGGAGTACAACCGAGGATGAGTTACGGTTGGAAGAGGTGTACTACAGATGTTATGTAGAAAAGATAGTCAGGGCATAGGAAAACCTATGAATAACTGAGTGCTTCAGATCAGACGAAGATGGCTATGCTAATGCTTGTAAATGATGAGCGTTGGCAAAAAATTGGTGGTAGAATTTTAATACCAATTCACGATAGACTTTTGCCAAATAATTTGTCGTGAATGTAAAAATAAACCTCTCGATATGCTGGAAACCAAAAAGTCAATAGTACATCTATACATACAGAATTGTGAAAATCTATTGGCTATTATGTATAACTTATTATACTATGTAGGTAATCAGCAGGGAGAAAACCAGAATTTGAATTGGTTTTACCCTCACAGACTATCGAAAGCATAGTATGAATGTTACTGCACACATACATTCATATGAGAAGTGAGTAGAGTACGGCTTTACTGAAATGTAAAGTGGGTTGGCATCCTTAAATGGAAGTGGGAGGCTATAGTGCAGATAGGTGATATAGTCGAGTGCATATTTATATGTACGTTATGGAGTTATTAGTAGAAGTTCCTATGGAAGCAATGGAAGAAGGTGGTAAGATTCTTTCAGGTGATATGTGTGAAGCTGCCAATTTCCTTCCATTTCCGTCAAAGTGTGATGTAACAACTACACTTCGTTGGTATGGTGAAGAATTTCCTTGTAAGTATCCGAAACCGGAATTTGCAGATACGGAAAATCCAGAAGAAATCAAATGGTTTCAGTGGCATTTCCGTGAAATGGAATATTTACTTCCGGTGTTTAAGGAACCTGATGGATCAAAACCAAAGGGTGATCCTGCACACGGTATCAATGGAGTTATTACTGATGAATATAAATCAATCATTGAGGATTATATATCAACCAGGAAAATATCTAAGGATGAATTGATTGATTTTCTTGATGATGAAGTTTTATTCGGAAGACAGATTGCTTATCAAAACAGAAATAATAGAAACAACAATAAAAAGGAGATTTATCAATGATTTTCACAACAAACACAAAACCTTTAAATGATGCACTTGCACTTGGAATTATCAATGCAAATATCACGAATCTTGATAAGAGAAGTGGTATTGTGCAGCTTACTGCAACTACTGATAAGTTGCGGATCAATGTAGAAACTTCTAGAATTCGTACACAGATTGAAGTTTTAGGAAGTGGTGATGGAGATTATTCCACCATTTTTGTTTCAAGTTCTACTTTGAAACAGCTTATGTCAACTATCACCGCTCCTACTGTTTCCTTGGAGTTTTCTGAATCCGGTCTTTCAATTATGGCAGGTAAGTCAAAATTCAATCTTCCTAAGATGATTGATATTTCAGAAATGTCCTTAAATGCACCTGAGATTCCTGAGAATTATATGGATAATGCGGTAGATGTTGATAAATCAACTTGGAAGTATGTGAAAGAAAACCAGATGTATGCCGTTGCAACTTCATTTTCACATCCGGTGTATTGTAATGTGTTCCTCGGTGGTGAATCTGGTGTTCTGGTAGGTGACTATGATAACAGTATTTTCACTTATGCGAACCTTCCTACTTTTGGTGATCAGTGCTTACTTAGTCCGACAATCCTTAATCTTCTGATTTCTTTACCAGATGGATCAAAGATTTCAAAGGTTGGAAATTCTTACATTGTATTTGTAACACTTGACAGTTACAGTTATGTGACTCAGTTTACACCTTTCTATGAAGGTGATGAAGGAATCGGAACTTATCATTCTGAAATTTTCTTGGGACTTATGGTACATGGTGAAAATAGTGTGGCTGTAAATGCATCTGAGATTACAAAGTATCTGTCTCAGGCAGAAATGCTTAATACTGAAACTATCCCTGTAATTGAGTTTACGCTTAGCGATAGTGCTATTTCATTAAGAGATAGAAATGTTAACTGTGTGGTTAGTCTTGCAGCTCAGACAACTACTTCCTATTCAATTAAGTTCAAGACTTCATTTTTGAAGAAACTTATGTCAAACTACGGTGATAAGATTGTAAATGTTCAGCCTTTGGTGGATGCTGAAAATGAAGTTTCCGGTATCTTAGTATGGGATGACAAACTTACATCTATGCTTGCTTGTGTAGTTTCTGCATAATAATACTAAATTTAGGTGGTGCAAATGGCTTTTAAAAAACTTTCTACTATTTCAACTACTTCATTTAATTCCGCTGCAAGTTGTGATTTTCTTTTTGATTATGAACAATTTGTGTCAGATAAATTGAAAGAAACAAAATCAGTGGTCCGTGGAAAGACATTTGCACCATCATCTTTGAGATGTGATCGGTTGCAATGGTTCAAGCTCCGTGGAACTGAACCAGATTCCATAACTACCCCGGATATGTCTTTGTCATTTATTGCAGAATTAGGTACTGCTTGCCATAGAAATTTACAGTCAAATCTAATTGAATTTTTAGGTGATAACTGGCTTGAAGTGGATGACTATCTTAAAACCATTGATCTTGGTAGAGAATATTCTTTAACAAAAGAATCTGATAGTCCAGAAACTTTAGTAACTTTTTATGATCCACCTATAAGATTTGCTTGTGATGGAATCGTTATATATAAAGGGATCACTTATCTTTTGGAAATCAAAACATCTGAATTATCATCCTGGCAAACATTAACAACTGTCAAACCGGAACATGCGGATCAGATCAAAACTTATTCAGCACTTTTGAAACTTCCAAATGTTCTTGTAATTTACCAAGAACGTCAGTATGGTGAGTTGAAGTGTTTTGAATTAAAAGTACCACAGTCTTCATGGGATGAAACATTCAAAAGATTTTCAATGGTTATGAATTGTGTAAAAACAAATATCGCACCGGAAGGACTTCCTATTGGTGATAAGTGGTGTACACCTAGTTATTGTCCTTATTATAAAAAGTGTCAGGAGTATGGCAGATGAGTTTAGCAACAAAATATAGACCAAAAACCTGGGAAGATGTTACAGAACAAGGATTAGTAATTCAGATGTTGAAATCCATGTGTGAGTCTGAATTATCTAATCGTTGTTTTCTTTTGACTGGTCCAGCAGGCACCGGAAAGGCTCAACCACTTGATAGTCATGTACTTACTCCTAATGGGTTTATTGAAATGCGTGATGTGAAAGTAGGTACAGAGGTAATCACTGGACAGGGACATATTGGAAAAGTTTCTAGTATTTATCCTCAAGGTGCTAGACCAATTTATGAATTAGTTTTAGCTGATGGTGGTTCAATTCGAGTTGCGGATTTACATCTAAATGTAGTTTATGTTGAAGGTTCAATTAGGGTAGTCACTACAGACTACTTGGTGGATCTTTTCGGACTCGAATTTAATCTATATATACCACGTGCCGATTTGTCAAATTATTCATGTGCTACTGATGATATTCCAAATGTTGATGAATATCGTAGAATTGAAGATATAAAGTATATCGGTGAAGAAGACTGTCAGTGTATTATGATAGATCATGAGGATCATACCTATGTATCAGATGATTACATTCTAACCCATAATACAACAACAGGAAGGCTGATCGCCACATATCTGAATGGTTCAACCGATAATCTGATTGAGATTGATGCTGCTTCCAATAACGGTGTAGAGGCTATGCGTAACCTTGTTCAACAGGCAGAGACATTTCCAATCGGAACGAAATATAAGATTATTTTAATAGACGAAATTCATACGTTATCTCCACAGGCGTTCCAGGTTTTACTAAAGACATTTGAAGAACAGCCAGCACGGACAGTATTTATTGCCGCTACGACCAATCCAGAAAAGATACCACCTACAATTCTTTCCAGGGTGCAGTCCTTCCAATTATCCAAGATAAGTCTTGAAGGTATTTACAACCGTTTGAAATATGTAATGGATTCAGAAATTAAGGAAGGTCAGAATTATAAATATACAGATGATGCAATTCTGTATATTGCAAAATTATCAAATGGATGTTTACGTGATAGCATTGTAAAACTTGAACAATGTATAGCATATAGTGATGAGATTACCACTGAAAATGTCGTGAAAGCACTAAATCTTCCGAACTATGATGATTATTTCAAATTACTCGGTGCTTACGCAAAGAAAGATAATGGAAAGATTACGGAAATCATTGATTCCGTATATAATTCTGGTGTAAATTTTCAGAAGTGGTTTGAAGGATTTCACAGTTTTGTGATGAATGTTGTGAAGTACATTTTCCTTCAAGATATTCAGAAAACAATGATTCCTTCTTATTATGAAAGTAAGATCTCTAAGTATAACACGAACCATGTGATTATCTGTTTGAAACTTGCAAATAAACTTGTTGATCTTAACAATGCTTTAAAGACAACCCAGTATTTACAGGAAACTGCATTGACATATCTTTGCAGCATTCCTAAGAAAGATGTGAATGTATGATTGATTTTGATTTATATTCGGAAGAACTTTTAGAGGTAAATTCTGTATCTGATGGGATGTATCAAAATAATTTTTCATATTATTTTGAAAGTGTCCGATCTCTAAATGATCGGTTGTCTTCTAAAACACATCCAATAACTGATGAAGAATTGGAAGAAGTTCTAACAACTTTACCATTAAATTTATTTAGTGTTTCAGAAGCATTGAATAAACTTAAACTTGAACAAGAAGTAATTAAATTACAGAATAAAAAACGTAAGGTAGAGATTCAGAAAAATCTTCCAGAAAAATTACCAAT
>Ga0326511_10001902_pt1 | contig 17163 bp, 28 predicted proteins | sample 0_2496_0518_D_FD_203701 | JGI IMG/M metagenome (GOLD analysis project Ga0326511, IMG submission 203701) | Bovine rumen microbial communities from UC Davis, California, United States - 0_2496_0518 | ecosystem: Host-associated > Mammals > Digestive system > Stomach > Rumen | place: USA...
AATGACAAAAAACAAGAGGGCAGACGGGCATGGATCCAGATGGCATGATGTAACAATAATGTAACACATTTGTAATACATTTGTGATTGACTTTGTATTGCACGGGGTGTATAATTCAAACAATGGAGGATATACAGATGACAGAAAAAGAACAAAGAGAACTTGCAAGAAGATTGTGTGTTCGTGCAATGAAAAAATATAAACAAAAATTTGTATTAGAAGAAGATTTATTGAATGGTGTAGACAGACAAAGAATATTAGATGAAATTGACAAAATCATTGAAGATGTACGAACAGATAAAGAAACTAGATTAAAAAGTGAAAATAGAAATGAGAGGTGATAAAAATGAATAAATATATAAATATATTAAAATATGATCGTATAGTAAATGCAACAAATCTTGATTATACGAAAAAGTATAATCCAATAAAAAGATTATTCGCAAAAATAATTCTTATACATTACAAACACAATCCAAATATATTATAATTAAATTATATTAAATTTTGGAGGTGTAAAATGGCAACCAAAAAAGAACGAAGAATAAAAAAGAGGTTAAAACGTCAGGGATTATGGCAACCGAAAAAAATGAATCCACGTCAACGTGAACTCTATAATCAAAACGTGGAACTTGCGCAGGAGGTCAATAGACGTTTAAAAGGTTTAAGATCTGCCGGATATCTTGACAGTTATGCAAGCAAAAAACTGCGTAAACGACTAGACACAGAAGTTTTGAAATCATGGACAGTTGACAAAGGTGGAAAAGTGAAATTGTCAAAGAATCTAACTGCAACGCAAATGATGGCAGTGAACAAAGCAATGCGTCAATTTTTAGCATCAAAAACATCAAAAGCGCGCGGCATTGAACAGGTACGAAAAGATACAATTGAAACATTACAAAAAACATTGTCAGAAGAAAACAAAGAAATGGTGTCACAGGAAGATGCTGAAATGTTTTATGATTTATTTGGTGATGATGATTTCAATTTTTTTGCGGAAAAAATAGGTTCATCAGAAATGCAAGTGATTGTTGCAGATTCAATTGATGCAAAAGATGATGTTGACAGTTGGATTGAAAGATTGGGATTTTATAAAGATATTGAAGATTCAGACATTCGCGAACGTGCTGAAAGATTATATGACAAATACATCAAAGATGATGATTACAATTATTTTGCTGATATAATAGGTCGTAAACAATTTAAATCAATATTGGAAGATTCAAAAAAGGAAAATGATGATGTTAACACATGGATCAACAAATTGATTTCTTATAGTAATATTAACGATTTAGATACAAGAGAACGCGCAATTCGTTTATATAATAAATATATTCAATAAGAGGAAAAGACATGAAATATTGGACACAATATTTTGGACATGAAAAGAAAACAAAAGGAAAAAGAAAAAAATATGATTGTAATATATACACATTCGACATTGAATCAACATCATATTTGATTGTAGATGGCAAGCAAGAAAAAGCAACAAACTATTTAAAATTAACAGAAAAGCAGCAAAAAGAATCAAAGAAATGCGCTTGCATGTACATTTGGATGTTTGGAATCAATGATGATGTATATTATGGCAGAACATGGAACGAACTTGAAATGTTTTTGAATAATCTTGAAAATGTTATTCCAGAACAAAAATTTTTATTTATACACAATCAATCATTTGAATTTCAATTCATGAAATCACATTTTCATTTTTCAGAAGTAGCAGCAAGAAAATCACACAAAGTTATGATGTCAATTATGAAAGACTACAACATAACAATAAAATGTTCATACTACATGTCAAATTGTGCTTTAAAATTCTTGCCGGATTTGTACAATTTACCGGTAGAGAAGCAAGTGCGGTGATTTAGACTATTCATTGATCAGAACACCAATCACAAAACTTACAGATCTTGAAATGCGGTTATTGTAAAAATGACATATTAGTTTTGTATTATTACATAAAATATGAACTTGAAACATATGAAGATGTGAAACATATTCCAAACACGTCAACCGGTCATGTAAGGCGCGAACTAAAAGAAAAAATTGACAAGGATTACAAATATAAAAGACAAGTAAAAAACGCAATCAATACAGATCCTCATATTTTTAACCTTTTACAACAAGCATTCATGCGGTCGGGTACACCCATTCATCATATGTTTTCACGGATATTGTCTTGCAAAATATTGAATCAAAGGATGAGTGCAGCGCATATCCATATTGTCTTGTAACATTTAAATATCCGATGTCAAAATTTAGAAGATGCAACATCAAAAGACGCGAAGATATGTCAAATAGATTTGCATATCTTTTGGTTGTACGATTTAAAAATATTAAATGCAAGTATTTGAATCATTTCATTTCAGGTTCAAAATGTCGCGAAATTCGAGGTGCATCATATGATAATGGTAGAATATATGAAGCAAAAGAACTTGTCATGACACTGACTGACGTTGATTTTTATTTTATTTTAGACACACACAAATGTGATTATATAATAGAGGAAATTTACTTTGCAAAATATGGATTTCTGCCAATTCAATATATTAATTTTGTTTTAGATAAATATGAAAATAAAACAAAATACAAAGATGATGACACAAAGAAATTGCAATATCAAAAAGAAAAAAATAAATTCAATGGAATTTATGGAATGACGGTCACCAATACAATCAGAGATGAGGTTGAATATAAAGATGAATTGGGGGAATGGTTTGAAACAGAACTTTCAAATGATGATATAATCGAAAAATTAGATGTTGAAGAAAAAAAATCATTTCTTTCATTTTCATGGCGGTGTTTGGTGTACCGCGTGGGCGCGTGATAATTTACTTAGGCGTGTCATTGATCTAGATGATTATATAGTATATTGCGATACAGATTCGACCAAATTGATTGAAGGATATGACAAAAAAGTGTTTTTGGATTATAATGAAAAGGTGAAATCAAAAATTGAATTTGTATCAAAAACATTATCAATTCCAATTGAAAGATATATGCCAAAAGATATACATGGAAAACCTCACATGCTTGGAATTTTTGAAGATGATGACAAATATGATGAATTTATAACACAGGGCGCGAAAAAATATGCAGTGACAAAATGGAAAAAGAACAAAAAAATAAAAGATGATGACAATGTAATTGAAATTGGTAGTGAACAATCAAAGGTTCTTGAAATTACTGTTGCAGGTGTTCCAAAAACCGGTAGCAAATGTTTGAAAAAAATAGAAGATTTCAAAGATGATTTAGTTTTTGATTTTGAACATACAAATAAAAACACATTATTTTATTGTGAGGATCAAGATGAATTTGACCTTACAGATTATCAAGGAAACACCTATCATGTGACAGACAAGACGGGTTGTTGCTTGGTTCCAACAACTTATGTTTTAGGAAAAGCGCTTGAATATGCAGAACTAATTGAAGATGAATCAAGCAAGCGTGCATGGTTTAAAGAATAATATGAAAATGGGATTATATTATGAAAGAATTTGAAATTTTTTTGCAAAAATTAGATAAATATTATGAAATTTGTGAAAGTTATAGAATATGGAGGGAAAATGATGGATGATTTGGAATTTATTCAAAAATTTTCAAAAATCAAGGTAGCAAGCATATGCGAAAAATTAAACATTTCAAGACAAAATGTTTATAATGGTAGGACATCAAAAGAAAATTTGAATAGAATCAGAAAAACAATTGAATCAGAATTTGCAAAACTTTATGTGATGGAGGAATAACAAATGCCAAAACGTGAAAAAGTGCGTTATAATATAGACCAAATTGACAAATGCGGCGCACAAATTAATCTGATCTATGGAGAACGTGCAAATGGAAAATCATATCAAGTGAAACATAAAAAGGCAATTAATCAATATTTGTTTGATTCAACAAGGTATGTTGCAGATTATAAAAACAAAGAAAAAATCATTGAAAGTGTATTGAAAAAAGGGTCAAGATTTATGCTTGTAAAAAGATGGCGTGAAGAAATATCAAGTGATCTGATTGAACAATATTTTGATGATGTAGACATCATGAAATTAACTGACAACAAATATAATTGCATAACATTATGGAAAAAGCAATTGTTTTTGTCTGTCTATAACAATGAAGATGGCAAAATAAAAAGATATGAAAAAATCGGCTATGTTGTTGCACTTTCGACAGAACAAAAATATGCAGGTGCATCATATTTAGATGTTACGGACATGATATTTGAAGAATTCATGTCACGTGACATCTATTTAAATGGTGAACCGGACAAATTGATGAATTTATATTCGACAGTTGACAGAAAACGCGGATTTGTGAAATTGTGGCTTGTTGGAAATACAATTTCGCGTGTCTGTCCTTATCTTGTTGATTGGGAATTGATGGACATGGTAAAGACACAAAAACAAGGTGAGATACTAACAAAATGGATTCCAACAGGTGAAACAGATGATGACGGAATCCCAATTGAAGTTAAAATTGCAATTGAATATTGTGCATCAACAGGAAATAGTTCATTTATTATTGGAAAGCATAAAGATATGTTAAACAAAGGTGAATGGCAATCAGATCCGCAACCACACTTGCCAAAATCCAAAAAAATGTATAAAATTTTATTTAGAATGATGTTTGTTTATAAATCTTTCAAATTCATTTGCGAATTATTACAAGATAAACAAACACATGATTGTGTTTGGTTTATATTTCCACATGAAAAAAATCCACGTTCTAATGTTTTGGTGTTTTCTGATATTATTAATCAATCATCAATGTGGCAACGTGACATTTATAATCCAACATTTAAAAATGAAAAATTAAGAAACTTACTTCAAACATTTAGGGAATCAAACATTTTTTATTCAAATGATATGTGTGGAACAGATTTCAAACAGGTCATTGATTTTCAAATAAGAAAATAGGAGGTGCAAAATGGCACGAAATTCAAAAGTTATAATTGCAAGAGATATTAAGGTTGATAGAGATTACAAAAACGTTTTGACATATTCTGAATCGCAAATGCTTTCATTATGTCAAACAAACAAGGTTTATGAAAATTCAACATACGAATTTTTAAAAGAAAACGAATCACCAATGTATGTTGCATGTGATTATCAAACGGCATTAAAAGGAAACTACATTGCATTCCAAAATCAAAATTATTCAAATAAATGGTTTTTCGCATTTATTGACCGCGTTGAATATAATTCTGAAAATTCAACGATTGTATATTTCACAATTGATGTATTTTCAACATGGTTTGATTATTGGAACAAAATGCCTTGCATGGTAATGAGAGAACACACAAATGATGATACAATTGGCGCAAACACAATTGATGAGGGTTTGGCGGTTCCTGATGTGATGGGACATATGGATTTGACAACAACATTTATAAATCAAGCATTATATATTTGTGTTGCAACAAATTGGGACATCTCTGATGGTGCGGTTCAATCTTCATATACAGATCCAAACACAGGTGCAACTGTTGTTGTACAGGCAACAACAAAAAATCGAGGTGCCGGATATACAGGCGCATCAATGTTCAATCGCGGTGTTTATGGTCAACTTTTATGTTTATTTACATTTGATGATACAGGAATTGAAAATCTTGAGCATTTTATTGATATTACAAACAGACAAGGTCACATTGCAGACATTCATGAAATGTTCATAATTCCTGCGTGTATATTTACAAGTGCAACGGATTTGATTTCAAAAAATAGAATTGCTTGTCTAAAAGTAATAAATGAATCAATTGATGATGGTGTAGTGTCAGAAGAAAATACAATTCAAACATCATATAAAGTTATTGCATATTCATCTGCAAATCGTGATCAAATATTTTTTCAAAATGTAGAAATGACAAGACCTGTCACATTAAACAATTTTGTCCCAAAGAATAACAAAGTTTTATGTTATCCATTCAATTATATAATGGTTTCAAATCATGTTGGTGATCAAAATATTTATAAAATAGAAGATTTTGCACCGGTTGATGGATTTGCAAATAATAAAATTGTTTTTCAAGTCCAAATTGGTTTATCTGTTGGTATGTCATGCCGAATTGTACCAATTAATTACAAAAATGTACAATTTAATTATGACGAATGTTTATCGCTTGCAAAATTTCCAACATGTTCATGGTCAGGTGATGCATACACAAATTGGTTAACCAAAGAAGGTGTTAATGGAAATAAGGTTGTTACAACTGCTGCTGCTCTTGGATTGGCTGCACTTACAGGAAATATTGTTGGCGCAGCAATTTCAACTGCAGGTCAATTCATTTCGCAATATGGTCAATTTAAAAAAGCACAATTGCTTCCTGAAATTACAGGCGGACAGAACACGGCAGATGTAAACTTTGCACATGGTGACAATAATTTTACAATCAAACAATTCCATGCAAAGAATGAATTTTTGCAACAAGTTGATGATTATTTTTCTAAATTTGGATATAAGACACTTAAAATTAAAACGCCAAATATTACAGGAAGAACCAATTGGAATTATGTGCAAATTGGAAATGATGAAATTGTAGGGATTTCAAATTATCACAATTCAATTTCTGTTCCAACAAGTGACATGGAAAAAATTAATCAAATATTTAGGACAGGTGTGACGTGTTGGCATAATCATGCAAATCTTGGAAACTTTAGTCTGTCAAATACAATTGCGTCATAGTTCCACATGAAACAATAAAAAAGAGGCTTGAAAGCCTCTTTTTATTTTTAATATGTAAGTGTTATCAATGCATTTGGATATGAAACGCCCAATTTATTGCCTGAACTATATGCTTGAATTTTATGATTTGTATTATTAATTTGTGTTTCTGTGATATATGTTGGGTTCACATATCCTTGATATACTTTATGTTGGCAAACATCAACATATCCATCTGAATCAGGTGTTCCGACACAATATCCTGCAATTAATTTTGGATTATCTGTTGAAGATGCAACGTCAACCTCTGTTGCATTGTTTACATATTTTAGAAATTCTCCACCTGTCAATTCATATGTTCCAACATAATGCAATCTTGTATATTCTCCTGTAAATTTTGGAAAATGCTTTGGATCATATAGATTTGTTTGAAGTAAAAATGGGAATATGCCGCAATTTGTAATTACTATATTAACTTGATATGTTCCTTGTATAAATAGACCACAACCATTTAAGAAATTACAATCTTCTAATACAAAAGTGTTGTTTTTATTTCCTGATCTACTTTCACAAACCTGAACACCCCAAGGCGCTTTCAAATCAAAAGTACAATTTTTTAATATGTGATAATAAGGTTTTTGCATATTTTCAGCTTCATGAATATAAAAACATCTACCGCCACTTGAAACACTTTTAAAAGTTGTATTTTCAAATTTAGCATAGCCACCAGATGATGCACCTTCTCCCCATGCATAACATGTTGTCCATACATTTGAATAATCAAGATTATTTTCTGTTCTATAGTCAATTACTTCTTGATTTCCTTTGTGTTCTATAAAACAATTTTCAACAATTTGTTTCCAATCTTTTACACTTCCACCACTTTCGCTATGAATTGGATATCTTAAATTTTGACCCGTAATTGTAACATTTTTAAATGTGTTGGTTCCTGTTATATTGAAAGTAGATTTTGAAGATATATCAGAATCAGAAGCGGTTTCAGGAAGTTTTCCTGCAATAATTACTTTTTCTTTATTTCCTGAAATTCCAATTATATTTACATATGAAGGTAATGTGATATTTACTTCATTATATGTTCCATCTTCTAATAAAATATTACATACATTTCCTTCACCTGCTTGTGAAGAAATTGAAGACACTGCAGAAGCAATTGAAGAAAAATCTGCGTCATTTGAACTTCCCACAATGATATTTGTTTCTTTTTTTACATTTGTGTTATAAAATCCATATACATATGCACTTGGAATGTGATTGTTTGCAAACATTGCATTTTGTAACCATACAGAATTTTGTGATCCTGTAACAGTTATATATAAACTAAATGGAAAATTAAATGTATAATTAACCACTTGATCTTGTTCAGCGGTTGGAACTGTTGGTGTCAAATGATCCATTCTAATCATTTCATTAGTCAATAAATTTTTTATGTATGAAAGACCCGGAACAAGTGTACAATTTTTCCAATAATAGGTTCCCGGTAATAAGTTAAGAATATCAATTGTTGAATAACCATTGTTTGAACTTTTATTTAAGTTTTCGTTTGAATAATAATGTCCGAAATCAAATTGTGTTTTATCCAAAAATTGATAATCGCCTTGAAAAACTTGATTAATTTTCTTTGAATTCATATCAACTGATATTTTTAAAACATCGGTTGGAATATCAAAAATATCATTTAATACTACATTGTAATATTTATATACATATTTTGATGGTAATGTATCATTTGCAAACATACTTGCGGGTATCCAATCAGAATTTTGACTTCCATTCATTGATAAATATAAACTAAAATCATAATTGATTGTCAATGTTCTTGTTTCACTTGTTGGATTATCTGAAACACTAATTTCTGATAATTTTTTTATTTCTCCCGTAACAAGATTTTTTATATAACAAAGTGCTGCTGTTATTCTTAAATTATAATAGTAAGTCCCCGCAGGAATATTTTCAATTGCTAGTGCAGTATAACCTGAATTATCTGCCAATACTAAATTACTATTTGAATAATATTTTCCATATTGTAGTTTTGAATTATCTTTATATTGAATTGATTTTGAAAATAAATAATCTAATTGATTTTTATTTGCTGCAATTTTTCCATTTAAGTCAACAACTATATTGTCAGATTCTCCAATTGCATTTGAAAGATATAATCCACCACTTGCCCATTCTTCATTTGTTACATCCCAATAATACCAATTATTGTTAGCTGTTACAACATAAATTCTGTCATGGTTAGGATCTGCAGTTTCTAAATCTGAAACCGTACTATAAACACCTGCGGGAGAACCTGAAGATAAAGCACCAATTTGATTTTCTAGTGTCAAAAAAATATCATTTACAATATTTTCCAATTCTCCATTTGTCACCATTTCATCCAATTTTTGATTAATTTCATCCTGAACATCTAGGTTGTCAAAATAATCTGATACATAATTATTTAAAGAAACAAATGCATTGTATAAGTTAGTGACATTTGATTGAACTGTGTTTTCGTTTGAAATTATATTGTTTAAATATTCAATTATTTTTCCCATTAATTCGTAATTAGTAAGTGCATCAAAATTCGCATCAATCCATGGAAAAGATTCTAAAACAAATCTTCTAAATGGTGTCATTTCTTTATATGTGTCTTGATTTGGTATATATGAAATTGCCATTTTTAACCTCCTTTTAATACATCAAACCATAAAACAAATCATCCAATTCTTTAAATATCATTGAATAAACTGATTCACGGTTTTGAATAAATTCTTTATAATTTTTCATTTTATCTGCAAAAGTTTTTGTGATTGTTTCATTTGTTTCATTTGAATTTGTGCCGTTAGCTGATGCCCCTGATGTGCTTGACGATGTGTCTGTGTCATAATTATAATCTGTCATATGCGTTCCGTTTTGTATATCAGTGAGTTGATTTTGTGGCATCTTTGAAAATCTACGATCAGATACATTTGAACTTGATGCTGTGGCAGAATTTGACATTGTATTTTCACCCTCATCGGTTTTGTTTCTTGTTATTGTTTCAGTATCTGTGAAAATATCCCAACCCTGTAAAGCATCCAAAATTTTGTTGTACATTGGCATAATTTCATTTAATTTTGAACATAATGCAATTTTAAAAGCCGTTGGAGTATCAAAACCAATGCGCCTTTGCATATAATGATTTAATATTAATGTTTCGAAACTTGCTTTTGTAACATTATTTGATAATGGATAATCAAAATCAAAAATGCATGCGCGCCCTTCTAAAGCTAAATTTTTTATTTTGGTTTGTTCATCTTTTCCAAAATTAACATATGAATTTAAAAGTGCATAAATTGTTGGTGGCAAATCACAATCACATGGCAATTTTGGAAATATTGGATACATTGGCATTATTGGATAAAACATCATTATTTTTTCCCTCCTGTTCCTCATTTTCTGTTGTTGGTTCGCCGTCATAATAGCGCACTTTTATGTTCAAATTCCATTTCTTGTTAATTTTTTCAATAGCACGCGCACGTGGTTCAAATCTTGAAAAACGTGATGCAATTGTTCCACCCTGTGTTTGCTGCACCTCGTCAGTGATTAGACGTTCCTTTTTTTGCTGCGTTAGATTAGCAACACCAATCAAACGCAAAAATTCAGCAAATTCGCGATCTAAATGTTGGTCGATTTTATCTGCAACATATGGCGCAGGTTGGAAAATACAATTGACATCATCTAAATTAATGTTGTCATATCCCATGATTGTTTCAACATTTCCTTCATATTGGTTCAACAATCTTTTCATTGTTGCAACCTTGTCATTTTTTGCAAGCCAAATTCTAGGTGTTTTCTGATGTGCAATATTGATGTCAATTACACGTTTGCATTGTCCCATGCGCTCGGCATATTGTAATAAATCGAGAAAAAGAGATTCCCTTCTATTATTATCATAAATTATGACGAATTCATCTTTTTCAAGTGTTCTCGTATATCCATTCATACCGAAAACATCAACGCGGATTGGTCTTCCATACATGTCAAATTCACCATGTTTTCCAAAAGGAAGAACCGCAAATTGATCTGCAACCTCATCTTTGAAAAATGCAACCGCACCATCTCGAAGTAAATGTTCGTTCATATATGCAATGTCAATTTCTTCAGGCATGTTCAAAAATTCAAAAACATTTTCAGCAAGTGTCATAAGTTGTGTTTTATACATCAAAAAAGTTTTAAAATTTGATGTTTGTGTTTCAATTAATTGTCTTTGCATTTTTTCCCTCCTTATAATTTAAGGGATGGGATAACATCCCCATCCCTTTTGAAAAATTTTTTATAAATTAGGTAGCAGCTGCAACAGTAATTGTGATATTTCCTGTTACTTTTGCAATGTTGATTGTTTTCTTTGTTGAATTATATGCAGATGTTGTGATTGTTGAACTTCCCATTGTTACTGTGACAACATCTGTTGCACCGACACCTGAAAGTATTGCGCTATATGATGAACCTTCAATTGCTGATGTTGATTTGTTTGATGTTTTTACACCTGTTTTTAATGTATTTGTTACAGTGAATGTTTCAACTGTTCCATCTGAATCCTCATCGCTTGCAACTTTAAATGCAACGGCGTTCACTAGATTTGAGTATCCAAGTGTTTGCCATACATGTAAATAATAATTTCTATATAATCCCTCGCCGTTTTCGAATTCTTTGAACATTACTAAATCGTCATATACTTGCATGAATTGTTCATCGACAAGTGCTGCCCTGATTGATGGATCAGGGAATGCGTCAATGACGATTTTTCTTGTATCATTGAATTCAGCAACTGTCATGTTGAATGCATATGCTAAAACTTCAATTGACACAGAAACATCTGTTGCATTATCAATCAATAATATTTGTTCATTCTTTGGTGTGCATGTGATTATTGGTTTTGTATCTGTTGATTGACTTGTTAAATATGCATTATTGTTTGAATTTGCAAAAACCATGTCACCTGATACAATTTTGACTGCTTTTATGAAATCTTTTGCGTTTTGTGCTGACGCAACAGGATCAGGAACAGTCACAACCTTCATTGCATTGTTATCAATTGCTTGTTTGATTAATTGTTTCATTAAAACAAATTCATCAAGTTCACTAGAATTGTAAAGTGTATTGATTATTGTTTGAATAAATGATTCTAATTTGTCATATGATGTGAATGCCTTTGAAATCATTTCAGGTGATATAGTCACCTTATATTTGTCTTGTCTGTTCATTCTGTGATAAACAGATTTAACATCAGGCAATTCTCTTGTCAATAGGTCTGCACCTGTTGGGTCAAATCCCTTTGCCTGAACAAAGTTTGCATAGACTTCCTCGATTGTGTCACCAAGTGGTTTTGTTCCTTTTTTCAATGATTTTAAAGGATCAGAAAAGAACTTGTTGTGAATAACTTGTTTAACAATTTTGTTTAATAATGTTGTAATAAATTCATTTGTTACAACTGCATTGTCAGGGTCTGTCATACCTTCTTGAATGTCTTGAATGTTTGTTCTTGTTGCTTCAGGAATTCTTTGTCTGTAAATATCTGAAGCATTGTCACGAATTGTGTTTAATACGCCTACTAAATCCATTATTTTAGTCCTCCATTCTCGTTGAATAAATCTTCAAATCTTCTTGGCTTTTTTTCCTCGACTTGAATTTCTTCAACAACTTTTTTTTCTTCAACATTTGACGTCAAAAATCTTTCTTTATATTTCTTTGTTAGATCTTCAACTTTTGCATTCAATCTTGCAATTTCATTGTCTTTTTCTTGCAACTTTTCAGCACTTCCGAATGAATCCTCTATATCTTCCAAAAGCGGAATTGCAATTTCATTATTGTCTATTGAATCGGCAATTTTCTTTTTTAAATCTTCTTTTGATAATTCTGCCATTTTGAACCTCCTACAAATAAATTTTTAAAAAACATTTGACATCAATTTGATTGTAGATTAATTTTGCTTTTTTGTCAATATTTTAAAAATATAAAAAAAGAGGGTTTCTACCCTCTTTGGTTTCGACAATATTTTTTAAAAGATAAAAAATGATAAAAAATGAACCCTACAAATCCAAATATAAAATATCAATAAATTAATTTTCTGTCAATCATCTGTTGCGAAATTTTCTTGCATATAATACCCATGGAAATTTATGTTTTTTGATTTCCTGTTCCGGTTCTGGCTCTGGTTCTGGTTCCGGTGGCACTACTGATCCATCGAAATGTACTATTGTTCCACGTGCGTTTGGAATTCCAAGTGCAATTAATGGATTTTGAAAACGTGTTCTTGTTGTATCCCAATATGGAACATCTGACAATTCCAAATGCAAGTGCGGTCCTGTTACATTTCCTGTTGCACCTAAATTTCCAACCTTTGTTCCTGTTGTTACCACGTCACCAACTGACAAGGGAGATGGATTTAACATGTGACAATAGCGCCAATATAAATTCCTAGTATTATCATATATGACAATCTGATTTCCCAGTGCTTGCGAACCTGTATATGTAATAACACTTGAAACACTACCCGAACAAACAGAATATAAATCAGGATTTGCAGGTGTGCTGCCATATGGTGCAAAATCTGATCCCGTATGCATTTGTGCCCAATGTGTTCCGGTTTCACCATAAAGTGCAGTGATTATTGAATCACCATGAATTGGTGAATTGTTGATTGTGACTTCTGCCATTTTTTAAATCCTTTCACAATATTTTTTTCCATTCTTTTCGATACAAATATATCCTGATGGAGATTTTGCCCAAATTTCACCATTTAATTCTATGATTTCTTTTGCCGTGAATTTTGTGCCTTTTTTATAAATTGCAAATGCGTTATCATCTTTATATAATGCGTTATTTTTTCCATCTGTGGTCAATTCTTTTACTTTTTTGATTCTGTTATTTGTACCGGCGCCCGTTCTTATATACATATTTGCTAAAGTTTTATATAATCCCGTTTTTATATCTAATTTAATAGAAGGATTTTTGATGCATCCTCTGAATTTATAGTTTGAATTCATGCCCCAACGACCATTGTTGTTTGTTCTTAAAACATTATAAAATGCAGTGCCGCCGTATGCACTTTCAGATGTGTAAATTTGATTTGAATTATCAACGCGTTCAACAATTGCAACATGACCGGCACCATCTTTTGAATTTAAGGTTGCGCCCTTTTGCCAAACCATTATGCCGCCAAGTGTTGGAACATTTGAAATTTCAAGTCCTAAAGTTTTAGCGCGTTCAATAAAATTTTCTGCGTTGCAATTAAGTGCAGCATATTTCATTGAACCAATTATTTCATTGAATCTGCCGCATGCATAACCAACACAATTTGATAAAACATTTCTGCCGCTTTGTGTTGGTTTTCCTTTGATACAAAGTGAAAAACCGCCATTTGACACGGTGTTATAAAATTTATTACCTTTTTCCGGTATTGTGTTCCTTACATTCATATATTTTCCCCCTCGAAAATATTTTCAATAATTACATCTTCATTCATTGTTTCAATGTCATCATCATTCATTGTTGTTTGAAATTGTATCATTTCCATGTTCTGATTCCTCCCTTTCACCAATTTTGTTTTCTAGCTTATCAATTCTTGATGTAAGTGAAATCAAATTTGTTTGGATTGCAACAAGTGTTTTTTGAATTTCTTCTAATATGTCATTATTATCTTTCAATGTTGTTGTTATAAAGTAGATCATAAATGCAACACAAACAATCCCAATTCCATTTTGTGTCAATAAATTTATTAATTCAACCATTCTTTTCTACCTCCATAATTTAACTATAATTTAATTATAAATTAATAAAAAAATATGTCAACTTAAATGTTGACATATTTATTCAAATTAGAATGGTAGATCTTCATTTGTTTCTTCTGGAAAAAATTCAACTGCTGAGTATGGTCTTTTGTTCTTTGATTTTCTTTGTGTAAATTTTACAGGCAAACCTTTTTCGATTATCTCTGCCTTTTCTTCTTCTGTAAATTTTTTCATGTCATCTGTCAATACACTGCCGCCAAAGAAAAATTCATCATTAATTTCATCAATTACAAAAACAACATATTCACCATCTTCACCTTTGATGAAATCATAATTTCTGATTGTGCAAACTCTGTCATATAATTCCATCATTTCCCCTTTGTTTTTGTTTGCCATGAATTCAATTCCATTTCCTGAATTCATTTTCATTGCTTTTTCTTTTAAAGACATAATTTGTCCCCCTTTCGTTTTCTTCATGCTACTGCGCGAAAACGTCTTGTGTTGGTCACAACCCTATTTTATTTGTGCAAATATGCACTGCCGTGATATGGAACAAACAGGCAAGCCATATCACGGCACTACATGTTTGCTATGTAGTGCGCTTTTGCTTGTTATATTCAACAAGCCATTTTGCATATTTTGATGTCAAATGTTTTTCAATTAAGAATGTGTTTTTTGCTTTTAGTTGTGATTTTAATTCTTCAGTATCTTCTTTTTCTTTTTTTAATTTGTCTATTTTTTCAATCAAGTCATTTGCTTTTAAATGATATGTTGAACGTACTTTCACTTCAAATTCTAATCGTTCAATGTATATTCTATTTAAACGACTTAATTCTTCTATTTCTTTTTTTAATTTTTTAATTTCCTTACTTTGATTTTTAATATTTTTTTTCAAATCATAATAATGACGTTTAAATCTCATGTAATGAAAACGATATTTGTTTGCACTTTCTTCTGACATATCATCTTCTAAATTATCAAATATTATGTCACATATTGATATTGAATCATCAAATTTTCTATGATCTCCCATTTCTATTCTCCAATCTTATAATCTGATCTTGGAAATCTTCTATTCTTGCGCGTAAAATTCGAAAATATGTTTTCATTGACATCAATTGAACTTCTAATAAATTCAATTGAACAATTGAAAATTTTTCAGTACTATTGAATGAATGAATTGCAGTATCTAATTTTATAATCTTATCTGATAATTCAGATGATTCTTGATATAATTTTTCTTGTAATTCTTTTATTTCTTCTATTTCCATCATTTAACCTCCAAAATATTCATCTATTTTTTTATATAATTTTTTAATTTCTTTTAATTCCTTTTTTTAAATCACATATTTCAGTGTATAAATATATTTCATTTCCAACCATATCCAATATGTCAATAGGTTCATCTTTAAATTCACTTTTAATCATTTTATTCACCTTCTAATAATTTAATTGTATCATTTATTGTTTCGCGCCAATTTGGTTTGCACTGCCCATCATGTAAAATCATTTTTAATTCTTTAATCAATTTTTTTTCTTGTTGTTCCATTTCATATAATGATACATCATAAAGATCTACTTTTAAAACTTCAAATTTCTTTTTTGTTGCTTTTAATTCCTCATCATCTGTGTCCATTTTTATCCTCCATATTTATCTTATCATATATTATTTTTGCAATAGCTGCTTTATTATCCACAGTGTAAAATTGTCCTAAAACTAAATCCTTTATACATTTAAAAGATCTTTAAATATCTTGTTTTGTTGTTCCTTTTATTGGTCTATATTCCATTGGTGCAAATGCATATGGTGTTACTTCAATTTTTGATAAAAATTTGTCTTTTGATTCATTTCTAATTTCACAAAATAATTTTCTTAAAATTTCATTTTCTTTTTGTTGTTTGTCAATAAATTTAAATAAATATTCAATATCAGAAAAACCAATGTGCAATAAATATTTATTTGAATTTTCAAATCTTCCTTTTATTTCTAAAACATCAATATAATTTAATCCATCTTTTATCACCAATTTATCCCCCTACTAATAACATAAATTTAAATAAACATATTATGAATATGTCATTTAATATGACAAGTAATATTATTATAATCAAGAAATCATCTTCGTTCATTGTTTTCTACCTCGTTGAATTTAGAATATATTATCCTATAACCATCAGGTTCTAAAATATCTACAATTTTTACTTCTTTGAAATATGAATTTTCCATTGTCATATCATCGTTCACATCATATTCAAGATTATAGAAATTATCTACACCATAATTGTCACGTTTTCCAATGTTGTGAATAGTATTTCTTAATTTCATATATGTTACTAAATATTGATCATCGTATTTTATACGAATGATTGTACCTGCTTTTAAATTTAACAATTCATTCTTTTTCATTAGTCATCACCTTCAATCATTACAAGAATAAATAAACCAATGATTGGAATCAACCATTCTGATCCATATTGTCTTTCACCTCTGAATTGCTCGGCGCTTATCACCGCAAATTGTGTCAATTTGATTGTGCCTACTACGACACCACTTTCAATCAATCTTTTTAAAACTCTTTTTTTCATTTTTCATCCCTCCTGTTCTTTATTTAAATATATTATACACCCCGTGCAATACAAAGTCAATCACAAATGTATTACAAATGTGTTACATTATTGTTACATCATGCCATCTGGATCCATGCCCGTCTGCCCTCTTGTT
>Ga0326511_10001903_pt1 | contig 17142 bp, 18 predicted proteins | sample 0_2496_0518_D_FD_203701 | JGI IMG/M metagenome (GOLD analysis project Ga0326511, IMG submission 203701) | Bovine rumen microbial communities from UC Davis, California, United States - 0_2496_0518 | ecosystem: Host-associated > Mammals > Digestive system > Stomach > Rumen | place: USA...
TTTCATCATCCATATGCGCCGATGCACTCAGCACCAATGGCCCCGATACCCCGAAATGCGTGAACAGCATTTCCCCCTGTTCCTCATAGATGCTTTTCTGATTCCGTTTCAGCGTGAGTCTGACATTTTTGAGTGATACGCCCATCATTTCGGCGCAGTCACGCTCCAATGTCTCCAATGGCACGAGAGACGGCCTCAAATCCGTGACGGTATGTCCGGCCTGACGTGCTATCTGATAGCCGTCACCCTCTGAACCCGTTCCCGGATAAGTCGCACCGCCGACAGATAATAATATCTTATCCCCTCTGATGGTTCTGCTTTCACAGACAACGCCCTCACAGACCTGATTTTGAATCATCAGCTCTTTTGCCCGGTCATGAATGATTTTCACATGCAGGCGATTCAGCTCTTTTTGCAGAGCTTCGACAATTTCCGCGGCCTGGTCACTCACGGGGAACACTCTGTTTCCGCGCTCGGTTTTGAGTGCCACGCCTAACCCCTCGAAATAATTCATCACATCCTGTGGATTACATGCCGCAAAGGCACTGTATAAAAAACGGGGATTCCGGGGAATATTCTTCATGAGCGTTTCCAAATCACAATTATTTGTCAGATTACAGCGGCCTTTCCCTGTGATTCTGAGCTTTTTGCCGATATTCTTATTTTTTTCAATCAGAATGACTTCATATCCCTGAGCTGCCGCCTGTACTGCCGCAAAACATCCGGCGGCACCTCCGCCAATGATAACTACTTTCATGAATTCCCCTCCAACATCCGGCGGCGGCGTTCAGCCAGCATCTGTCTCCGGGAGTTGGTGTCTTCATGGCGAATCCGCCAGCCCTCGTCCGTCCAGTCAAGCAAATCCCCCTCAGAGGCCTCCTCCGGGAGTTCCTGCCTCTCTATCGTATAAAACGCGTCACCATGTTCGAGTACGGCATAATTCCCCTCAAAACGGTCAATACTATACAACATTATCCATTACTCCTTACCATTCGTCAACATTTGGGCAGACTTTGTATCTTTATCATATAAAAATATCACATCGCCCTGCTGTGCCGTGATATAGACATTATCCGTATAAGCCCGGAGATGTTCAAGCGTACTCTCCGCCGGATGACCATATTTATTATCCACACCGCATGAGATAGCAACATATTCCGGGCGTACCTGTTCGAGAAAGGCTTCTCCGGATGATGTATCACTTCCATGATGTCCGGCTTTCAGGAACGTGGCCTTCAGCTGTGCATTATCGACCGTATTCAGGATGGTTTTTTCTTCGGGTGTTTCCATATCACCAGTGAAAATGCAGACAATATCATCATACTGCACACGGAGTACCAAAGATGTATTATTCAGGGAAGAGGCATGTTCCGAAACGGGTGCCAGGACATCAATCTTTGCACTGCCGAGTGTAAAGCTGTCTCCGGTCTTCATGGCTGTGTACTTTGCCCCGGAGGCCTCTACAGCATCCAAGTATTTTTCATAGGTCTTCGTTGTCGGAATCAAAGAATCCTGATAAACAGGCTCAAGCATATTTTTCAGACCGACAGCCCCCAGTACTTTCGGAAAGCCCCCGATATGGTCGGCGTGCATGTGCGTTGCAACCGCATAATCCAACGTTGTGATATTCTGGGCATTCAGATAACTGATAATCTTCGCTGATGCACTCGATTCCGCGGCATCAATCAGCATGGTTTCCCCATCAGCCGAAACAAGAATGCTGTCCCCCTGTCCGACATCTATGACATGTACCTGAAATTCAGCATCAGAAACAGTGAATTCCTGATTGAAAATTTGCAGGTCTGACTGCTGTTCCTGCTGTTCAGTGCTGAATCTGCCACTGATGAGCGCGATAATCGTCAGAATCACAACAACGACAGTATAAATCATCTTATTCCGGGAGCTTCCGCTTGTTTTGGAAGGTTCTTTATTTTTCTTTGCCATATTGAAATTATTCCTCCTTTCTGTGCATCCGGCGTTCTTCGAGCTGAAGCGGTGACATCAGGACACGCCGGGGCTTTGCACCCTCGGATGCACCGACAACGCCCATCGCTTCGAGTTCATCCATGATGCGTGCGGCTCTTGCATAGCCTAATTTCAGCCGTCTTTGCAGATAGCTTGTGGATGCCTGTCCGGCTGAAACAACAACTTCAATCGCCTGCTCAATCAAATCTCCGTCACCGGACGGGACATCATCAGCTGAATTATTTTTCTTCTTGTCGCCTGTGACGGCCATCTGTTCCACAGCGTTCTGGATTTCCTGGTCATATTCAGTTTCAGCCGATTGATTCTTGATAAATTCTACAACTGTTTCAATTTCCTGTGTCGAGACGTAACAGCCCTGCACTCTGACGGGCTTCGGCTGACCGTTCGGGAGATACAGCATATCACCATGACCAAGCAGTTTCTCCGCACCGCCACAGTCAAGAATAATTCTTGAATCAATCTGAGACATGACAGAAAGCGCGATTCTGCTCGGGATATTTGCCTTAATCAGACCCGTGATAATATCCGTTGTCGGTCTCTGGGTGGCAATAATCAGATGCATTCCCGCCGCACGGGCAAGCTGTGCTAAACGACAGATAGCCTCTTCGACTTCTTTTGATGCTGTCATCATCAGGTCGGCTAACTCATCAATACAAATCACAATCTGGGGCATTTTCTGTAATCCAAGTTCGGGCTTTTCCTCACAGATTCTGTTATAATCTTCGAGATTTCTCACAGAATTTGATGCAAAAATGTCATATCTTCTCAGCATTTCCTGAACCGCCCAATTCAGCGCACCGGCGGCCTTTTTGGGGTCAGTGACGACAGGTATCAGCAAATGCGGGATACCGTCATAAACCCGGAATTCCACGATTTTCGGGTCAATCAGAATCAGCTTGACTTCATCCGGGGCGGCATGGTATAAAATACTCATGATGATAGAATTCGTACAGACTGACTTACCGGAACCCGTTGCACCTGCAATAATCATATGCGGCATTTTAGCAATATCGCCGATAATCACGTTTCCGGCAATGTCTTTCCCGACACCAAACGTCAGCTTGCTTCTGGATTTCTGAAATTCCGGTGATTCCAATAATTCTCTTAATGAAACAGTATCTTTCTGAGAATTCGGCACTTCAATCCCGACAGCCGATTTTCCCGGAACAGGGGCTTCGATTCTGACTCCCTGTGCAGCAAGATTGAGGGCAATATCATCAGAAAGGCTCGTAATCCGCGAGACTTTCACACCAAAGGCCGGTCTGACTTCATATCTCGTCACAGAGGGTCCCCGGGAAATGCCCTTGATTTCGACTTCTACTTTGAAACTTCCCAATACTTCCTTGAGCTGTTCGGCTTTTTCAAGGAGTTCTTTTTCGAGAGTTTCCACATCGCCATGACTTTCACTGCTGCGGAGGAATTCGAGACGGGGCATCTGATAAACATCCGGCACACTTTCTGTATTGATTTCATTGCTGATTTCCTGCATGGCGGCTTTCATCTGGGCTTCTTTCTTCTTCTGTTTGACAGATGTTTCAGCGGCATTAGCAATCAAATCTTCGAGAGACGGAAACAGCTCCATCTGTTCACCCTGTTCTTCCTCTTCAGGAGATTTTGTCTCTGATTTTTTCCGGAGCTTGACCTTGGATTTTGTCTGTTTTTCAGGAGCTTCAAAAAATTCGCTCATGCCCTTTTTATCCTGCTTGACGGTTTCACTGCTCATGGGAATATCAATAGAAAACTCCGGCTGAATGGGAATCTGTTTTCTGGAACCCTCTTCCGCGATGGCAAGGGCTTCGAGATTATTCTCCTCCTGCTCCTGGTCATATTCTTCGAGAGTACGCGCTTCGGCTCTGTCTTCACGAACCCAGTCACCGAACCGGCGAAAAGGGCTTTTCATCATATCAAATAATTCTGATAACGTTTTTTTCGTCAGGAGCATGATGCTCACGAACAGCATCAGACAAATCAGGATTCTTGACCCCACTACGCCAAATAATGCCTGAATCGGATACGAAAGCGCACCGACCATACCGCCGCCGCGCCAGGCAATGCCCTCCTGCCGGAGTAATTTCAGACATCCGAAAAAGCCATAATCAAGAATTCTTCCGCCGAAAAACATAATCTCAATCAGACAGCAGAAAAATACAATGCTGATGCCGAGCCATTTGAGATGCTTCCGGAGCTTCTGTTTTTCCTTTTTCTGGTCAACCTGATAGGCCGACCAGAACAGCCCGGCTGGAATCAGAATCACGGGAAATCCGAAAAAACCCTTGAATGCTTCATGCATCACTTTCCACATGGCCGAACCCTGTACAAAAATCAACAGTAAACTAAGAATTCCTGCCGAAAACAGACAAACAGAATAAACCTGTTCCGGAAGGTCTTTTTTCTCAGGTTCTTCTTTTTTCTCCTCCGGGGGTGCTGGTGCGGCAGGCATCGAGATTTTTTCTTTTTTTGGTTTTTCAGGTTCTTTTTCAGGCTCTTTCTTAGCGGCTTGCTTAGTGTCTTTTTTTGATTTATCTGATTTTGCGCCGGACTTAGCACCTGATTTGGAATTGGTTTTCTTATTTTTCTCTGCCACTGCTGCTCCTTTCTGCCTCAGGGGATTTTATCCTCATAGACTATGTTCAGAAATTCGTAAAAATTATTGGCTACTGGCTCCATCAGCGGCACGAGCATTTCACGCGGAATGAGTCTGCCCTCATTTTCAGCATCAAACTGCAAATCAAAAAACGGCTCATGGTCGATTTCCACAATCGGACAGGCTTCTTCATCGGGCATGTTGGACAAGTCCATACAGCGGATGAAAATACCCTCGCTGTCCCATGCAATGGGAAGATAGCCGTTATCCGCCAACTGATGTGTAAAAGCAAGGTCAAACGTCCAGAACGGAGCGTGAATCGTATTTATCCCAACAGCGGTATGAAATATATGATGATAAACTGAGAAAAACGCCCTGACACACTCCGGGAGCGTGACATGATACTTCTCTTCGAGGTTTTTAATATCATCCTCTGTGACAGTCGAGGGAAATAGTTTCCAGACGTTCCACTCATCATTGGGGTTGGCACCGTCCGCCAACATCTCCGGCGGAACGCCTACACCCATTACAAATATCTCATCTCTGTTTTTTTGTTTCTCATAATAACGCTCAAAAAAGTCTTTCATGAACGCGCGGTTTTCTTCTCTTGTCATAGCAATAACCCCCATCTGCAATAATTATCTTGCCATTACGCCCCATCCAATCACGACAAGCCCCAATATCAGCGTGTAGACGGCAAAATATTTGAATTTATTATTCTTCACAAGCAAATCAACTAACTTGATGGCCGCAATACCAACCACAGCGGCCACAACAAAGCCAACCATGTACATAGGAATCTCATTGAACGGGAGGGCGTTTGCATCTACAGCATCTTTAATCTGGACTAAGCACCCGGCCAGAATTGTCGGAATGCCCAGCATGAATGAATACTTCACAGCCGTGTCTCTGTCCACGCCGACAAACAATGCACCGCAAATCGTTGAACCGCTTCTCGATACGCCCGGCAGTAATGCAACTGCCTGAAACAGGCCAATGATTAACGCTTCTTTCCATGTCATATCTCCGGCGGTTTTGGTCGTATTCCTGCATCTGTCGGACATGAATAAAATAAAACTCGTGTACAGGAAAAAGCAACCCAATGCAATCAGATATTTCTCGGCGATACCCTCAATAAAATCACGGATGAAATAAAACGGCACCAGTACCACAAGCGAGAGAATCAGCATATAAACCATTCTGCGCTCCGGTGTGCTTAAGCCCTTTTTGATGAGCTTTCCTGAAAACAGGTCTTTCAGCATGGCCATGCATTCTTTAAATAATGCCGCTACGGTATCTTTGAACGCCAGACATGTCGCTAATAATGTACCCAAATGCAGAAACGCCGAAAACAGGAAATTATTCTCCGTCCCTGCATTCCCGGTGATGTGCGCATAGAGCATCAGATGCCCTGAACTCGATACGGGCAGAAACTCCGTCAGACCCTGAATAATTCCCTGCAAAATTGCATCTAATAATGACATAAATATGTATCTCCTTTTTCCTTATTATGTATAGGCGCGTTTCTGCGCCTTCCTCTGTATCAGTCCGGATAACGCGCCGGACTGTTTTCGATTAAATTATATAATTCCGTAATGGCATCGCTCAGACTGCCCGTTTTGTCAATCAAGCCCATTTCCACGGCCTGCGCTCCTGAAATCACTGTGCCGACATCCGTTGCAAGTTCTTTGGTATTGGTCATGAGTTCCCGGAATTTCTCTTCTGAAATCCGGCTGTTTCTCGTGACAAATGAAATAATTCTGTCCTGAATTTTGGCAATATAAGAGAAACTCTGCGGAACACCCAGCATCATCCCATTCATGCGGACGGGATGAATCGTCATCGAAGCTGACGGCACAATATAAGACTTCTTCGCACTCACGGACAATGGCACCCCGATAGAATGCCCTCCCCCGACTACGAGTGAAACAGTTGGCGTTTTCATTCCGGCGATTAACTCCGCAATGGCAAGACCGGCCTCGACATCACCGCCGACGGTATTGAGCAGAATCAATAAACCCTCGATACTCCTGTCCTGCTCAATCGCGACTAATGCCGGAATAATATGCTCATATTTAGTCGTCTTATTCTGTGATGATAACTCATAATGCCCCTCTACCTGCCCGATAATTGTCAGACAGTGAATCAGATGCTTCGCATTCAGTGGCCGGATACTTCCGGTATCCTGAATCAGTTCGGCTTCATCAAGCTGTGTTTCTTCGTTGTTTTTTTCTTCGGGATGTTCTTCTTCCGGCGGATGATATTCGCCTAAATTCATATCCTGCATACGTTCACACCCTTTCAGGAACAGTATGCCCGGATATATATCTATTATACCACATTCCGGAAACTTGTCAAGCCCGATTCTGGAAATAAAATTATGATATTTTTAAATCCCTGCCCTGTTTTGACAGAATCTGACAAATCATTTATGCTATAATAAATACAGAAATATACAAAAGAAAGGAAAGACTTTCATTATGCAGATTCATTATGATGCCAGCTCCGAACAGCTTCTCGTCATGCTCTCCGGAGAAATTGACCATCACACCAGCATTCCGCTCCGCACTGAGATAGATACCGAAATCTATGCTCATATGCCCGGAATCCTGATTCTTGACTTCGGTGATGTCACATTCATGGACAGCTCCGGCATCGGCCTGATTATGGGACGATACAAAATCCTGCATCCTATGGGCGGAGAACTCATTCTCCAGAATCCCTCATCTTATCTGAACCGGATGCTCCGCATGGCAGGCATGGACAGACTCGCCGAAATCAGAACCATTACCAATCAGGAGGCTTTATCATGAAGATTACAAACGAATTCAAATGCGTTTTTCCGGCAGTTTCCTCGAATGAATCACTTGCAAGAGCCGCGCTTTCGGCGTTTCTGATTCCTGCCGACCCGTCCGCCCAGGAATTAGCTGACCTGAGAACCGTCATCTCCGAAGCCGTGACAAATGCCATCGTCCATGGCTATCGTAACAGCACCGGACTGATTTCCATCTGTCTGAGAATGCTCCCGGACAGAGTTCTCTACATACGCGTCAGCGACAAGGGCTGCGGAATTCCCGACATCGAACAGGCTATGACACCTCTTTATACAACCGCCCCCGAAGAAGAACGCGCCGGGCTTGGCTTTGCCATCATGCAGGAATTCACGGATAAACTGCATGTCCGGAGTTCTGTCGGAAACGGAACAACCCTCACCATGCGCCGCCGTCTCGGCCAGATTCATGCTGAAGAAGACTGACAGGCCTCGCCCGGAGGATAATTTAGGCCTGGTGCATCTCTGTGCAAACCGGTTCCGGAACAGGGGTATTGCTTATGAAGATTTATACTCCGCCGGATGTGAGGGGCTTGTCAAGGCCGCCAATGCCTTTGATACCAACCGCGGTGTACAGTTCTCGACATACGCTGTCCCGGTGATACTCGGCGAAATCAAGCGTTTATTCCGGGAATCCGGAACGGTTCACGTCTCCCGGGGTCTGCGTGAACTCGCCATGAAAGTCCAGAAAATCCGGGAAATTTCCCTCAAAGAAACAGGCATTGACCCGCCTTTGAGCGTTTTGGCTGAAAAGACCGGAACAACCCCCGAAGAAGTCTCCGAAGCTCTGTGCGCCGTCAGCCCGGCTGTCTCTTTGACTGCTCCGGATGATGATGAAAATCAGCTTGATATTGCTGTTGAGTCTCCGGACGAAAAAATCAGCGAAAGTCTTGCCTTACAGCAGGTAATGGCTTTATTAGAGCCGAAAGACAGATTACTGCTCGAACTCCGTTATTATCACAATCTGACACAGGTCAGAACTGCCGAAATGCTCGGCATGACACAAGTTCAAGTCTCCCGGCGTGAGAAAAAATTATTATTATTTCTCCGTCAGGAATTACTCCGATAGTACACATCTGAATGCTGTCGGCAGAGAATAAACGCTCTCCAAATCGTCCGGATTCGCCCAGACAAATGCCTCACTCTGCCGACCGCATTTCAGAAATACTCCCTGCATCTCCCATGTGATATGCGTAAATACATGTTTTCTCTGATTGATTTTCAGCATCTCTTTGGGGGCAACGCCCCACGCACTGCATTTCTGAATGACTTCTTCCGGCGTGAGGAACGTTTCGACATTCGGCAGCTCCCACAAAGATGCCAGCAAGCCCTTGTCAGGGCGTTTCCGGACGGCTATTTTATTTTCATATTGCAGAACAAAGACGGTTTTCTTCTCTGTTCTGCGTTTTTGTTTTTTCTCCCGGATGGGGAGCATGTCAAAACTTTGATTCTGATTAGCCATACAGATATTTTTCAACGGACAGACATCACATTTCGGTGTACCATTCGGAACACAGACTGTTGCACCTAATTCCATCAGAGCTTGTGTCATGGTTCCGGCATTGGCATTATCATAGATTTCAGATAATTGCTGTGTGAAATCTTTCTTGACATCTGCATCCAGGATGTTTCTGAAATCCTCTTCGAGCCGTGCCATCACCCGGAGTACATTCCCATCAACGGCAGGTGTCGGCAAATCATAGCAAATCGAACAGACCGCCCCGGCGGTATACTCCCCGATACCTGGCAGGGCTAAGATTTCTGCATGGGTTTCCGGAAATTTTCCCTGATATTCATTGCAAATCATCTTTGCCGTTTTTTGCATGTTTCTGACACGGTTATAATATCCTAAGCCCTCCCACAGTTTCATGAGCCTGTCCTCCGGACAGACGGCTAAATCCTGTACTGTTGGCAGAGCATTCAGGAATCTCTCATAATAGCCTTTGACCGCCTCGACTCTCGTCTGCTGAAGCATGATTTCCGAAATCCATACATGATATGGATTCTTGTCTTTTCTCCACGGTAAATCCCTGTGATGATTAGGGTACCAATTCAGCAACGGCTCACAAATCTGCCCCGGAACCGCTTGCTTCTGATTAGAAATCTCCCTCATTCTGCTGATGATTTTCTCATAAATGGGTATCATCTGCGGTTCTGTGCAGTATTTCGGGATGTCCTCGGTCAGGAGCCAGCGGACATCTTTATTTTCGTCCGGTTTATCGGCAATCGGCTGATTTTCGGGCGCAATCAGCCCATAAGTGACATTATAATGCAAATGCTCCGGAACGGGCTTCCCATACTTTTCATGCGCCGGAACAGGCAAAATATCAATCGAAATGATTTGTCCTGAAATCAGATATACTTTCCTGACAGATGTCTCTTCCCTTGCTTCCCGGAGTGCGACACCGGACAGATTTGCATCACCGTCAGCATGGCCGCCCGTCCAGCCGACTGATTGATATATCAGATGATACGCCATCAATGTTTTTTTCAAATCCGGTGACAGAATCAGGCCGGAACATGTGATATGTCCGGCCTCACAATCCCGGCTCAGGATTGCAGTATCATATTTTTTTATCAAATCCAATAACTGATTTTTTGCTTCAGCTTCCTGCTCCGTGAACGGACGGAAACTTTCAATTTCTGAGAATAAGCTCATAACACACCTCTGTGGCACTATTCAAAAATACATGATAAAAACATAATATATTCCTATCGTCATCACGGGAGAACAGAACATCAGAAACCGGAATATCACATACAGATTGGTTTTCATATTATTTTTGGAAAAATCTTCCTCTGCCAGAACAGCAAATATCATTCCGATGATACCCGTCAGCATCGGGAAAAAGCCCAGCAAATGCCTGTAAGCAATATTCTCAAGAGATTCCGCCGTCATACTGACATCTTCAATGATACTTTCTCCTTCAATATTCTGGATTCTTTGTTCCATCATTGCCTCATGCTGAAAAGTGCCAATCACGACAAAAACGCCAATCATCGCCATCAATCCGAACACTATCACAGAAATCCAGAAATGCTTCATAACACTGTCATAGTCAGGACTTTTGGGAATATTTTTTATCTCATAGTCTGACATCGTGTCATTATACCTGTCCTAACTTAGCAAGCTGTTCCGCGGTCATATAGTGTTCACATTCATGGCGGTTGGGTCTGCCCATGAGTTTTTTCATGGATGCTCTCACGTCACCGTGTTCAAATAACAGATGATATAACTCTTCATTGATGGGCATGGGGACATTCAGTTTATTTGCAAGACCGTAAGCGGCTTCACAGCAGTAATATCCCTCAACTGTGCCGACTTTTTTCACAGCTTCCTGTGGACTCATCCCCTGACCGATTAAAATCCCTGCACGGCGGTTCCGGCTGTGCATACTGGTACAGGTGACAATCAAATCCCCCAGACCGCTCAGGCCTGAAAAAGTATCCAGTTCCGCGCCGCATTGCAGTCCCAGACAGGTGATTTCATGAATGCCCCGTGTCATGAGCGCAGCCTTGGTATTATCACCGAATCCCAATCCATCACTGATGCCCCCTGCCAATGCAATAATGTTCTTCATCGCGCCGCCGATTTCACAGCCAATCACATCAATATTGACATATAATCTCAGCATTCCGCATGTGAACAAATCCTGAATATACTCAGCATATTTAACGTCTTTGCTTGCGACAGTGACCGTTGTCGGAATGCCTCTTGCTAATTCTTCCGCATGGGAGGGACCCGTCAGGACGACAACCGGATTTTTCGGACATTCCTCGCTGATGACTTCGCTCATGCGCTTGTAAGTGTCGAGTTCAAGCCCCTTTGATGTGTTCACGAGGACGGTATCTTCTGTCAGATGGGGGGCGGCCTCCTGCATGACACTTCTCAGAAAAGAAGTCGGAATGCCAATCACAACGACATCTTTTCCGGAAACGCTCGAAATATCAGTTGTCAGTAAAATATCAGACGGAATTTTCACGCCGGGGAGTTTTCCGGAAAGTTCGCCAGTGGTATGAATTTCCTGCAATTCTTCGGGGAATTTTGACCAGACAGTCACATCATGCCCCATATTGCGGCATATCACAGCCATTGCAAGCCCGAACCCGCCTGAACCTAAAATCGTAATTTCTGCCATATTCAACAGCTCCTTTTTGTTTATTTTACTAAGTTAGTGCCGGATTATCCGGAAATGTTACAGATTTTTCTGATTCACATATGCAGTCAGCTTTTCGATATTCAGAGAAACTTCCATGAAATTCAAAGATTTTTCATCACTGTCATAGGCAAGCCGTATTTCTTCTCCTCTGACCTGAATACACAGCATCTCATTCACTATCCGTCCGCCTTTGATATATCTTTCTTCTTGTTCAGTATAAATTCCAGTAATGTCAGAAACTGGAAACCGGATTTCTTTCTGAATGCCTTGCCGGAAAGACAGCATATCTGCATTGCTGTCATACGCAAATCTATACCGCCAGAAACTCATAATACAAACACAGAACAACGGAACAGTCCCCACAAGCAACAGCCATGAAAGCAGTTCCTTCGGATACCGGAAAACAATCACGATACAGAGTAATATACAGACAGCCAGAAAAATTGTGAACAGAATCTTCCATTTCAGTTGATAGCGGATTTCACCGGACATTGTTTTTTCTTGTATCATATCAGATTTCCCCCTTATCTATATCAGTCCGAACAGCATGAATCCCACTGTATTGATGCCAAAATTCGCGAACATATGCGGAAGCCATGACGGAAGTACAGAATCAGCTTTATTATCGAGCATGTTAAAGAAAAATCCGGCTATCATCAATAAAGCTAATATCAGCAGATAGATTCCGATATGAAACCAGCCTGTGAGCATTCCGCCGTGATACAGCGCGAACATCGCTCCGGAAAACAGAAAACTGAATTTCTCACTGCTGAATCTTCTCAATATCAGATAGCAGTACCCCCGGAAAAATATCTCTTCCAAAAGAGAATTGATAAATGAGATATACAGCGATACATAGATAAAATTCTCCCTGCTGACACCGATTGTGGAAGTCAGTGTATCTGTGATATTGGAATAATCAATTATGGGGCGTGTCAGAAAATAGCCGAGGATTATCACTAAATACACACTCACCGCTAACAGGATTGTTTTCAGAAAAGACTCTTTCCTGATTTTGAATAATAATAAATTTTCTTTATGTAGTAATTTGAAAATCAATATGCTGATGCCGAATACAATTATCTTGATGATGGATTTTATCATGTAAGGCGGTTTGACAATGCCGTCAATCAGCATCATGATGATGGTACATATCACGGCCGAAATCAGAATTGCATTTCTTTGCTTTGCCATAGTTTCCCTCCGGATTGCTTATTTTACTAAGTTAGTGCCGGATTCAGGAAAAATATTACAAATCTTTGTGTGTTATCTTCTTATACAGACGATTTGGAAATCTGATAAACATCAGCCCGAACAGCCAGCCTCTCAGCCAGCACATCACAGGCAACGGCAGTGCAAAAAAGAATAGTATCACAAAGTCCATACCCTGAGGCGGATTTTCGAGCGGATTGATATGCTCATCAATCATATTGATGATTATCGAAATCAGCATAATACAGAGCTGAATTGCAAAACAGCGTTTCATTCGTGTTTCGTTTTCGAGATAGAATTTATCGCTTCTGCGTTCTCTCATGATGAGAAAATAATATAATCCTGCATTCAGAAGCCATGCCGGGAGGAAATATATCTGATATTCCGGCTCCCACCAGAAAACATCCATTGCCATAAATTCCAGATATGTCACAAAAATATTTGAAATCAGAAATCCTAAAGACAGCAGAACTATCTGAACCCATTTCATTTATTTCGTGAGCCTTTCTGGCCGATTTTGCTTTCTGTGCCTTCTTTCAGCCGTTTGATATTGGCGTGATGCATCGAAATAATCATGACCGCCATGATGCACATCATGCCGACATGGGTCAGTGTCTGCCCGAGTGTGAAATCCTGGTGCAGTCCCCCGACAAAATAATGAAGCAGAAACGTTACCAACGGACAACATGCCGTTGCAATGATTGACGAAAGACTGACATATTTTGAAATAGCTAATATCAGCGCGAAAATCCCAATCAAAATGAGAAAAATTCTCCAATCCAGAATCAGGAAAATAGATACCCCCACAAGTACACCCTTTCCGCCCTTGAATCCATGATATAAGGGGAATACATGCCCTAAAATCGCAAAGATTCCGGCCATGCACCCCAGAAAGAATAAATCTGCGTCCGCTCCGGCAAGCATCCTCCCGAATGTCTGACTCAACAGGACAGCAATCACGCCTTTTGACAAGTCCCCAATCAGCGTAATCAGGGCGCACCCCTTGCCGAAACACCGGAGTGTATTGGTCAGTCCGGCGTTTCCGCTTCCGAAATTACGGATGTCCTCATGTTTCAGGAGCCTGACGGTCAGAATCGCAGAATTGATGCTCCCCATCAGATAGCCAATAACGGCTGAAATCAAAGAGGCCAGTATCATCATGAACAAATCCCCCTGTCAAGCATCATTCCGGTCACGTTCACGGATAATCATCCTCACGGGTGTCCCGTCAAGGCCGAATGTCGTCCGGATTTGATTTTCGATATATCTCTGATACGAGAAGTGAAATAAATCAGCTCTGTTGACGAATAAGACAAATGTCGGCGGTTTTGAGGATGCCTGTGTCATATAATAAATCTTCAGACGGCGGCCTTTATCAGACGGCGGCTGAACTCTTGCTACAGCATAGGCAAGCACATCATTCAGCATTCCGGTGCTGATTCTCATGGAGTTCTGTTCATAGACATGCTTAATCATATCGAATAATTTCTCGACACGCTGGCCGGTTTTCGCTGAGATGAAAATAAACGGCACATAGGACATGAAACTGAAATCATTTTCAAGTTTGGTCTGATATTCCTGCATGGTCTTGTCAGTCTTTTCGACAGCGTCCCATTTATTGACGGCAACGATACAAGCTTTTCCCTGTTCATGGGCATATCCGGCAACTTTGGAATCCTGTTCGGTGAATCCTGTGACGGCATCAATCATGATGACACACACATCCGCCCGGTCAATGGCCATGTACGCCCTCAGTACGCTGAAATGCTCAATTTTTTCTGTGATTTTGGATTTTCTCCGGATTCCGGCGGTATCAATAAAGACAAATGTATCATCACCCTTATTGATGATAGTATCTGTTGCATCACGGGTTGTTCCGGCAATATCGGAGACGATAACGCGCTCTTCTCCGGCGATTTTATTAATCAGGGATGATTTCCCGGCGTTCGGCTTGCCGATGACGGCAACACGAATATCTGATTCCGCATAATCATCAGCATCTGAATCGGGAAAATATTTGACAACTTCATCAAGCATATCGCCCGTGCCATGGCCGTGAACGGATGAAATCGGATACGGCTCACCAATCCCCAGATTATAAAATTCATAGAGTTCCATCGGGGGTTCTCCGATAGTATCGCATTTATTGACGGCCAATACAATCGGCTTTCCGGATTTCTGGAGCATATCAGCAACGGCGTAATCATTGGCAGTGACACCGCTCCGGACATCCGTCACGAGAATAATCACATCTGCATGGGAGATAGCCAATTCCGCCTGCTGTCTCATGAGGGTGAGCATTTTGTCATCTTCCCGGGGTTCGATACCGCCCGTATCTACGAGCATGAATTTTCTGTCTTTCCATTCGGCTTTTGCATAGATTCTGTCACGGGTCACGCCGGGGGTGTCCTCTACGATAGAGATTCTCTGTCCTACGATTTTATTGAATAATGTCGATTTTCCGACATTCGGTCTGCCGACAACGGCAACAACTGGTAAAGGCATGTTTTCTCCTCCTTAATATCTGTATCAGTAGACGATGCCGAGTATGGCATCCAATAGCTCATAGCCGTCACTGGTGACGGTTCTGATTTTCGTATGCAATGCATCTTCAACATCAGAAATATGCAAATCATCAAGAAAAACATCATCATTCCGGCGAATCATACTGCTGGATAATAATAATTCTTCGCCGAGGTCTTTCTCTCTGAGCTGTGCAATCAAGTCCTGCGCCGTGATTAAGCCTGTCACGGTAATAGTTTCCCCGAAGAAATCATTTCTGATGCAAATCACCTGGCAGGTCAGGCCGGGAAATTTCTCTTCGGCTTCTCTGGCGAGACCGCAAAGAAATTCATAAGGGCTTCGGCCTGTGGCAATGGTGACTTTCCGGGGCAGATGGTCAGGCTCCGCATCATTCAGAGCGGCATGGAACTCATCCGCAAGAGAACGGAGCATTCCGACACCGTTTTCATATTGGGGATAATCTTCATAATAATCAGCATCCGGAATTTCACGCCCGGCAATGAGGAAAAATTCATCAGACGGAAAGACAGCTCTTGTCTGGAATTGTTTCAGGAACTGTCGCTGATATTTCTCAATCATGTCAATGGCCTCTCCGGCGGTCTGTCTGGTGAATCCGGTCAGCGGATATAAATTTTTGCGATATTTGGACAATCCCACCGGAACGACAGCAACGCTCGTCAGGTTCGGGAGCATAGCACCCAAATCTTTCAGAGTCCGTTCGAGTTCTGCGCCGTCATTCAGACCGGGACACAGCACTATCTGACAGTTGAGCTGAATGCCGGCTCTTGCCATCTGCCAGAGAAAATCAAGTTTTTCCCCTGCAAACCGATTATTCATCATTTTGCACCGCAAAGCCGGATTGGTTGTATGCACAGAAACATTGATATTCAGTTTCATTTCGATGATTCTGTCAACATCTTCCTGTGTCATATTTGTCAGTGTGACATAATTTCCCTGCAAGAAGGACAATCTTGCATCATCATCCTTGAAATAGAGCGTTTCGCGCATACCCGGGGGCATCTGGTCAATAAAGCAGAACACGCATTTATTTTTACAGCTCTGTTTTTTATCCATCAGGAAACTTGCGAATTCCAGCCCCAAATCGTCATATTCATCTTTCCGGATTTTGATTTCTCTCTGAATGCCCTGATTTTCAATCACTAAAGCAATCTCTGTTTCAGCGGCATAGAACATATAATCCAGCACATCCCGGACAGAATGCTGATTGATAGATATCAGAGATTCCCCTGCCCGGATACCTGCCCTGTCCGCGGGGGAATCTGTAATCACGCTTGTAATCTCGACCAGACAAATCACCTCACTTTACAAATCCTGAATATAAAAAACGGAGAGAAGCCCCGGCCTCTCTCCGCTTCTGATTCTGTGATTGATTACAGAACGTCAATCTTGATGACTTCTACGCCCTTATAGTAGCCGCAGTTCTTGCAAACCTTGTGCGGAGCCTTCAGCTCGCCGCAGTGGTCGCATCTGCTCATTGCCGGAGCTTCCAGCTTCCAAACGGCACTGCGTCTCTTGTTTTTTCTGGCTTTAGAAGTTTTTCTCTTCGGTACTGCCATGATGTTCTATCCCCTTTCTTGATTATTCAAATTCTATTCTGGCTATGCAATTGCATTCCGTAAGATTCCTGTCACAGCCGCATACCGGACAAAGGCCTTTGCAGTCTTCTTTGCACAGCATTTTGGACGGGAGTTCCAACAGCAAATCAGACAAAGCCGTTTCGGCAATATCAATGCTGTCAGATATTGCAATTACATAATTTTCCTCGTTTTCCTCATCCTGCAACGCACGGACGACAATATGTTCTTCATCATAGGAAAACGCCTGGA